>MDTG01110827.1_pt1 | contig 10901 bp, 10 predicted proteins | sample 811421 | NCBI WGS metagenome assembly MDTG01 (sample SAMN05326645, study PRJNA326480) | marine metagenome | isolation source: seawater | place: Pacific Ocean: South East | collected 2011 | reverse complement strand
TCATAAATATTTTCTCCATATAGTCTATATGAAGCAGCAACAAAAGCAGCAACAACAACAACAACAACAAAAGCAGCAACAACAACAAAAGCAGCAACAACAACAAAAGCAACAACAACAACAACAACAAAAGCAGCAACAACAACAACAACAACAAAAGCAGCAACAACAACAAAAGCAACAACAAAAGAAGCAACAACAACAAAAGAAGCAACGCAGAAGATCCCAAAGAAGAGGTGGAAGTCTTTTAGGAGATATTGCCGTCCCAGCTATTTTCCTTGGAGCTAACACTTTATATGGAAAAAGAAGTACAAGAAAATCTCGTTCATCCAGAAAGTCAAGAACTAGACGTAACCGTAAGTAAATTTGTATTAAAAATATTTAAAAAATAAAAAATTGATTAAAAAATGATATTTTAATCAATATGCATTCAACAATGTCAAGGCAAGGTAAACAAACGATTAATACAATGAATATAAATGAAAAACTTATAAATGTAGTTAGTGATTATTATAACAAAATACCAAGTGTTGTTATGATTTATTTAGCCCTTTGGATAGGACACTTCATTTCCGCTAACATGTACCCTAATATGTGTTGCAATATGTCATTCTTTGGATTCTTAATGAGTCCTTTTATGACAGTTGCACCACATTGTCAAGCACTAAGATGGTTTATTGATTATAGTGCAAATCAACTAAAAAATTATTGGATATTTCTCGGTACTTATTTAGTAAGTTACATTACTAAAAGGTACTTTCTTACAAAAACATCCAATGAATAATTTAGTCACTATTAAATAATTTATTCATATTTAATGCTTCCATATTCTCACCAATAGGTGAGAATATTTTTTTTATCAATTCATCATCACGGAATCTCACACTATAGTCATTTTGCAATTTATTTCTACCAATACGACCCATTGCTTGTATTATCTTTTGTTGTGTCATATTTGATAAATCTTTACCAATATATCCATGACAAAATGAATAATTTGTACCATAAATATAATCTGTAGATGCAATTATTAAATATAAATGCTGATTGTAAGCCAATTCTTTCATTATTTCCAAATAACGCTGATCTATATTATTATCAAAAGTACCTATACCTAACAACAATAATATTTTCAAATGATTGTCAACAGGTATTTCCATAATACGTCCGACTGTATTTTCATCAATTTTAGGACTAAATGCAGATTTATCGTAATTGTTCGTCCATTTTTGTTGATGTTCCTGTGAATTTGGTACATAATTTGATTCTAAATTGACATTTTGTATTTGCATTTTTAAATTATCTATATCATTTTTCAATTTTCGCAATTCTGGAGAATTTTCTTGTTGACGTGATTCTTTGCGAGAATGTGACTTATCTTTACCAGTACCTTTTGTCTTTTCTTTTGATTCTTCGTTTGAACCTTGTATATTTTCCAATTTTTCTTCTAGTTTATCTATTTTATCACCTAATGTACCATTAATCGTTAACTTTTGCATAATGTTATCTATGACACTGTTTGGTATATTCGAAGCCTTTATATAAAATTTAGCAATCTTATTTACATCATCCACCATATATATTGTAGGTCCACTTGTTAATGTAAATGCATCACGAGTTGTCAATAACAAACCACGATGTTGATGATTATCTTCTTTAACATGATCTACACTATTCATCTTTGAAAATACTCCAGTACTCGAATTAGTAGTTTCTTGTAAACTTGTCATTCTTTTTAATGAACTATTATTAAGTTCATATTTATATTTTTGAGATTCTTTGAAAGTTTCATATACTTCACTCCATTTTGAAATCGGTTTAAATCTTTTCAGTAATGTTAAATAATATAATTTAATAGACATCATTGTTACTTCTTCTATTGTTGTAAAATATACATCAATGTGTAATTCATCATCTATTAAATTAAAATCATTCAAATATTCGATGCATTTTACTACTTCATTTAAATCAAAATATCTTAATAAAGTGCGATTTTCCAAACAAAAGTTTACGCATTCCAATAATTCATTATAATCAGAATATAACAAATGAGGCAATACGCATTTTGTTTCCTTATTTAACAAAGATATCGATTTCTTGAAATCATGACTTTCTATTGTGTGTAATTCCGACTCTGGAAATTTGATCTTAAAATCCATAATAGAATCTCTTATTTCATGTTCTTTTGGTAATGTAGCACACGATAATACCATCTTGGAAATCTTATTATTTTTCCAATTATTGTGAATAACTTCATGCAATTCATGTTCTTCATAATCTAAAGTAATCGTCGGTTCATCCCAATATGTTACAATTTGATGTTCCGAATTAAATGACAACATATAATGCATTGCTACTAAATATGATTGAACGTCACAAATCATAATTTCAACTTTATCACCAACACTGTTATCTACTTTACCTATTCCACCTGATCTTTTGTTAACTGTATATTCAGATGCCGCAAAATAATGCAATCTTATATCAGATGCAGTTTCACAACCAAATGCAAAGGCTATTTTCTTATTTGATGAAATAGCAGATTTTGCTAATGCCAAACCAATATGTCTAGATACACAAATAAATATAATCTTATATTTTTGCGATAAACCAATTGGTGACATTGTTTTACCAGTTCCAGTAGGTGCAATATATAATACCAATTTTGGACTATCGTTTCTAAATAAAGAATATAGTTTTTTTTGATGGTCGTACAATTGGACGTTTTGATATTTTATAATAGTTGAATTTTTTTCAATAATAGAATCAGACATGAATATTAATTTTTTCAATGAAACTTTGTTTCGAACATAACTAACCAATGATTCAACAAAATTCATAACATGAATATTCAAATGATGAATAGTAACATCTTTGATATGAATCAAAGTATATAAACTATTCATATAATCCATATTTTTTTGATATAATGATTTTATAGTAGAACGACATAATCCATATAATTCAAATTCAAATATTTCTGATTTACGTGAAATAATATTAGAATCCAAATTATCAATACGCATTATATCCACTTTTTTCATTTTTTTATTATTTTTATTGATTTTTGATGTATCATATGTAAATCCAATGTCATACTTTTTTATTGTATCTTGGATATTTTTATCAAAATACTTCAAATATAAATAATCCTCATTTTCCTTTGAAATATCAATTTTTAACATCTCAAATAGACTCTTATTCATATTTTTACAAATATTTATATTATTAAATCCATCGTTTACTACAGATAATATGAATGATTCTGATGTTTCCACTGGCACTTCAGTATTGTTCCATTCGGTCTTTGAAAGTTTAGTTTGCTTTAAATCCATTATGTTTTATATTATTAAAAATATACAATTTAATAAAATCAATTTTTTAAATAAAAACAAAATCATATTATTCATTAGAATGTTTTCATTTTTTGAGAACCAAAAAAGAAAATATGTTGGTTTTGAAGATATAAAATACATCATTAACAATAATAAATTTTTATTAATAAATACACTGCATTCAAATAACCAAAATTTATTAATAAAAAATACTACGCATATAGATCAAGAAGAAAAAATTATTAATGATTTAATTAGTGATTATAAAACACCCGATAAATCGATTATAATATACGGAAAAAATTCATGTGATATGACAGTTATCGAAAAATACGATCAGTTATATAAACTAGGATTACGAGAACTTTATATATATGGTGGAGGCTTATTTGAATGGTTATTATTAAATGAAATTTACGGACATAATGAAATACCATTAAATCATGAGAACTTTACCATTAATGATATTTTAAAATATAGAGAACCATTAATTTTAAACTGAGAGATTACGTTTTGTAACATTCTTTTTTTCTTTATTTGTCAAAGATTTATTTTTCTTTGTAATTTTCTTCATTTTAGGTGACGTTTCTACTTTTAAGGATTTTGTTACAGGATTCGTTTTAAAATATTCATCTTTTTTTGCTAATTGAGCTCCTTTAACATTACGTAATTGTGCCAAATATTCCCTTCTATATTCAATATGTTTCATATTGTTTATAATAAAATCTTTTTGCATTTGCTCGAATGCCATTACACATGAATTATCAAAAATATCTTTTTCTAATCGAAATAACCATTTCATTTGTGTTTTATAAGTTTCTTTTTTGTAACGCAATTTATAAACAATCATATCCAACAAAACTATGTATTTTAATATGTTTTTAATATATTTCTTTTTATTAGGTCGAGATACTTTTTCATTTGAATTTTCAATAATATATTTTTTAAATTCACTACGCATTTGTTGTACTTTTGATTTCACTTTGGTAACATCGATATTTTCTTTTATAACATCTTTAATATATTTTTTATTTATATTTACTTTTGCCAAATTTGCTCTATATTCTTCATCTTGTATATTAATAGAATCATAAAATCTCTGTAATGATGAAGGAGAATAATCTTTCAGCCATTTACTTGTTTCACTTAATGATGATACTCTACCAAAATCAATTATTACAACATCATCCGTCTTTGATGATACTAATACATTACCAGCATGCAAATCATGATGAATATATTCACATCTTAATAAAAGAATAATTAATTTACATATTACTTTTAATGCCATATTAGAAGTTCTAAATTTATTAGTAAAGTCATTAGGATCTTTTAAATAATTATGCTTTAGATATTCACTTAATGTCATATTATCCGGAAAAATAGCCATTGTCATTATACCAACTCGTAATTTTTCATATTTATTTAACAATTTTGTAATAATACTGCATATTTCTTTTGAATCTTCATCAATACATTTCTTCTTTATTATATAAACAATGTCTACAGGTCCAATATGAACGTCAGCAACACCAGGACAAACAGGATTTTTGTTTCCAATAATTGATTTAGAGTATATCTCCATTTGTGATTTTGCTTCATTTAAAAAATCAACTCTTAAATTAGTTTTTTTGGATGTATCTTTAAATAATGGTAAATTTGATTCTTTTGATTCTGATATTACAGCTATTTTAACTATGAATTCAGTTTGAATTGATTCAAAATCACCTTTTTCATTAAGATTTAAATATTCAGAATCATCAGGATCAACTGTTAATTTTAAAATAAACCCATATAATGAAGAATATGTTAAACATGATATTTTTGCACTTTTTGATATTATCATTTTATATACGTTGTCGAATCCTTTTAATTCTTTTCGTGCTTTTAATCCTCCATGTATCATTTATATTATAAATAGATATTAATTATTATTTTCAATATTTTTATCTTTATAAATTACATTTTCTGCTTTTAATGGATTAAATGTAACATCAAACGAAATTTCTACATCTAAACATTCTTGTTTATCATAAGAAACGTTTATACTTAAAAGTTTTAGTTTATCAATTAATTTACCTCTTATCTTTTTATTTTCTGTATTTATATAATTATATTGATAAGATTTCACTAGGCTATCAACCCGTGTTTTTATCATTTCATGCCATTCATACATTTTTGATAAATAATGACAATTGTATAATCTAAAAACTTCTACTTTAAAATTTTCATTATTGGGAAATTTATATTTTTCTTTACGTATATTTGTATTACTTTTTTCATTACTATAACTAGTTTCACTGTTAACATCTAGGTGGTGAATTTTAACGCCTCCACCAAAAGAAAGATTTAAATTATTATTAGTTTTATACTTTGTTTCTATATTTATTTCTGATGGACCTAAAATTCTCAATATTTCTGTAAATTCATTTATTTTTGATTGTAAATACCTTGATTCATAATTTTTTGATATATATACTTTTTCTTTAGGTAACATCATATATAATGTTTTTGGTTCAGCAATATCTTCTATTATACAATCTAAATTATGAATGTTAGACAATTTTTCAACTCTTAAAATTCCTGGAAAAGAATTCCATTCTATATTTTGTTTCAATGAAAAAGGAAAACATGATACACTTTCATAGTCACTATCACTTAATAAAATTAAAAAATTATTTATTTCATTTACAGGTTTTAAATTATCTAAAAACTTAGCTATTTCTGTTTTATAAACATCATCTATTCCACCACATAGATTCATTATATATTTAGTATTATAAAAAATTGATTCTGTTTTTTACTTTTAATATTATTACATAATTACCATGTCAACCATCTTATTTTTCGATACTGAAACCAGTGGATTATTTCCAAAAGATTTATCAAAAACCGGAGAACTACCATATATTATTCAATTAAGCTTTATTTTGTATGATATAGAAAAAAAAGAAATATTACAACAATATAACAATTATATTAAACAAACAAATAATGTAGATTATAACTCGAATGGTTTTAAATTTACTAATATTACAAAAGAAATGTGTGATTCAGGTGTTACTATATCAGAAGCATTAAAACAGTTTTATAATGCATATAATAGTGCTTCATATATAGTAGCGCATAATATTGACTTTGATAAAAAAATGATACAATTAGAATCCCTTCGTCATTCTGAAAAATATGAATTGTTATATTTATTTAATGATGTATACAATATAGTTAATAATAAAAAAATATATTGCACTATGCAGTTAGGAAAAGATATAACTAATGTTAAAATAAAAGGAAAATTTGGAGAATTTAAAAAGGCTCCAAAATTGTCGGAATTACATGATAAATTATTTGGAGAAGTACCGACTGGATTACACGATTCTATGATTGATACATATGCTTGTATGAAATGTTTTATGAAAATCAAATATGACATTGTTGTATAATACAATCATTAATAAAAATAAAATTCAACATATAAAATAGTATCATTTTTTCATATTTTATTTCATGTTTCACCTTATTAAAAATAAATGTTATTTTAGATTTTTGATTATCGTCAAAAATAACACTTTCTTTTATATAAGCCATTAAATCTAATGCAGAAAAACCCTTTTCATAAATTTCATCACAATATTGAATAATGTTTTTTTGATTGTGTTCTCTAGTTTCAAATAGAGTTTTAAAAATGGAATAATCCTTTTTATTTATTAAACAAGAAGATGAGAACCTTACATGTAAATTTATTATTTTTCCATTTTCAATATAATCTGGAACAAATATTTCGCAAAAGCGCGATAAAATAGGATTTAATAAACGTGACTTGTTCTCAACAATGATAAAAAAACGTGTTGTTAAACTGAATTGTTCTATACATCTTCGCAATGCAGATTGAGCGTCATTAGTAAGATTATCAGCATTAAGTAATAATATAGATTTAAATTTAACATTACTGTTATATTGTAAGTTTGCTTTTGCAAAAAATTTTAAATCTTCTCGTATGAATTTTATTCCTTTACCATGAGAACAATTTACAATCATCACATTTTTCTTGAATTTTTGGCGATCATTATCATATATTTTATTTAAAAAACTATATACAATGAATTTTTTACCAGAACCTGATGAACCGTGAAAAATGATATTGGGAGTATCATTTTTCTCATAAAATACATTTAATTTTTCATGAATTTTTGGGTGAATGATTTCCATTAAATACATATATCACAAGTTTATATATCCTTTTTAACTATTTTCAATTGTTTTGTGAATGTATATCTTTCATGAAACATTGTACGTCTTCTTAAATTACAATCCAAACATGCTATTTTAAGATTATTACTATTATGACCGTATTTATTATCAATTCTTTCTAAACTCCATTGTTTTGGTTCTCGAACTTGTTTATATAAAATGTGGACTTTTTCATTACAATAATAACATTTGCAATCACATTCTTGTAATAATTCTAATACTTGATTACGATTAATAAAAAGTGTTTCATCAAATAATGATTTTTCTTTATCTTGACTCTTATATCCTGATATTTTACGGTCTATTTGTTGTATCATTTTATTTTTTATTTTTTCGTCATTTTCATCGATTTTATCAAATAAAATAGGATGCTGGTTCTCAGGTATATAATAAAAATCCTCAAATTCCCATTTCTCTTTTTCAATCACTTGTCTTTGTTTCTTTATTTTTTCTTCCTTTTCTTTTGTTATTAAAGGGATTACTTTTTTCATATTTATATATTTATAAAAAAGATTAAAGGTATTTAAACATAAAATAACATATGAATGATTCAATAGAAATTAATGATATAAATGATATTAATACATTATTGGAAACAGAAAAGCAAAAGAGTAAAAGTGAATCATGGTCTAAATTAGATAAAACTATGAAAATTCAAAAACTACATATGTTTGCAGAGGAATATGGTAGAAAATCAACATTACCAGTAAAGGAAATAAAAGCATTAAAACAGTTTTTTACAACATGTTTAGAAAATGATAAATTAACAAAAACAAAAGATGTTACATATGATAAAGAAAAACACGAAATTATTAGTATACCAAGTTTATTTTTTAATGCATCTAATAAAAAATTTACATTGCGTGTTAATGAAAAACATGTTTCAACATTAAAGTCATTAACACCAAAGCGTTTAACAGAGAAAAATAAGAAATCAAAAGAAGATAATGTAGATATATCTAATCCATGAATAATATAAAAAATTGATTATATATTTAGAATTATTTATTTATAATTAAATTATAAATGAATATCGATGATTTAATAGATCTGGAAATTGAAATATACGAATTAATAGAATTTGAGCTGTTATCAAACCCTTTAGCATATAGTCATCCTAAATTTCACGATAGTTTAGCGCTAGATATTATTCAATTATTTAGTAATTGTTGGAATGAATCAATCTGTGTAATCGAAACAATGGAGTCATTAGTATATGAATTTGTTAATAACTTCTTTGATATATATGATTTTCCACGTAGGTCCTATGATGTATTATTAGACAAAGAGAGTTCTGATGTTTTATCGAAACAAATTGATGTTTTGCGAAATGAACCACAACCAAAGCAAAAAACAATGGAATGGTATGAAAATAGACATGATATGATAACAGCATCTAACATGTGGAAAATATTTAGTACGGAAAGTCAAATAAACAGTATTATATATGAAAAATGTAAACCATTTGATCCTACTCGTAGAATAATGAGTGCTTCAATGAACTGGGGGAATGTTTTCGAACCTGTATCAATAAAAGTATATGAAGATAAATTCAAAACAAAAATTGAAGATTTCGGATGTATTCGTCATCCAAAAATACATTTTATTGGTGCTTCACCTGATGGTATTAATGTTGACCATAATTCAGATAAATATGGACGTATGTTAGAAGTAAAAAATATATATAATCGTGATATTAATGGAATACCAAAAGAAGAATATTGGATACAAATGCAAATACAGCTAGAAACATGTAATTTGGAATATTGTGATTTCTTAGAAACACGTTTCTTAGAATACAATAATGAAAATGACTTCTATAATGGAGAACATGAATACAAGGGTATTATATTATATTTCATGAAAGATTATAGCAATGAAGTTATACATGAATATATGCCATTTGATATTAAAACAAAAGAAGTAATTGATGAATGGATTTCTGACGCCCAAATGAAAATAGATGCAGAATACAAACTCACACGTACCAATTATTGGTATTTGGATGAATTATCATGTGTAGTAGTAAAACGAAATAGAATGTGGTTTGAAGCTGCAAAAGAAAAAATTATTGATACATGGAACATTATACAAAAAGAGAAAAAAGAAGGATTTTCACATAGGGAACCGAAAAAGAAAATTAAGACAAATATAATTATTTCACAGTTAGATAGCTCACATATAATTCATAATTTACAAATAGAGAAGAAAGTTAATTTAATTAAATTAAATTAATAAAATAGTTTTTGAAAGTATATAAACTTTTTTTCATATTACTAAGAAACATGGATAATGATATGTTTGTTAGTAAACGCAATGGCTCATTGGAACCGGTTTCATTTGATAAAATATTGAAACGAATGAAAACTATAAATAATAATTACAGTTTGAAAATAAATTGTGCTCCTTTAACTATGAAAGTAATAGATCAATTGTATAATAATATTTCTACTTCTAAAATAGACGATTTAACTGCAGAACAATGTGCGGCACTTTCATCAACACATCCGGATTATAATGTAATGGCTGGAGTAATAAGCATATCAAGTTATCAAAAAAATACAAATCCTAGTTTCAGTGAAACAATGGGTTTATTATATAATTTTAAAGATAAACATGGCATTCATCATCCTTTATTAGATAAAAATTTTTATGATTTTGTTTCGCAAAATTCTGAATTTTGTGATAATCTGGTTCAACATGAACGTGATTTTTTAATTGATTATTTTGGTTTTAAAACACTTGAACGTGCTTATTTAATGAAACTAGATGGAAAACCAATAGAACGAATTCAACATATGTGGTTGCGTGTTGCTATTGGTATTCATGGTTCAAATAAAATTAAAATTGCCGAAACATACGAACATATGTCACAAAAATATTTTACACATGCTACACCTACATTATTTAATGCTGGTACACCAAAACCACAATTAAGTTCTTGTTTTTTGCAAGCAATGGAAAGTGATTCTATTGAAGGTATTTATAATACATTAAAAGATTGTGCGCTTATTTCAAAATGGGCGGGTGGTATTGGTTTACATATTCATAATATTCGTGCATCTGGTAGTCATATTAGAGGTACCAATGGTTCTTCTAATGGAATTGTACCTATGTTAAAGGTATTTAACAACACTGCTAAGTATGTAGATCAAGGAGGCGGACGACGTAATGGTTCTTTTGCGATTTATTTGGAACCCTGGCATGCAGACGTAGAATTATTTTTACAAATGAGAAAAAATCATGGAGATGAAGAATTAAAAGCCCGCGATTTGTTTTATGCATTATGGGTTCCTGATTTATTAATGGAACGTA
>MDTG01363908.1_pt1 | contig 10902 bp, 6 predicted proteins | sample 811421 | NCBI WGS metagenome assembly MDTG01 (sample SAMN05326645, study PRJNA326480) | marine metagenome | isolation source: seawater | place: Pacific Ocean: South East | collected 2011 | reverse complement strand
TACGAGATGCCCTAGCATTCTACCCAAGTTTACAATTAGATGCCAGTAGGTCTTTCAAGTGTAGAAGAGATATCAGGAAGGTTCTTAGCGGTCTTGTTAGAGACTTAGTTCTTGGTGGTAACGCTGGTGTTGTTGGCAGTGCCGAATCATACTACACAGGTCAAGCACTAAGTGGCGTTCCAGAAGCACAACTAGGGGGAACCATTTATGCTTTCCGTCAAGCACGTAAGTACGCTCGTCAAGCGATGCGTAACTGGACAAATGGCAATTATATTGACCTATCTCCATCAAATGCCACATACAGTTCTTCTTCTGGCGAACTAACAGTTTCGTTTACAACTCCAGCAACTCCAATTGTTGCTAATGTAACTAGAATTGCTTTCAAAGAAGGTGCTTTAACTTTCAACTGTGATATGGGTAGTGGTGTTGGATCACACCCAAGTCCAACTCCTACTGATCGTAATTATGGCAAGAGTAACCTAATTACAAACGTTTCTGAAGCAGGTGGAGTTACAACTATTACAACTAATGTTGGTGATGCTGGCACTGCTGCTGGTGTAGTACATAGTTTTGCTGGTGCCTCAGCAAATGGAACAATTATTATTTGGGATGAAATTGATATTTCTTCGCCTGTTCCTAGATTTGAAGATTGGAATATTCTACTAGATCCAGTCACAGTAGCGACTAAACTTATAACACCTAGTAATGCTGGTTATGATCCTTCGACTGGTATCTTCACTGTTACAGCAGTAAATCACGGTCTTTCTGGATCGGATTCCGTCAGAATCTCTCCACAATCATTCACGTTCACTTGTGCCATGGATGGTAACAAGACCGAACATTATCTACCAGGAGCTGGTCAAGCAGCATTTGATGGTGATCTATCAGTTACTGTTGTTGACAGTAACACATTTACGCTAGACGTTGGAGCATCTGCTGCTGATAATCAGTGGACTCCTACCGAAGCTGTCTACAACCCCGCTTCTGGAGAGTTGGAGTTAACTCTAGGATCTGGTCATGGTCTTTATGTTGGTGCTGGTGTAACAGTTGACGATAATTCTCTGTCATTCAGTTGTACTATGGATGGTGGGGCGTCTACTAAGACATATCCACGTCCAGGTATTGATCCTTATGCTGGTAGGTCTATGCCTATCTCAGCAGTCAGTGACACCACTATTACTATTAACGCTGGTAAATCTGCTCCTAATAAGTTCTTCCAACCATCAGCTGCTAATTACACTGCTGGTTCTGGTGTTTTAGTTCTAGATATTGGTCAGCATGGATTAGGTGTTGGTAGAAGCATTGTCATCGAAGACAATTCCCTTACCTTTACATGTGATTCTGATGGTAACGGAACTGAGCATACTTATCCACGTGCTACGGACCCAGCATCTGGTTCATCTCTTGTAATTACTGATGTTGGTACTTCTCAACACACCCCAACTAATGCTGCTTATGATACCGAGATCGGCATTGTTACTTTAACAATTGCTAACCACAACTTTAATGAAGGCGATTATATTAAGATTGCTGACTCTTCACTGACATTTTCTTGCCAACCAGAAGGAGAATCTTCAGCAGTTGATAAGTCATACCCACGTCCTGGTTACGATTACCCAAGTGGTCGTTGGTTGGCAATCAAGAACGTAACTACAAATACCTTTGATATCGAAGTTGGTCCTTCTGCTTACAACAAACCACATACTTTTGTTAGTGCCTCAGCAAGTTCTGTTGAAAGGCAAGATGGACAGATTACAGTTAATGTAGGAGCATCACCCGCTGGACAGCAATATACACATTCTTTCATCGGTGCTACAGCTACTGCTATTCAGCATCTACCACAGTCTGTACACACATTTGAGGGAGCATCTACTGATGCCATCAAATTCAGACCACAGGCAGTACACACATTCGTAAGAACTCAAAACAATTCTATTGCTGCTTATTCTGCTGGCGCTTTCCCAGCATGTAATAATGTAGCGACAAGCATTAACACGTCAATGAATCTCCTAGAAGATATCTTAGACGGATCTATTGCTCCTGGTGCTACAGTAAAAACATATGGTACTTTATATGATACTTCAGCAATCAGAACGAAAGCCAGTGTCACGCTTTATGATGCTAATAATGCTTTAATTACTCCAGTAACTACCTGGGATGATTTCCCGATTATCGAAGCTTCTCCATATACACAAAATGCTTCTGTTATCTCCTTCCTGGGTGGCGGTGGTGCCGAGATTGACGGTGCTAAGGTTGCTCAACCTAACTGCCCTCGTCCTGGTCTAAACCTTGATGGACGAGCAACAACGCCAAACCAAGGTAAGTCTATGGTTGCTGCTGCCTTTACTATCATTACATTTGGTGGTACAGGTTATAAAGTAATTAACGATGGTTACACACAGTTGGTTTCCGTCTTCGTTATCTTTGCTGAAAACGGAGTACTTTCTGAATCTGGTGGTTATGCTTCTATTACTAATTCTGCTACTAACTTCGGTAATTTTGCTCTAAGAGCAAGAGGATATAGAGAAGAATGTTATGAGTTTGATGCTGGTTACAGAACTTCTAGTGGTGTTTATACCAGAGCACAAATTACATCAATCTCTTCTACACCAACAGGAAGATCTATTGTTAATGTAGAAAATCTAGGCAGAAAAGCTCTAGAGCATTACATCTTTAAAGTTGACGGATATAGAAATGCCGATCCTGATAAAGAATACTTTATTGAAAGTGTCACTGGTGGCAACACTGGACCACCATTCTCTTGTACTTTAACAGTTGATGATGGTATAGGAAATGGTCTTTCCTTGATTGATAATAATACAGATGCTGCTATTGCAGCAACAAATCTTGTCACGTATCACCAGAGTACATATGGAAACAATCCAACCATAAAATTACATAGACCATCTATTGTTAACTCCTCATCTCATACCTGGGAATTTGCTGGTTCGGGCACCAACTACAATGCTCTACCAGAAAACGGCGGTACTAAAGTAGAATCAAGCGAACAAGTATCTGAAGACTATGGTCGTGTATATGTTTCTGGTACTGACGAACTTGGTGACTTCAAGGTTGGTACATTTGCTAAGATCGAAAACAGAACTGGTGCTATTACCTTTACGGGTACGGTTACTATCTCCGAAGTTGAGTTCTTGAAACTAAAAGGTGGCGACGTTGTTGTTACTGGTTTCGATGCTTCCAATACACTTGGTGGTGCTAACTCTTCTGATAGTAAGATTCCAACACAGAAAGCAGTAAAAGATTTCATCTCTAATAATCTTGGAGCATACATCAACAAACCATATTCTACAAACTCTGTTGCTAGAGCACTTGTAGAACTTAATGATAATGGTAAGATCTCTCTTGATCAAATTCCAGCACTCAGACCATTCAGCGTCTTTACTGTTGCTGACCAAGCAGAAAGAATCAGTCCGAACACTGTCTATGGAGATGCTGGTGCTCTTGCTGGTGATATTGTTATTCAGTCTAGTCCACAAAAATCATTCATTCTAAACAAAGACACTGATAGTCAATTCCTAGGATTCAATGTTGATTCTAATTTAGCATTTACTATAAATGATGTTTTCTCTGCTAGAGATTCTTCTGGTGCTATTCTGTCTAATAAGAGTCAAGTTCAAGCTACCGAGTATAGACAAGGTGTTCTATACAAAGTTAACATTACCAACAATGGTTCTGGATACACAACCACACCAAATGTTAGCCTAAACAATAATGGGGGTGTTCCAACACAAGCAGCAGATATCCAAGCAACTATTGTTAATGGACAAATTACAACACTAGAAATTGTATTATTCAACGGTTTTGTTGGTGGTTATGGTTATGCTCAGGCACCTGGAATTACAATTGATGCTCCTGGTGGATCTGGAACACAGGCTACTGCCGATGCCTTTATTGAAAGTAGACTTTATGTTGATATTATTAATAATATCAAGATGGAAGATACCGATTTCATCAATGATGATAACGCAACAACAGTAGACTTATCAAGGGTAGTTAATACATCAGCAACAAACATCAATAACTGGGTTGCTCTTAGTGACAATCAAATTGATGCTGCTGATATTCAATCTGGTACTATCAATACAAGTAGACTTGGATTTAACTCCGATGCCGCTAACTCTCAAACATTCTTGAGAGGAGATCAGACATATTCTAAGGTTCTTCAGTCAGTCAAGAAAACTGAAACAAGATACTTTGCTGTTACTAGTCAACAATCTTTAGCAAATTCAAATACTTTATTCTTCACTACCAATTCTGAACTTCTTAAAGGTCACGCGGTTGATAATTCAATTATCACTCAAATTCAAGATGACACTTTAATCGATTTTGTTAATACTGAATTAGGAGTAACTACAGTTACTTTAGATAAGACATTATTGAGTGATATTCCTTCGGGATCTGAGATTGAATTTAGTCGTGGTTCTTCACCACTCCTAATTGAATCTTCTGATACTGGTGGAGAATTTGTAGAAGAGGTTATTGTTATCCAGGGTGGTAGTGCTTACACTGATTCACCAGGAGGAACTCCATACGTAGACCTCAGTCTACCTGGCGGTGCTGGTACTGGTCTTAAAGTTAATATCCTTGTTTCTGGTGGAGCTGTAACAGAGGTTGTTGTAGCTGATGGTGGTCAAGGATATAATGCTGGAGATTTTACAGTTTCTGGAGGTAACATTCCAAATGCTATTGGTCCTGGAAGTGGTGCTATTTTTGCTGTAAAATTAGGTTCAGAAACCAGACATTTTGGTAACTCAACAATTGATGTTTTGAGAGTAACTGATACTACAACATCTCAAGATGCCTATGGTACAGTTGGTGTTGCTAGATTCAAGAAATCTCAGTTCAAGATTGGCGAAGATGGTAACGGATCTATTGAATTAAAGGTTGGTGATGGTAGTGGATTAGATGCCGATTTGTTGGATGGTAATTCTGGATCACACTACAAAAACGCTGGCAATTTAACTTCTGGTGTTTTACCTCTTGATAGACTATCTGGTTTTTATAACATAAGTATCAATGGTCAATCTGGTAGTGCTCTTGTTATCGGTTCTGTTACTGGCGGTGCTAACACCAGAACTACACCAGAAGATACTACTCCAGGTCTAGAATTAGAACTCAAAAATAACGTTAAGGCATCTCTACCAGGAGAACCTGACGATAACTTGGAAGATGGTGGAACCAAGCACTTAGTAATGAACCTAAGAAATGGTGGAGATGGAACCGATGCTACATTTGGTGGTGCTAGACAATTAGGATTTACTGATAACGGAAACATATGGCTTCGCCATACCTCTGGATCTGATATGGCAGGTGATTGGGGTTCGTGGTATAAAATTTGGCATTCAAATAATGATGGTCCAGCCACTGGAATGGATGCTGATAAGCTAGATAACAAACAGGGTATCTGGTATCAAAGTGCTTATAACATTAACTACGGTGTTCTTTCACAGAGAAGAATTCCAGAGTATCTAGATACAACTAGTTTCAAAGACGATATTATTGTAAGAGGAGTTAAGCTAGAAAATCATTTTGAAATTTATGTTCCTGGTCAACTCTTAACTGGCGCTCCTTGGATTGATCCAAATACAAATTCATTCAACCAGAATATTAATTTCTATGATATCTCTGGTATTGCCACTGGTACTACATTTGCTATTACAAATATTATCACTAATGATGATATTCCTGTACCACCAGCACCAATTGAAGATGAGGATACCGCTGGAGATTACACTATCTTAGTGGGTAGAGCTTCTGATTCTATCGGAAATGCTAGAAAGATTGGTACTGCTGCTGTAAATGTGGAGTTTATAGATTTCACATTAATCTTACCAGCATCCAATGAACAAAATCAAAATATCTTCGAGGCTGCTAGAATAACGTCAGACAGTGAATTGATTCTTGGTAGAATTGATGATACAGCTGTTTCTTCTTCAATTTTATTCAGAACTCATAGCACCACTGCTAAGAATGGCACTACACCAACATATGACTCCAAGATTGAAGCATCTGGTGGTAATGGAACTACAGGAAAGGGATCAATAAATGCTGTTGTAAGTACAAATGATTCGTTCACGATTAACAGCAACGTCGTCTTCAATGCTGGAAACCTTTCGTTCTCAAGCGATGGCACTGGTAACTCACTTGTTCAGTATGACGCTAATGGTGATTTCTCTGCTAATGAAATTACAGCATCTCTAATCGGTTCTGCTAGTCTAAACCTCTTACTGTCTGGTGGCACAATTGATGGCAATCTAAACGTTGGTAACCAAACAACTGCTAGACTTCTAGACGTTACAGGTGATATTGATGTTTCCAATACACTAGATGTAAATGGAATCTTTAGATTAGATACTACCAATAATTTGATCTATGGTGATACAACAAACAGCAATGTACTTATTGGTACAACGCCATCAGCAACAGCAACCCAAAATGGTAAATTAAACGTATTCACCAATGCTGCTGATGCTAAGACTGCTCTAACACTTAGAGTTGGTTCTAATACTCAAGATCAAGGCATTGCTTTCCAGAACTCTGGATATTCATATACCTGGAATATCTTCAGAAAAGCATCTGATTATGGCACTAACAATCCAACAACAACATCTGCTGCTGACCTCTATTTCACTGGTGCCGATACAGCAGCACAAGCAGATATCAATGATCTAAACGATTATCTCATTATGAGAGCAGGTGGTGATATTGAAACTGGTGTAGGTAAAATTGGATTTGGTTTGACTCCATTTGACTATTCATACAAATTAAATGTTGATGGTCAAGTATTTACAGATGAAGCTTCAAACATCTCGTATGAAGATCTAGATTCATATCTAGTATTCTTCAATGATCAAGAAGTAGAAATTACAGACACCAGTGCTAATAGCAATTATATTGTTATGAATAGTTTTGTTGCTGAAAGAACAGGTAATGTGAGAATTAAGTGGTCATCATACATTGAATCTGGTCCACAATGGTATGGATACAGAGTAATGAAGAACGGAACCACTGAAATATTTGCTGATGACTATAACTCGTCAACCTATCTAGATGGTAATAGTGCTTCTGTTCATAGTTACAGAAACTTCTCCGCTCCAATTAATAATTTAGTTCCAGGAGATCAGATCACATTTGAAATGGTTTCTACTAATAGTGGTGGTACACCTGTAAATGGATCTGGAACTCAAGATCTATATTGTAAGAACTTTAGAGTTTTCAGTGGTTCTCCAGGTGCTGCTAGAAATCATGGTGGTAATACTTACATTGGCGATAATCAAATTGGTATTGGAACTAGTACTTTCATCAATCCTAACGATGCTAATATTAACTACAATTTAAACGTTGTTGGTAATGTTAACTTCTCTGGCACTCTTTACCAAAATAATTCTGAGTTTGTTACTTCTAGATGGACTGAAGATGGATCTAATAATATCTACAGAAATTCCAGAGTTGGTGTTGGCGAACCAACCCCAGGTTATACTCTTGATGTTGGCGAAGACTTCACTGATGGTAGTGAATCTGGTCGCTTACGTATCCAAGGTACATCTAGACTTGAAGGTGCTGTAACAGTTACCACTGGTGGTATGGATGTCACAGGAACCCTTGAACTCAATGATGGATTCACTGTTAACGGCGAGGCCCAGTATCTTGATAGTTATGGTATCATCAAATCACATGGAAACGTGATTGACGAAGATGTTACTATCCCTGCTAATACAAATGCTTTCTCTGTTGGTGATGTTACTGTTGCCGCCAATAAAACAATCACTGTTAATGGTGTGTGGAAAATACTATGATAAATATAAATGTAAAGGAGGTTTCCAGCGATGAGTACAGTTGAAGTAGGAACTTTATATTATGGTGGAGTGGAAGGTTCTTCGTCATCTACCTTTCCTTGCCTAAAAATTAGAACTATCGTTTATACCGATATTGGTGACATGGGCAATTCGTGGGCACAACGAAATGTATTTAATACCTCTCCGTTGATTAACCAAGGTGGTTGGTCTTACAATTCTGGAACAATCACTATTCCAGAATCGGGTAAGTATTTCGTGTCTTCTAATATTATCCACAAGGACGCTACACAGGCGTCTACTTCCCAAGATAACTATCGTAATACTATTTGGCATCGTTGGGAAATCAACGGTGTTGCTCAAGCAGAAGAATCAAGGTCTTCCTATAACCGAGATTATGCTAACCACGATAGAGCATCAACTGGTATTAGTACGATGTATTCATTATCACAAGGAGATCAATTAAAAATGCAATTTAGGAATTATACTGGTTATACCGATCCTAATAATATTGGTTTGATTGATAATAGTCATATTTTAATTTTTAAATTTTCTGAGTGAGTACCATGGGATTAAATGTAGATACAATTAAGGCAACAACTATTACTCAATCAGGTGATTCGGGATCAACAATTGTCGGATACAACTCATCTGCTTATTTTATGACTAGATTGACTGCTAATAGTAACCCAAACGACGCTAGTAGTTTTACACATAGAACAGTATTTAATACGACTGCTATTATTAGTGAAGGTGGGTTTACTCATGATGGCAATTACATTTATGTTCCGTTCAATGGAACATATATTGTTCAAGCAAACGTAGCATTTAATAATGCTGCTGCTAGAGATGTTCCTGGATTTAGATTTTCACATAATAAAACAGGATCATACACTGGTCAAGTAGAAAATTCTTTGTCTTCATATATGAGAATGGCTAGTAACCACAATGAAGCAAGTACAGAATTAGTAACTGCTTATCAGTTAAATGCTGGTAATGGAGTTAGAATGGAATTTAGACGATTTGGTAATTCTGGAACAAATACCACAATTATTCCGAGTTATAGTTATATCAGTATCTGGAGATTAGGAGCTTAAAATGGCAACTGGAGATTTGTACGTGGGGACCATCCCCGCTAGTACAGCAGTAGTAAATTACAGTAATCAAGACATCAAACCAACGGGGGCTACTTACGGACTGTCTGCTAAAATTAATTTAGGCAATGGTTCTAACAACGTTAATAGCACTAACTATGTTGATGCTATGACATTAGAGTATAGCGACTTCCCTGGATTGACCGTTAGCAATACTGAAATTAGTATCGATACAGATTATACAGGCATTTATCAGTGTTGTTTTCAGGTTGCTGTTGATGGTGGTAGTGCCAGATGTAATGCTGGATTCCAATGGGTAATTGATGGAACAGTACAACCAGAAATGTACTTATCCAACTATAACAGACAAGGCAGTGCTAGAGATGGTGGTACACACAACACCTCAAGTGATGGCGGTTGTCAAATTTTTCAGGTAGGAAATAGTATTAGACTTAGAGGATCAACTCAAGGTGGTGGTGGTACTATTACTACAGTAAGAGGTTCTCTCACACTTATGCTTATTGCTCCCAGCTAAAATATGATTATTACTGAAGTTCTGGAAAAACCAGACACATATATTATTGACGATTTTTTAACACCAGAAGAAACAAGAGATTTACAACCACATCTAAATTCTTTAGAGTGGAAACAATTTGCTGATGTTGGTATTTCTAATGTAGAGTTAGAAAAAACCAAAGGATATCATGTTATGGGGGAGGAGTTTAGTGAAGTAGAAAATTATTATCTTTCTAAAATAAAATCTTTAGATTTTGATACTCCCCCAAGATTTGACAGAGTTTTATACAATTCATTTGAACAAGGCAATTCACCAATCCCCCATGTAGATTCCATGAGGATGGGAGCATATACATATATTATCTACCCTAATATAGAATGGGAAGAATCATGGGGAGGAGAAACCAGTTTATTTTTTATACCCGAAACCGTTTCTCCAGATCCTAGAGAAAGAATGCCATTAAAAATTTACACAAAACCAGGAAGACTTTTAATTTTTCCTGGCAATATGCTACACTCTGGCAGTGGAACTACTGTACCCAAATCTAGATATAGTATGGCATATCAATTTTGGAATACAGATAAATAAAAATAAAAGATCATGCAAGAAGTCCATTATTTTAAATTTCCTTCAAGAGAGGAATGTTATAGATTGTGTACTCTAGTGGGGTACTGTAAAAAAGATCCCATTACAGGTGATACAGTAATGGATGTTCCTGGACCAGGACATATTGATGTTGCTGGATATTTCTATCGTCCAGAAAATCAACCAGAATCTCTTAATCCAGAAGGAGAAATGGAACCAGATCCAGAAAATATTATTTGGGAACCTGGATTTCATTTGAATGTTGTTTTTAAAGGGCAGGAGAATCAAATTCCCGCACTATTAAAAACGTATAAAATCAGAACTCCCGAATCTCCCAACATTTTATCACACTTATAAATACTTAAGTTACATTATTTTTCGTAAAACTATGAACACCGAAGAACTAAGAAAGAATTTTGATGAGCAACTTGCTACTACAGATAAGCAGATTGCTGATCTTGAAGCTAATCTGGATAAAGCAAAAGAATATAAATTAAAATTGGTAGGTGGTATCGAAACTTTAGATCTACTAAATCCACCAAAAGAAGAAGAAACTGTTGACACAGCAGAACCAGCAGGAGAATAATGGCACAAGAAGCAGTTTGGTATAAGACCCAGTTGCCTCTTGATGTAATTAATTCTTTTTTAGAAGAAACTTCTTTAGAAGAAGAGCTAGAAGAATCCACTTTAAATGGAAAAGTACTTATAGATTCTGCTGTAAGAAATAGTAGAACTGCCTGGGTTCCAAACACCCATTGGATTGCTGGATTTTGCTACCATTTTATTCTCAAAGCAAACGAAGAAAATTTTAAATTTAACATTAACTCTTTTGGTGATAGATTTATTCAATACACTTCATATAAAGAAGGTCATTATTATAATTGGCATACTG
>MDTG01262158.1_pt1 | contig 10902 bp, 10 predicted proteins | sample 811421 | NCBI WGS metagenome assembly MDTG01 (sample SAMN05326645, study PRJNA326480) | marine metagenome | isolation source: seawater | place: Pacific Ocean: South East | collected 2011 | reverse complement strand
TAATCTATCTGAATTTGAATAAAGAACTTTTCCATCAACTACATTTTCTTTTTTAAAAACTTCAATTATAGTGTTTTTTGAGGTAAATTTTGCTTTTTGGCCAGTTAAAGGGTCCACTACCATCATTACGGTTCCTTTAGCAGCTTTGAAAGGTCTAGCATCATATTTTATAACCGATTCTTCGATAAATTTTTTAAATATTGGTAATGCAGTTTTAGATCCTGTTTCATATTTGCCTAATGAAGTTGGGTTATCAGAGCCAACATAAACACCAACTAATAAATTTGAGGTAAAACCTATAAACCAAGTATCTGTATTTTTATTTGTTGTACCAGTTTTACCAGCAATATTTAAGTTCAAATCTCTAAGCTTTTTAGCAGTACCTCTTTGAACAACTCCCTCCAATATTGATGTCATTTGAGAAGCTGTTTCTGGTGAAAATATTTGTTTATAACTACTTTTTATCTCTGGATAATCGCTACTCAAATAAGAAATTTGATCACAATCAATACATTTTCTTTTGTTATAATTATAAATTGTATTTCCTTCACTATCTTGGATCCTATCTATTAATATTGGGTCAATAAGTTTTCCTCCATTCACAAAAGTTGAGTAGGCAGAGGTAAGTTTTAACAATGTAGTTTCAGCAGAGCCCAAAGATATAGATAAAAGTTCCTCTGGATTTTCATAAATGTTTAATTCTTTTGAAAAATTGACAATTTTTTCTAATCCTAAGTTTTGAGCTATTCTTACTGTCATCAAGTTTCTTGATTTTTCCAAACCAGTTCTTAAGGTTGATGGTCCATAGAATTTTTTTCCATAATTCTCAGGTTTCCACATTTTTAGATCTTCGCCTTGATCCAATACTAGGGGAGCATCTAAAACTAGACTTGTTGGAGTAAAATTATTCTCTAAAGCTAAAGCATAAACAAATGGTTTAAAAGCTGACCCAGGTTGTCTTTCAGCTTGAGTTGCTCTATTGAATTCACTTTTCTTAAAGCTAAAACCACCACTTAAAGCTAATACTCTCCCAGTAAATGGATCCATGACAACAATTCCACCATTAATTTTTGGCAACTGTTTTAAACTAAAAATATTATTAATAATATTTTCTACGTAGATTATATCACCAGGTTTTAATAATTTACTAAAATCTTTCTTTGCCCAAGAAATGTCTTTATATTCTATTATTCCATTTTTATTATCCCTAGTTTCTATTTCTGCTGAAAATTTATTTACTTTTTTAATTATTGCTAATTTCCAATTGATTGATTTTTCTAATTCAAATTCATCTAAATTTTTTTTCCATTCAATATCATTAATTTTATTTATTAATGGTCCTCTCCATCCTTTTCTTTTATCATATGCAATTAATCCTTCTCTTAAAGAAGTTGTTGCTATTTTTTGTAAATTCAAATCAATTGGTGTATTTATATTTAGACCATTTTTGTAAACTTTATCATAACTCAATGTCTCAATAACATTTTTTCTTACATCCTCGATGAAATATTGAGCGTCTTCTAAATAAATCTTTTTATTTTTTTTTAATTTAATTTGCTCGTTTTTAAGTTTTTCATACCATTCTGAAGTCAAATAATTATTTTCTAACAAATTTTTTAAAACTAAATCCCTTCTATATTTTGCAACCTCAATATCTTTATAAGGATTGTATCTACTTGGAGCTTTCGGTAAAGCTGCCAGTAAGGCTGCTTCTGAATAATTGAGATCTCTAATGGATTTATCAAAATATTCTAAACTCGCAGCAGCCACTCCATACGCTCCACTTCCTAAATAAATTTGATTAAGATATAATTCTAATATTCTCTCTTTTGTTAATGCTCTTTCAATTCTAAAAGCTAAAATTGCCTCTTTTATCTTCCTATTTAAGCTTACCTCATTTGTTAATAAAAAATTTTTTGCTACTTGTTGTGTAATTGTTGATGCACCCTCCAATCTTTTTGATGCCATTAAATTTGAAATATTGTTTATTATAGCTCTAAGCACTCCTTTTGCATCTACACCAGGATGTGAAAAAAAATTTTTATCTTCTGCAGACAAAAAAGAATTAATTACGTTTTTTGGTATAGAATTAAAAGGCACAAAAATTCTTTTTTCTTTAGAAAAATCTGCAACTAATTCTCCATTGCCTGAATAAACTTTACTTGAAACTGAAGGTTTATAACTTTTTAAAAACTTATAGTCAGGTAAGTCGTTAGAATATGTCCACAATACAGCAAATATCAAAATACCTGATAAAAGAATAAAAGAGACAGATATGATAAAAAAATTTTTTAAAAGTTTATTCATTTTGTTTCCATTATATCTTGGAATTTGTTAAAGATATGGCAGAAGAATTAAACAAAATTTTAAAAAAGTAGTTACTAATGAAATTAACAATAAAAAAATTATGGAAAAAAATTTATACATTGATGCATCGCATCCAAATGAGACTAGAGTTGTACTCAAATCAGGTGAAAATATTGAAGATTATGAATACGAAGGTCTTAAAAATAATTTAATTAAGAATAATATTTACCTTGGAAAGGTAAGTAGAATTGAGCCTTCTCTTCAAGCAGCTTTTATAGATTTTGGTAGAGAAAGACATGGATTTTTATCATTCAATGATATTCAATCAGATTATTACCAAATTCCTAAAGCTGATTTAGAAATAATAAAAGAGGAAGAGAAAAAAGCACGAGAGCAACTTTCAAAAGAAGTTGAAGCTAAAGAGGAAGAAAATATTGCTGAGGGTAAATTAGAAATTGATGATCCTATTGAAAAAAAAATTGAAGAACAAATAGAAGAGAATCATGTTGATAAAGAAAATCTTATTGTTAAAGAAAATTCAGGCGAAGAAAAAGAGAGAAAACAAGTTAGATTTAAGTTTAAAAGATATAAAATTCAAGAAGTAATAAAACCAAATCAAGTAATTCTTGTTCAGGTAATTAAGGACGAAAGAGGTCAAAAAGGTGCAGCTCTAAGTACTTTTATTTCGATTGCAGGAAAATATATCGTCCTGATGCCAAACACACCTAAAGGTGGAGGTATATCAAGGAAAATATTTAATCCAGCAGACAGAAAAAAAATAAGAGCAATTTTGAATGAAATTGAAATACCCAGAGAAATGGGTTTAATTGTTAGAACAGCCGGAAGTAATAAAACTAAGAATGAAATAAATAATGATTTAAACACTTTAATTAATACTTGGGGACAAATAAAAGAAAATGCAATTAATGCGATTGCTCCATCTTTAATTCATCAGGAAAGTGAAATTATTAAAAGAACTTTAAGGGATATGTTTGATGATAACACTCAAAATATAATAGTTGAAGGCAATGAAGGTTACAAAAAAGCTCAATCATTTATAAAAACAATGATGCCATCTAGCGTAAAAAAAGTTAAAAAATATAGAGGCAGAGTTCCATTATTTATACAGGAAAATATTGAACAAAAATTAAATCAAATTTTTGACTCGGAAATAAAACTTAAATCAGGGGGTTATTTAGTTATCAACCCCACAGAAGCTCTTGTTTCAATAGATATTAACTCCGGAAGTTCAATAAAAGGTAAAAATGTAGAAAGCACTGCACTAGATACAAATGTTGAAGCAGCAGAGGAAATTGCAAGACAAATTAAAATAAGAGATTTGTCTGGTCTAATTATAATTGATTTTATTGATATGCTTAGCTACGGAAATAGAAGGTTAGTAGAACGAAAACTAAAAGAAAAGTGCAGGTCTGACAGGGCAAGAATCCAAATTGGAAGAATTAGCAATTTTGGTCTTTTAGAAATGTCAAGACAAAGACTTAGAGAGAGCGCAATTAAATGGAAAGTTACATTAACCGATGAGTCTTTTGCTCAAAAACTATTAAAAATTGTAGAATTAAAAGCCGTTATAAATAAAGCTAAATATGTTGAACTTAGAGTTTGTGAAAAAATTTCTGATTTTTTAAAAGAAAATTTTGTAAATGATTTAACTTATTTTGAAAAAAAAAATAAAATGACAATAGATATTATTAGTGACAATTCTTTAATAATTCCTGAATATATAATAAATATTCAAAATAAATCAAAAAAAACAATAGAATTGATTGAATATTATGAAAAATTAAAGAACTTAGAATTACAAACCAAAGAGAAAAAATTTACCGAAAAAAAAGAAATTAAGAAAATAAATAAAAAAACTTATAAAAAAAAAAGATATTATAAAAAAACTAAATAATCCCACTAGATGGAGAAGATGGATTGCCCAATAAAATTTTATCTATTCTTCCAGATTTATAAGACTGTCTTCCTGCTATAACAGCATTTTTAAACGCGAGTGCCATATCAAATGGTTTTTTTGCTTTTGCAATTGCTGTATTAACTAAAACACCATCACATCCTAGTTCCATTGCAATAGTTGCGTCAGATGCTTGTCCTAAACCAGCATCAATAATTAAAGGTAGTTTAGTTTGTTTTCTTATTATCTGAATGTTAACTTTGTTTTGTATCCCTAAACCAGATCCTATAGGAGCTGCAAGTGGCATTATTGCATCTGCCCCAACATTTTCTAACCGCTTTGCCATTAATGGATCATCATTACAATAAACCATTACTTTAAAACCTTCTTTAGCAAGTATTTCGGTTGAATTTAAAGTTTCGATCATATCAGGAAATAAATTTTTTTTATCTCCTAAAACTTCCAATTTTACTAACTTCCAACCACCTATTTCTCTAGCAAGTCTAAGAGTTCTTAGTGCTTCTTTTGAATTAAAACAACCTGCAGTATTTGGTAAATAAGTAATTTTCTTTGGATCTACGAAATCCATTAACAATGGTTTTTTTTTATCAGTAATATTTACTCTTCTAACTGCAACAGTAACAATTTCTGCTCCAGAAATTTTAATTGCTTTAGCGCATTCTATCATGCTTCTATACTTTCCAGTTCCTACAATTAACCTTGAATTAAATTTTTTTTTTGCAATTATAAGACTATCTTTTTTCAACTTAACCACCTCCAATAAAATGAACTATTTCAATTTTATCATTATTTTTTAATTTAATTTTACTAATTTTTTTTTTATCTATTATTTCTTCATTTAACTCAATGGCTACTTTATTTAATGGTATTTTGTGATGTTTTAATAATTCTGACATTTTATAATCTGAAAATACAGATCTGATTTTACCATTTAATTTAATTTTTATTTTTTTTATTTTTTTCATCGTATATAAATGCTGAATGAATAATAAAATAATTATTATTAACGGACCAAATCTTAATCTATTAGGTGAGAGAGAACAATCACAATATGGATCAACTACTTTTGATCAGATTAAAGAGAATTGCTTAAAAAAAGGTAAGGAAATCGGTTTAGAAATAGATTTTGCCCAATCAAATATTGAGGGAGAAATAGTAAATATTATTCAAGAAGCTAGAAAAAAATATAATGGTATTATCATAAATGCTGCTGGTTTCACTCATACGTCTGTGGCGATTAGAGACGCTCTTGATATTTTTAAAAAACCAATAATTGAGCTACATATATCAAATATTTATAAAAGAGAAGAATTTAGACACAAATCACTTATAAGTGGTGTTGTAACAGGTGGAATCTTTGGATTAGGTTCTGAAGGATATATTTTGGCCATAATTTCATTACAAAAGACATTGCTAAATGAAAATTGAAAAAAAAATAATTCAAGAACTAAGTGATTATTTAAAAGAATTTAATCTAACTGAAATAGAAATAACTGATAAAGACACAAAAATAAAAGTATCAAAAAATAATATTTCAATAAATAATCAAACTCACACTCTATCTAGTCCCTCTCCCGCGACAGCGATTAAAAACGATACATCTCAAAATATTAAATCTGGAATAGAAGTCACATCACCAATAATTGGAACTGCGTATCATGCTCCTGAGCCAGGTGCTAAAAAATTTGTTGAAATAGGAAAAAAAATTAAAAAAGGTGATACAGTTATGATCGTTGAGGCAATGAAGACAATGAATCATGTTCCTTCTACTGCGGATGGAATAGTAAAAGAAATTTGTGTAAATGATGGACAGCCTGTTGAATTTGGTCAAACCATTATTATCCTTGAATAAAAATGTTTAAAAAAATATTAATTGCAAACCGAGGGGAAATTGCAGTTAGAATTATAAGAGCATGTAAAGAATGGGGAATACCCACTGTGGCAGTTCATTCAGATGTGGATAGAGAAAGTATGCATGTCAGGATGGCAGATGAAAGCGTATGTATTGGTTCTCATCAACCTTCGAACAGTTATTTAAATATTCCCGCATTAATGTCAGCAATTGAGCTTACAAATGCTGATGCAGTTCATCCAGGATATGGTTTTCTCTCTGAAAATACAAATTTTGCAAAGATTTTAGAGGAAAATAATATTAATTTTATTGGAGCCTCTTCAAAACATATTGAGATGATGGGAGATAAAATTCAAGCAAAAAAAATTGCAAAAGAAAATGGTTTGCCTGTTATAGAAGGTTCTGAAGGTGGTGTTAAAAATACTTATGAAGCCAAAAACCTTTGTAAAAAAATTGGTTTTCCTGTCTTGATTAAAGCCTCTGGTGGTGGTGGAGGTAAAGGTATGAAAATAGTTTACAAAGAAGAGGAATTTGAAACACTATTTTCTACTGCAAAATCTGAGGCACAAAAATATTTTGGAAATGATGAGGTTTATATTGAAAAATTTTTCAAAAATCCAAGGCATATTGAAGTTCAAATCCTAGCTGGAAAAAATAGAGTAATCCATTTACATGAAAGAGATTGTTCGGTTCAAAGAAGACATCAAAAATTAATTGAGGAAACACCTAGTCCAATATTAAATGATGAAATAAGAAAAAATTTATTTGAAAAAACGGTAAATATGGTTGCTAAAATTGGTTATATGGGTGCTGGAACAGTCGAATTTATCTATGAAGATGGAAAATTTTATTTCCTTGAAATGAATACAAGAGTTCAAGTTGAACATCCTGTAACAGAAATGGTTACAGGAATAGATATTATAAAAGAACAAATTTGGATTGCTTTTTCGGGAGAAACAGCTTTAAAACAAAGTGATATAAACCCCAGAGGACATGCTATAGAATGTAGAATTAATGCAGAAGATGCAAGTAAAAACTTTCAACCATCGCCAGGAGTTATCACCATGTGCCATCAACCGTCAGGTTTTAGAACCAGAGTCGATGGAGCAATATTTCAAGGCTATAAAGTAACACCTTATTATGACAGTATGATTTGTAAACTCATTTGTCATGGAAGAAATAGAATTGAAGCTATTCAAAGAATGAATAGGTCTTTAGATGAGTTTGTCATTGAGGGAATTACCACAACTATACCTCTTCATAAAAAATTGCTTAATCATAAAAAATTTATAAGTTCTGACTTTAATGTGAGCTGGCTAGATAAAGATACTATAGTCTAATAACAGCTTACCAACCAAACATCATAAACAGGGTGATCAAAAGGAGTTATAGATGGACTAGATGAAAACATCCAGCCATTAAATACAAAGACTTCATCATTATTATTGTTTGTCAAATCTCTTACTTGCATATAGGCTTTTATTTCTGGGTTATCATCAAACTCAGAATTTTTACATTTAATGCTCTTTATTTCTAAATCCTTAAATTTTATTAAATCTCCATTTTTTAATTTTAGTAAAGAGTTTTTTGAACTAATTTTATCTAGAATTTTTATTTCAGTAAAAATACCTTCTAAATTATTTACGGCATTTGAGCTAAATGTTAAATTAAAATAAATTAAAACACATATAATGAGTAATTTAAAATTATTCTTTCCAACTAGAGTATTTCTTTTTAACGGCATTTTTATTTTTATTTGGATAATATGCTGATTCTGTTCCAGTTAGATTTTCTTGATGTGGCTTTTGCCAATCATATTTTTCCAGGTTATGTTTTTTTTCTATCTTATTAGGTGTAAAATGAATCCAAGAGTACCATTCAACAGGAATTTTGGATGCGTCAATTTTATCTGAATAAATTACCCACCTCTTACCACTTTTACTTTCGTAATATTTATTTCCTAATTCGTCACTACCAACGAATTTTCCAAAAAGGATTGTTTGTAATCTAGTTCCAAACGTATCTTGATTCCACCAAGTGAAAATTTTTTTAAAAAGTGTCAACATATTTTTTTTTTAATTATTCAATTAAAAATTGTAAAATTAAAATTAGACTAAAATTTGAATTTGTATATAAATTAATTGATTCAATATTCAAATTAAAATTTAAATTGATAAAAAATGGCAAAATATCTCGTTGAAACATATTACACCTGTACTTTTAAAGTGAATCATTATTTGGATGATATTAATGAAACAGAATTAAAAAGCTTAGAAAAAAGAGATGATGGAAAATTTGAAATTTTAGATGTTAAGCTTGATAACAGAAAGACTAAAAACCTAGATCCGAATAATAATAAAATTGTTGAAAGTAAAAAAGTTGAGATGATTGGAGATATTCAGAAACAAACTCCAATTAATAAAGAAAGTGTCATAACTAATCTGAATAAAAATAGTGAGAAAATAAGCAAAAGATTCGGTATGCCTGATAGAAGAAAAGGTTATATCCAAAAAGCAACGATTGGAGATCATAAAGTTTACCTACATACGGGAGAGTATGAAGATGGAAAAATAGGTGAAATATTTATAGATACAAGTAAAGAAGGTGAACTTGTAAAAGCGCTAATGAATAATTTTGCTATCGCAGTATCTTTAGGCCTTCAATATGGAGTACCACTTGACGAGTTTATAAGTGCATTTATTGGCACAAAATTTGAACCTTCAGGAAAAGTTACCGGAAATGATAGAATTTTAACTGCTACTTCAATTTTGGATTATATTTTTAGAGAATTAGCGATTTCTTACCAAAACAGAGAAGATCTAGCTCACACTCCAGCTATAGGTGGGAATGATAATAATAATGTAGATGAGCAAAACTCAGAAGATCAAAACCAATTATTAAAAATCGTAAAAGATATTACGAGCAAAGGTTTTGTAAGAAATAACTATAAAAAAAATTTAGTTGATCTTTCCGATGTTAAAATAAATTTAAAGGGAAAAAAATAAAGTTTATTTATTTTTCTTTAAAATAATATTCAATTCTTTTAACTGATCTGAATTAACTTCAGAAGGTGCATTCATCATTAAATCTTGAGCATTCTGGTTCATTGGAAACATAGTTACTTCTCTAATATTTTTTTCATTAGCTAATAACATTACTATTCTGTCAATACCAGGTGCTATTCCACCATGTGGTGGTGCACCATAGCTTAGTGCGTTTATCATTCCACTAAATTTTTCATCTACTTGTTTTTTTTCATACCCTGCTATTGAAAAAAGTTTGTACATAAGTTCTGGTTTGTGATTCCTAATAGCTCCTGAAGATAATTCTATACCATTACAAACAATATCATATTGATAAGCAAGTATATTTAAAGGATTTTCAAAATCTTTATCTTCTAAGTCACCCTGCGGCATTGAGAATGGATTATGACTAAATTTTACCTTTTTTGTAATTTCGTCTTTTTCAAACATTGGGTAATCAACAATCCAACAAAATGCAAAAATATTTTTATCAATTAGATCAAGATCTTTTGCAATTTTATCTCTTGCTAAAGCAGTAATTTTCTCTAGTTCTTCTTTTTGTCCACAGGCCATAAACAAACTGTCCCCAATTTCACAATTCGTTTTTTTCATAATTTCAAGCAATGATTCTTTAGAAAAAAATTTTCCGATTGGACCTTTTGCTGAAACATCTTTCTCTTTTTCAAAAGTAAAATATGCTAAACCTGAAGCACCCTCTCCTTTTGCCCATTTATCAATATTATCAAAAAAACTTCTTGGCTTATCTTTTGTATTTTTTGTAATGATGCATCTTACACTACATCCAGATTTTACTAATTTTTTAAATATTTCAAAAGAAACATCTTCTCGAGTAAAAATATCTGTAATATCATTTATAATCAGTGGATTTCTTAAATCTGGTTTATCACAGCCATACTTAAGCATAGCATCAGCATAAGAAATTCTAGGAAATTTATCAAACATTAGCTTTTTATTAGAAAAATTTTTAAATGTATTAACCATTAATTTTTCTACTACTTCAAAAACATCTTCTTGTTCCACAAAAGACATTTCTAAATCTAGTTGGTAGAATTCTCCTGGGCTCCTGTCTGCTCTGGCATCCTCATCTCTAAAACATGGCGCTATTTGAAAATATTTATCAAAACCTGAGACCATTATTAATTGTTTGAATTGTTGGGGCGCTTGGGGCAAAGCATAAAATTTTCCAGGATTTAAACGGCTAGGAACTAAAAAATCTCTTGCACCTTCTGGACTAGATGATGTCAAAATTGGAGTTTGAAATTCTAAAAAACCTAACTTGGTCATTTCATTACGAATAAATGATATTACCTTGGATCTTAAAATAATATTTTCATGAATTTTTTTTCTTCTTAAATCTAAAAATCTATACTTTAATCTTATCTCCTCTGAGTACTCTTGATCACTAAAAATTGGCATTGGTAACTCTCTACAAGTTCCTAAAATATCATAATTTTCTATAACAACCTCTATCTCACCTGTAACAATCTCTCTATTAATTGTATCCTTAGATCTATTTACGACTCTTCCGTCAATTTTTATAACTGTCTCTAGTTGCATTTTTTCTAATTCTGAAAAAAATTTGATTTCCTTATCAATTATGCATTGGGTAACACCGTAATTATCTCTCAAATCAATAAATAATAAATTGCCATGATCTCTTTTTTTATTAATCCAACCTGAAAGAGAAATTTTTTTATCAACATCCTCTTTTCTTAATTCGTTACAAGTGTGTGTTCTATATTTATTCAATTAATCTCCTAATG
>MDTG01204671.1_pt1 | contig 10902 bp, 11 predicted proteins | sample 811421 | NCBI WGS metagenome assembly MDTG01 (sample SAMN05326645, study PRJNA326480) | marine metagenome | isolation source: seawater | place: Pacific Ocean: South East | collected 2011 | reverse complement strand
TGAACTGTTTTTGTCCAAGGACGAACAGTCATACTTTATTAACTGCAAAGTCAAAGGTGAAATACTTGAGGTTGGGGCGGTTTATATCGCCCCTTCTTCGTCTTCACCGATGGAACTAGTTTCTCAAGAAGGTGCTAGTTTGATTGTAGAAATCCCTGAAAATGTCGTCAACAACCCCAACAGTATGGTTGCTGCTGACACGTCTTTTTACATAGTTCAATGAGCAAGTATTCAAAGATCTTTTTCGGCCAGAAAAAGTACTACGACATCAAGCCATTTCGCTTTCCTGTCTACAACGATCTGGTGGCCGGTGAAATTGAAGGTATTGAAGACACTGCGCGGAAGCAGGCTAACAATACATACACAATGTTGAAGATCGCCAAGTCTGTGGCGACTAAGAAGGACATCCCAGTTCAAGAAGCGCTGGATGCTCTTAGTGACATGGAGAGCAATCAAGAGTTGTTGTTCGACTATGTCGATGAGCTAGCCGAGATCCAGTCACAGGGCCAGTCAGTCAGTGAGATGAAAATCGAGACTGTGACTTTGTTCATGAGGTATCGCGCAGAGTTAAAAGACAAAGGTAAGTGGGTACAGCTATCTGATTGGGAGATGGATGATACCCGCGAGATGCCTCGTAAACTCCTGGATGAAATTTTTGAGTTTGTCGATTGGGAGCGTAATGGCTGGCCTGAAGATGACGATGAAGATGAGGAGGATTCTGAGGGAAACTAACCGACGAGGCAGCCACTGAACGTATTGCCTTTTTAAGGGAATATCTGGCTACCTCATCTTTGGATATGTTGAGCCTGTATACGGAGTTTCGCGCCACGCCTGCTGGTCAGGACATTGGTATCGATAACTTTGTCAGGTTACCTTTGAAGCTCATTCATGAATTGATCCGCCTTGGTGGTGAGCGTGACAAGCGTATCGCCAATATCGGATCAGTGTCTGTAGCTCGTTTGACGGGGATTATTTTATCGATCGCTCAAAGTTTCAGTAAACAGAAAACAACCGCTCCTGATATTGACGCATTCCTGCCATTCCCGCTTGAGGATGACAATGGATTCATGGTCGAAACCAGAGAGATTTATAAGAAATTGATTTCTGCACGAAAACTGCCCCTTTATGTGATTGCAGAACTAAATAAAGTTATAAATCCGTCACGATAAAATTAAGTTACGGCGAGGAGTGTAAGTGGCTGACAGTAGGTTTGAATATGAAATAGTCGCCAATGTCAGCCAGGCGATGCGGGATATTGCGAAGTTTACGCAAGCCCAGCAAAAAAGTATTCAGCGAATTGAGAAGTCAAATAGAAAGCTTGATCGAAAATTAGTAACGCAGCGCAAGGAGCTTTCAATAGCTCGCCGCGAGCTGGCTAAATACACTGCGGGTAAAGGTGCAGATGCTGTAAAAGCCGAAGAGGCAGCAAGAGCACATAACAAGTTATCAAAGTCGATCAGCAAGACAACAGAGAAGATTCGTAAGGGCAAGCGTCAGATTGCCGAGCATCGTAGGGAACTAGAGAGGCTCCAGAGAACGGCCGACAAGGGCATCAAGATCAAGCCATCTCGGCAGCAGTACCCAGCGCCAATAGGTCCCCAGCGCCCTGACGCTCCCATGATGGGGCCTGGTTTTGATGGAAGACGAGGTTTCCTAGGTCAGCAAGGCAGAAGAGCGGGTTTCTCTCGTAATGTTCAAAATCTAAGTAGGCAAGCTTCGGCAGGATTCTCAGCACTCGGTGGTGCGGCTGGTGGCGGCGGGCTGTTAGCTCCGTTGGCGTCTGGGTTCGCTCTGCAGCAATCAGTATCTGGTGCTCTTGATCTGGACTCTCAGCGCCAAAAGCTGAAGCTCTTGAGTGATCAATACGGTGAGTACGATCAGATTCTGAAAATTATTGATAACAGTGCAGAAACCTTCAATAAGTCGCAACGAGAGGCGACTACTGAGTTCGCAAACGTCTTTGCACGTCTCAGGCCCTTAGGTGTTGAGTTGCATCAGATTAAGGGTGTTTACGAAGGATTCAACAGTGTCGCAATCAAGAGTGGAGCCACCTCAAATGCTTCCAGAATCGCGTTCATGCAGCTTGCTCAAGCAATTGGTTCTGGACGCTTAGCTGGGGACGAATTCCGCTCTGTCTCGGAGCAGATTCCTGGAGTCTTGATCCCCATCGCCCAGACAATGGGTGTCGCTGTGGGTGAACTAAAGGAACTTGGATCTGAGGGCAAAATCACCTCCGATGTGCTTATTCAATCTTTAAGTAAAGGTGTCAATATTTCTAAAGAAGAAATCAAGGCATTCCTTGAGCAGCAACCCGCCCAAAAGTTCAAGGCATTTAGTAATGCTGTTTCTGATTTGGGCGTTGTTGTTGGTGATACATTGTTGCCAATCCTTCTGCCTATTGTTGAAAAACTGACAGAAGTCCTGCAGTTTATTCAGGATCTACCTGGCCCGATCAGAAACGTAGTCGTTGTTGCAGGTGTTGCCGCAATTTCAATTACTGCACTTGCAGCGGCATTTAAAACATTAGGTCTCGGTATTGGCGTAAAATTTGTCGGTAATTTAGCAGCTTCTGCCTTAGGCATAAAAGGTGTTGGTTTAGCATCAGCGGCTGCACTGCCCCCATTATTGCTTCTTAAAAAGGCACTTCTAGGACTTGGACTTCTTGGAATTATTACCGTCGGTGTAAATGTAGTTGTAAACGGGCTTGATAAAATGGCCCAACTTGAAGCACGTTTTAAGGGTATTGAAGAATTTCAGAAGCCTGGAAGTTTTCTTAAGAGTATCGGAGGCTCTGCATTATCTAAACAGGAGCTTGATACGGTCATCAAAGATGTTGAAGCTCAATTAGCCAAGGACCTTGCTAGGGGTGGTGTCAGTGATCCCAGTGATATTATTACAGGAAACTTCAGGGACGAGATATTTAGTGGTTTCGACAACGCTGCGCGAGATGCAGTCTTGTCCGGTCTAGGCCGTTTAAATGATCTCAGAGAAGCAAAAAAGGTAGCTCGTTTTAATACCCCGGAAGACCGTCAAGTTGCGGACCAGAAGGCGTCGGCGGCTAGATTTCAAGCGGCGCTAGACAAAGCAAATAAAGGGAAAGGAGATAAAACAGCCGAGCAGCTAGCCAAGACACAAGCTAACAATCAGCTTCGTTTAATACAAAGAAATGCTCAGGTTGCGCTTCAGGTTGCGCGTGATGAGTATAAATTACGTTTAGAACTTGAAAAGTCCAATCATGCTCTTGAAGAATCAAACCTGATAGGTGTTGCAAGACAGCAACAAGCGATACTTAACGCCAGGATTGCAGCGGTTAGAGAATTAGAGCAGCGTCAGGACAGGTTAAAAGATGAGGTTACGGCTGCTGAGCAGAGGCTAGAAGCCGCCAGACAGCGCGTGCAGCAGGCAACTGACCCTGTGGATAGAGCAAGGGCGCAAGGAGCTGTTGATATTGCTCAGACAGACCTGTTAGGCAATCAGCAGAAGCTTGCTAATTTCCAAGCGGCCTCCCCCGTAATGTTCAACAATATTACAGCCGGAGTCTCTGCAAAATCTACTGAAGCTCTGAGGCAACAAACTAAAGAAACTCAGATTCAAATTGGAGAACTACGTAAACGTAATCAGTTACTCATGCAAGGCGTTTCACCTGAGGTGCTTCAAGCGGAGATGGCGAAGTTTGAAATTGATAGAGCCACCAATGATCAACTGGACCGACTAAATACAAACCGTGCTGCTAACGCGCAAACGATCCGTGATGTTAAGCAAGCTGCCATAGATGCTAAGGATGCAATTGATCAGCTAACCGAGGCTCAACAGCAAGGCGCAGGCGCGATTGGTGAGTATATAAGTCAGTCCATGCAGTTTGTGACTGATATAAAGGCAAGAATTGTAGACATCGCTCTAGTTATTGAGGATGGAATTGCTAGTGCCATTCAAGGAGTCATTGAAGGCACGATGACTGCTTCTCAAGCTTTCGGCCAATTCTTCCAAACAATAGCCAAGTCATTTTTACAAATGGCATCGCAGATGATCGCCAAACTGATTGTTATTAATTTGTTGAAAAGGGCTCTAGGTCCATTATTCAACTTCGGCTCTCCGGGCTTTGACTTGAACACTACGCAGATGGGTGCTGGCACCGATGGTGTACTTGGAGGGATGGGCACATTCGGGCCTAACTTCGGCTTCCCTGCTCCCACGCCCAACGCCAATGGCAATGTCCTGAGAGGCGGCTTCCAAGCTTTCGCGAATGGTGGGGTTGTGAAAAGCCCGACGTTGGGCCTTATTGGAGAAGGTCGAATGAATGAAGCGGTGGTTCCGCTGCCTGATGGCCGTGCAATACCTGTTGATATGGGTAAAGGTGCGGCTGGTAATATTCAAACTAATATCACCGTCAATGTCGACCAAGGCGGTAATACTGAAGGCGACGTTTCTGGCGATAATGCTAATAAGCTCGGTTTAGCTATTAACAACGCAGTTAAGCGCGTGATTATGGACGAGCGCAGGGCAGGAGGACTTCTACACAATGGCCGACGTTAATCTCAGTATTGATCTTCGTATGGAGATCAAGGAAAAGGTTACTCATCGCGTTCGCAAGTTTGGTTTTGGTGATGGGTATGAGCAGATTGCTGCTGATGGTATTCAAAGTCGTGTAACTGAATACGATGTCACTACACGTCCGTTGCTGGCCGCTGATGCTAATACTCTGCAAACAAACCTAGATAATGTAGCTCTGGGAGACTACTTTTTAGCAACTCTGACCCCCTTCAGCACCACCCCCCGGCGCTACAGGTTGAAAGATAATAACTACGAGCATCAAGTGTTTCCTGGAAGCATTGTTTCCTACGAAGTATTCACATTCACGCTTATTGAGGCATTCGCAAGCTAATGGCACGTCGCCCCGTCATAAGTACCTCGGCTTTAAGTCTCACTGCGCCAAATTATCTAGTGCTCCTGCAGTCCATTCAAGACTTACAAGGCGCTGAAAGTAATTTTTATGAGGATAGAAAGAATGAACTTAATAGCTACTTAGGTCAACCTTCGAGAAGTACAAATGAAGTAGAGAGTGCCTATGACAGCCTGTTAGGAACGCAGCCTTGGGAATACACAAATATCTTTAACAGCGCAGGAAATAGTTTGGATAACACAGAGACTTCCAATGAAGAAGACGATGATGGGAATGATGCGGATCTTATCTACGTTCAGCTACCGTCTGCGCTCAGTGCCCACGCAACCAACGCTAGCAACACTATTTTGTATAACCCAGGAATAGGCTTTAGAGAGGTGGATTTACTCTATACAAACATTAGTTTTTATACGAGTCGAGGCGAAACCTTTTCAGCCAGCGATGATGATGACAATACTTCGTTCGATTACCAAACTGGTTTTGAAGAAGTTCCTGTCGCATATCAAGACAACAATAATCTTTCAGGTCGTCTGGCTCACATGTATCGGCTGATTGGAAATCGATATGACAGTGCAGTAGCCCCTAAATACTCGAACTACATTAATCAAGTCAACGCCTACAACAATTACGTGGGAGGAGGTTCATCAACTAGTTATACCGGAGGTACGCCTGATAGACCTTATGACGGTTATTCGCGTCCTGCTTCTGTGTTCGGTTATAACCGGCCAGACAAATTAAATATCAAGATAGTAGAAGAGACAAGAGGTTATAGCTAATGGCATTAAAAGAAGATACTTTAATTTCTTTGTTCATTATTGATGGGCAGGCGTCAACTCCTACCGGGAGTTTTGGACGTATTAATATTGTTAGTCCAGAACAATCTGGAGGTCAGACAGTCAAGTATGTCAATGAGCAGGGGCAGGATGTTGTTTATAATCCAGTGCCTGTAAGGTTTGGTTCTGTAGAGATATCCGGCAGTAATAAACTTCCGTCCCCAAAAGTACAATTCGCTAATGTCGACGCGGGTCTGACTGCTTTAAGTAGAGACTACGACGATCTAATCGGATTTAAGCTTATCCGACTAAGAACCTACGCTAAATTCTTGCTGGAGATTGGAGGTGTAACCGGCCCGTCTCCCGATAGAACAGCCCACTTCACACCGGACACTTGGTATTTCGAGCGAAAGGTCGAAGAGAACAAAGTGAGTGTGAGTTATGAACTAGCATCTATCTTTGATGTTGAAGGTCTAAACATACCAGGACGACGACTTTACCAAAACTTTTGCCCATTTGCTTACAGAGGACCCGACTGTCAGTATGCAGGCCCGAATGTTCCGACCAGCGGTCAAGCAGACGGGTGTTTAAAGACTTTGAGCGCATGTCAACAACATTTTGGCGCACAGAATCTAGATCTTCGTTACGGGGGCTTCCCCACAGTGCAGAACTAATAATGAAAAAGCTTTATCAGCAGATAGCGAGGTATGCCGTCAAAGCCTGTCCTAACGAGGTTTGCGGTGTCGTTAAGAATAGTAAGGCGATCCGCTGTGAGAATAAAGCCAACGAAACCAATCAAGCTTTTCTCATCGACGCTGAAACATATTTGAAGTATCTGCCAGATACTATTTTCCATTCTCATCCAACGGGAATGTCAGGTTTTAGCGAACACGACTTAGCTGTAGCTGCGAATATGGAGTTGACCTCATACGTATATGTCGTCGAAGCTGACCGTCTTGAAAAGTGGACAGCAGCGAAAGGTGTTGAAGTATTTGAGAAGGTACTAGGCCAATGATGAAGATCACGCTTGAGGGTGTAGCGGGCAAGCGGTTTGGTCGTGAACACCAACTAAGTGTTCGTAATCCAAACGAAGCTTTACGTGCTCTTTGCCAACTCATTCCTGGTTTTAGAGAATTTCTAACGTCGGCACATGAGTTCGGAATCTTTTTTCAAGTAATCACCAACAACAATAATGAAGTTAATTATGAGGGTCTTGGTCTAGGTTGTGAGTCCTTCTCGCTGGTTCCAGTTATTACGGGTGCGCTTAACTTCACCTTCAGGAACATTGGCTTAGTTCTTGTTGGTGCATTGTTAGTTGCCGTCTCGTTTGGTGCGTTTGGTATTACTTATGGAGCTGCAGGGACTATTTCGGCTGGATTAAAGTCGGCAGCATTTGCTCTTGGTACTGCATTGATATTTACGGGTATCGCAGGGTTGTTCGCGCCGGGTATACCTGAGGATGGAAAGCAAGAAGGGTCAGAATCTGATGATGCGGTTTTTCGCGGCGGCTCTGGTACAGCCTCACAGGGCACACCAATACCTTTGTTATATGGAGAATTTCTTTGTCAAAATATGCCGATTATCTCTTCGTATGTAGAAGGTACGGATGGGCATATATTGAATATTGTTTCTGAGGGTGAGATCGAAGGTTTAGCTACTGGCAGCTTTGGAAAAGACATCTATCTGAATGGGCTGCAATCTGCTTCAAGTTCAACAGGTGATATAACGCTAACCACTGGCAACCAAAATAGCAAAGTAATTACAGGTATTGACTCAGCGGGGTTTCATTTGGCGGTGGGCCAGACCCTACAATTTACTGACGACAATGCCCCAAACCCACAAATTATTCGATCGTTTAATCAACCAGATGCTGACAGGTTAGACATCCGTATTTTGCGTGGACCTAGTTATCAAATCCGAACTTCTAGTCCTAATGATGGTGGTGCTGCTTCTACAGACTACCGAGATTACGATGCTAAGGCTGACGGCTTTACGGCTACTAATTTTCTTACCTGGAATATTCGAGTCATTGATGCCAATGGCGGAATTATTAAAGATGAAACAGTTGAAGACAATGAAATTCTAAAAGCTAGAAAAGTTTATGAAGGTCTTAAAAATATTAATATTTCTGGTAGGCCGCAGCCTATTGCGATAACTCTCACTCGTCTAGACAAAGGAGCAGTACCTGATCCCAAAAATGAAAAGGGGGGAGCAAACAGGTACTCATACCAATGGGTCAAAGGTGACGTTCAACTTGTTGCTGCGGATGTTATGTGGGACGAGAAACTCGTATATCCCAGAAGCGCCTTATTGGGCATGAAATTCAATGTAGGTGAGTTTTCATCTATGCCGACAGTTCAAGGGCTATTTAAAGGTATAAAAGTCCCCACGCTTGATAGCAACCTGAGAATTAGTTATGCATTCAGCAAAAACCCGGCATACGTTCTGCTTGATCTGCTGACCAACCCACGTTATGGATGTGGTGGGCGTGTGTACACTCCGACTGGTCCCGGTAACCCTGCTCCAGTCTCACAACCTGGAATCAATATCGAAGACATCGATTTGGCCTCATTTCTTGTAGCGGCCAACTTCTGCGACGAAAAGAATATTGAGTTCAATGGATACATAAATCGCAAATCTGACGCTTTAGATCTTATTAGATCTGTAGCCTCTACGTTTCAAGGTAGTCTGATTTATGCAGGAGGTTATACCTCAGTAATTATTGATAGGAAGCTTGAGTTGGTTGACGAGGCCCAATTCAGACTTTATTCAGAAGCTAACACCATTCAAGAAACAGATGATGGCGGTGAAGTCATCGAGCCCTGTTTTACTTATGAGGGTACAGCTAAAAAATCCAGAACAACTGCGGTAGAGGTCAGTTATGTAGAACCTAGTGAGTTCTACATTGAACGCAAAGAAAGTATTGAAGACCGCATTGCTATTGATCGCTTTGGATACAACCAAAAGACGATCAGGGCACTTGGATGTACCAGTCGAAGACAGGCTCGTCGTTTAGGTCGATATATCTTAGGTAGCAATCAACTTAATACTGAGACAGTTACCTTCAAAGTATCTACCGAAGGCGCGATGCTTCTTCCTGGTGATATTTGTCTTATTGCAGATCCCTTAAAAACAAGGATGTCTGGGGGAGGTCGAGTTGTGTCTGCGTCACAGAACCAGCTTGTTACAGACAGAGTTTTAACCAATCTTCCGTCGTCAAATCTTTTTGTTTACACCTACGGCAGTACAGGCATCGCTCAAAAACATGAGGTGAGCAGTGTTTCGGGTTCAACAATAACAATCAACGGCACATTCAATCAAATTCCAACCACTATGCAAATGTGGATTTTGGCGACGAATAATGATAGAGATACTTTTCGTCGTTACAGAGTACAATCAGTAAAAGAGGAAGGTGATGGCACATACGTGATTATCGCTATTTTATATGTCGATCGTAAGTTTGACTATGTAGAAACCGAAGATGATATTAATTACGGAAAGACTAACAGGACATACTATAAAAATCGTAACCCAGCACTTAATCCAAAATCTGTTGGCTTCAGTATCCGTAATATCGAAACGTAATGGCTCGTACAGTAATCGCTGAATGGGAACCTCCAATCAACTTTCCGCATGCACCACTTGATGTGGTCATTTATGGAGGTTTGTTTTCTAAGGGTATTAACGACGGCACCGTTGACCACTATGAGGTTGATCGGTTCGACGTTGATGAAAAAGAGTTTATGACAATCGGGTCCCCGAGGACCCCCAGAATTGAGTTTCCGGCTGAGGATTTTGAGAACGCTACGATTAGAATACGGGCGGTTCTAGATAACGGAAGTAAAACACCGTTTATGTTTGCAACCTTTCTTGTATTCAGTATGGTTGCTGAATTTGAGAGCCCAAATAATACAATTCTCCTGTCCTTCATCTGATGGCACTTTACGGACGCGATGCCAACGGAAATGATGCTTACATCCGTGGTACTGGTACAGGCACCACAACTGATGGGTATCTGACTTTTCACGACACTTTTTCTGACGAGGTCAAGTTTGCAACTGTGGCCCAGGCATCCGCCACGGCAACTTCTGATCTGGTAACAGCCGTTGCCGCCAAAAAGCTGCGGGTACTCAGCATGACTCTTAGCGCTGATGCTGCTTGCAGTGTCAAGTTTGAGACCGGATCATCTGCAGCCACAATTGCACAAAGTATTTACTTGCCTGTCAACGGCACGGTCACACAATCATGTGACCTCGGTTTGTTTGAGACGGCGTCAGGTGACAAGTTGATGATCAATAAGACGGGTACAGCGAACGTCTCAGTAACTATCAGCTACAGAGAGATCTAAATATGACCAGGGTTCATGGCAAGTTATTTTCCGATGGTCGGAGTGGCGTGTTGGCTGTTAAGCCTTCACGGCCCTTCTTTGGTGTTTCTCGCGACGAACGCCACTATGAAGTCAACGACGGGTGTATCGACCTAGAGCTGTATCCAACTCCTTCAGGGATCCACTACCAGATTGGTTTCAAGGATGCTGGCGACGTGCGCCGGACTGACTATACGTTGAAATGGCGTATTCCCGATGTTGACACCTTTGACATCACTCCAGGGGCAAGTGCTCGCAAAAAGGCTGCAGAGCAAGGAAATGCGCCTAAGGCAAGTGTTTACGAACGTGTTCAACTAAAGAGAGTTGCCAATGAACTGTCTGATTCAATCAGTGAATCCGACAAACTTTCCTCACAATTGCTGCAGTCTGAATTAGAGATCGATCGTCTCAAAGGTGAGCTGGCGAAATTTAAAACTGTTACTAACGCTGTCTTGTCTGATCGAGACAAAACAATTGCACAACTCTCTGAGCAGAGTGCTCCTGTTGTAAAGACTGTTTACCGCGACACCCCAGTTCCGCCAGAGCCTCTTCAGCGGAGAATTCAATTTCTAGAACAAGAGAATCAAAGGCTTGTAAATCTAAACGCTGAATACTATAAGTCAGTTGTAGAACTGCATCAGTTACAGTTAGATAAAGCGCAGTCAACACCTATTCAATCGCCTGTTGAGTTAAGTAATTCACCACAACAGCGGTTACTTCGCAAGCTACTCGGTAAGTAACACATGGCTCTTGACAATATCGCCGTAACTGTTCGTGAGGGGGACAGCTTTGACGAGTTGTTCTTAAACATTGAAAAGCCTTGGGGAACCCCTCATGATCTCAGCACTTCTGTATTAGTTGCT
>MDTG01038554.1_pt1 | contig 10902 bp, 6 predicted proteins | sample 811421 | NCBI WGS metagenome assembly MDTG01 (sample SAMN05326645, study PRJNA326480) | marine metagenome | isolation source: seawater | place: Pacific Ocean: South East | collected 2011 | reverse complement strand
TCGCAAAATATTAATATCCATTTTTCTCTCACTCAATTCTTCAATAGATGGTATTTCGAAAATCCTTAAATTTAAATTTTTTAATTTCTGAACAATAATTCTCTTATTTGCTTTTGTTAAAGATGGAATTGCCAAGAAGATCTCATCAATTTTTTGTCTTTGATTTCTTATTTCTTCGGGTGGGAAAATTGATATACCATTTAAAGTTCTGTTCCATAGATATGAAGAATCATCAACATAAAATAATATTTTGTGATGAGGGGAAAGCTTCAGAGAAGCCCCAAGTTGAGCCCCAGCAGCACCACCTCCGTAAATAACTATATGTTTAATTATTCTTTGATTTTTAATTGACTTAAAATTAATTATCTTTTTAAGAATTATTCTGGTACTGGTAACTAAAAAAGTACTTGTAAGAAACAAAATCAAAACATTTGCTGAAGTTATAAAACGTAAGTCTAAATATGAGCCTGAGATTACAACAAAAAAACTGATGAAGAAATTCCTTAATGCTATGAAGTAAAAGGATGATCCATCTACATACCTGGATAAACCTTTATAGTGTCCTGTAAATAAATAAATTAAAGTCGATATTAATGTGAAAGATAGATATAATTTTAAATAAACTAAAGGATAATTTAGAAAATTTAAATTTGAAAAAACGTATAAATAATAGTTAAAACATATGGAGTTGCATAAAATATCTATTAATAATAGTATTGTTCTTCTATTTAAAGGTTTTAAAGTGTCAGCATAATTCTTTAGATTTTTAATTTTATTAACAACAAAAGATGAATTCATTAAGTTTAAGAGTTCACTATAGAAAAATGCAATTTTATTGATCATGAATAAATAATAAAAAAAGATCCAAACTCTTGATAAAATTTGTTTAGATTCTTTATTTTTTGATAAATTTAATTATTGCAATGGGAAATAATATTAATTCAAAAAAGACCTTGCATATAATTTATGCTTTAAAGTCTGGAGGTGGAGAAAATATTATTAAAACATTTCATAATAAGGGAGATTTATGTATTTCCTTAACTAAAAATTCATGCCTAGAAGGAATACAGCATAAATGTATCCCATTTAGAATACGAGGAAAAAGTAGATATTATAATCTTAGTGAATACATTAAAAGTATACCTTCTCTAATAATACTTTTATGTTACCTAATTAATAATAAAAAGAATTACAGATTAGTATTTCATGGATTCCCTTTTCAATTTCTAACTTTTTTAATTTTAATTAATAAAAAAAATAAAATATATTTTGTTTACCATCAATTCAAGAAAAAACCAAAATTTATTAAGGGCTTCTTTTCAGTTAATTTAGAAAGACTTTTTTTGAATATATCAACAAGAATAAATATTGTGGGAGTATCTCCATGGGTTATCGAAAATATTCAAAAGTTATTTAAACCTATGAATAAAATATTTATATTAGATTTACCAATAAATATTAAAATCGCAACAAACTCAAGAATCAAACTAGACAAAATTAATAATTTTTTGATTTATGGAGCAAGATTAGTTGAAGAGAAAGGTCAATTAAGACTGCTTAAGGATGTTAACAGAATGAGAATATATAATCCCAAAATTAAAACAATAATTTTTTGTGGGTCTGGAAATAAAAAAAATGAGATTTATAATTATGCAAAAAAACTTAACCAATTTAATATTTTAATTTTTGATAATCTAAAAAATTCAGATTACTTGTATCTTTTAAAAAAAAGTTCTGGTTTTTTGTTTCCCTCCTATAGAGAAGCATTCCCTCTTTCATTATTAGAGGCCATATTACTATCAAAGAAAACTTTTATCTGGGAAGATTACCTTCATAAATTTTATAAAGATTGTTCTTATAAAAGCATTTCCTTAGAATTATTTTTAAGAGGTAAAAAACTCCCAATTCTTGCAAATAAAGAAAAAAGAATACAAGAATTAAAAAAAATTTATCTTAAAAATAAAAACTTCTTAAAATCTATAAAAAAATATAATTAAATATATTTAAAAAAATTAAAAATATTATAAAAATTCCTCAAATACTATTGGTCCATTATCAGGATATATATATTGATGACTTATTGATGAAATCCCATATAATGCATCCTTACAATAAGAAGAAATTAAGGGTTTATAACTATACAAAGGAGCCTCTTTCATAATCTGTATTGCTTTGATAGGTACTCCAGATCCAAATCGAGCGCAAGAAACAGAAAAGTCAGCTACCTTTTTTAATTCTGTAATGTCTTTCTTAAAACCAAGTATTTTTATATTAACTTTTAAATTTTTTTTAAATATATTAGCTATTAATTTTTTATTGAAACAAGATATCTGGCCAACCAAATAAATCATAATTTCATATTTAGAACTAATCCTACTTAGAAAATCAACAAGACTGGCTAAATTATTTGTTAAAGACCAGTTTCCGATAATCAAAATATTAAACTTAAAATCATTTTTACATTTTTTAAAATTATCAAGATTAAATTTTTTTTCTCTCAGGGAAACTTCTACAGAAGGGCAAAAAGAATAGACAGTTTTATAAGAAAAAAAGAAATTATATAATTTCCCCCAAACATTCAAATTAAAGAAATCTTTTGAACGCATCATATAAATCTTTTCTGATAAGGTATAAATTAAAATTTCAACAAGAAAAAAAATTAAGATAAGAACTACAAAGTATATAGACTTAAAAAAGGTATTTATCGGTCTATATTTGAAAAGAATTATACTAGCCTTAATAAATGAAAAAAAATAAATAGCTAAGGAGCCATGAGATTTAAAATAAACTTTTTTAAAAGAAAAAATTGAAATAAGAAAAGGAATTAAACACCTTCCATCAGCAATTATTATATAGGAATACTTTTTTAAATCTATACCCTTTAAGGATGGCCTTTGCCCAAAAATAGGAAAAAATTTATTTACTGGTTTAGAAAATAATTTATTAATACCATTTTGATAGATTTTCTTTAAAGAATTTTTCCTGATATCTTTATCACTAAAAAGCACGTCTAAATTATTAAACAATTTTTTAAATTCATTAATCTCTGATTCAGTTTCTATATGTCCTCCGCCTCTTGTTGAATTAGCATCTAAAAAAGATACATAAAGATATTTATATATTTGCATTAATCCAATAGGAAAGTAAATTTAATCTTACTTGAAAAATAGGGGAAGAATTTACCATTTCTTTTAAATCTTCCAAAACCTCTAATTTGTTAGTTGATCTTAAATTATAGTTTATGCAATCTATTATATTTTCATCACCAACATTTAATCCTTTTTTATTTAGATAAGCAAATTCCCTTGAAGTATAACTTTTTAATAATTCCTTTAATTCATACTTTACTGGATAATTTAAAAAATTAATATGATTTTTCGATATATAGTTTGCGATTAAATTAGATAAATATGGAACTCTTATTTCCAAAGAGTATCTCATTGATGCTGCATCAACTTTTGCAAGTACACTTCTCAAATAAGTTTTCTGTTCAAACAAAAGTAACTCTTGAAAAATATCTTTATTTATATCAATTTTAGAAGTTCTAGACTTGGCAAAAGATGGAGGTGTTCCCATCAAAACCAATCTTAATTCAAAAATATTTTCAATTCTAAGATATTTGGATATTTTCGGTTTTAAGATCTTAGAAAGATAATTTCTAATTAATTTTGGAACATTATTAATGATACTAAATCTCTTAAAGGCAATACGATCTCTCTCATATCCTCCAAACAATTCATCGGCGCCATCTCCAGATAAGACAACTTTAATATTATTTTCAACTCCCTTACATAACTTCATCATAGGAAATATGCCAAGGTCCATTACTGGATAATCAAGATCTTTATAGTCTAATAAGATTTCTTCAACTGAATCAGAATTGAAATATGAATCATTGAAATCTAAATTATTTCTTTTGCCTAAATAACTTTTGAATTTTTCTATTCGTTCGGATTCATCATTTTGGCCACATTTTACATTAATAGAATATAGGGGGTTTTTTGATGGTTTTAAAAGATTACCTTTTGCTGCTATGGAAACTAATAATGAGCTATCAACACCACCAGATAGAAACAAACCACTCCCTCTATCTGAATGCCCAAGCTCTCTTTCCAAGCTCCTTATGAGTAAGCTCTCAAGTTTGGCAGGCTCGAATTTATAATTTGATTTTTCACTTTTAAAGACTTCATTTATATATATTGGTCTACTAAAAATTTCAAACGTATTAGGATTGAAAATGGTTTTCTGATTAATAGGAAATTCTTCAATTTTTTCAAATGCTGTTCCATTATCAAGAGGATGTCCTACAAAAATAACATCCTGCAAATATTTTTGGTTTATCTCTTTTAATGAGAAAACCTTTGATAAAAGCCTTAGTGAAGATGAAAAAGCTATTAAATTTTTTGACTTATGAATGAATAATGGCTTAATTCCAAACCTATCTCTTGCAATTGTAAGAATATTTTTTTTAGCATTCCAATGAACAAATGAATACATCCCATCAATTTGAGATAAATCAAAGTTTTTTTCTTCTAAAATTTGAGAAAGAGCAGTAGTATCTGAAGAAAAATCTGAAAATTTTTTATTATATCCACCATAATCATATATTTCTCCATTATATATTAATTGCGATCCAGTAATTTTATTTATAAATGGCTGATTATATAAAGCTGAAGTATCTTGTATGGCTAATCTTGTATGCGCTAAAAATAAATTAAATTTCTTATATGGTAAAAACCTATACGAGGAGTTATCTGGGCCCCTGTTATTCAAAAGTGATAAATGCTTTAAAGCTTTTTCCAATAATAATGGAGAATTGTCGCTTGGGATTTCACAATAGCAAAATAATCCACACATATAAATAAGCTTATTCGAAATAAATTAAACGTATCTAACTAACTTTAAAAGAAGATAGTATCTTTTAAAGTTGATATTAATATTAAGTAAAACAAAATATAAATATAAGGATCATATAATATCATTTTGATTTAGATAGAATATTAAAAAGATAAATATTTTTATTAAATTTTTAATATATTAATTAGAAAACTTAAAAGAAAAAATAATTTTATGGAAAAATCAAATAGATTTCTTCTGAAGATAAATGAATTTACAAACTAAATTTTTACAATAATAATTCAATAGAATTTGATGAAATAATATAACTTTTACATTCTTTTATAATGAATCTCATTTTTAATCCAATTAGCAACCTCTGCAATACTATCCTCTATTTTTATCTCAGCATCAAAATTCAATAAGTTCTTTGCTTTTGATGTATCTGGTATTCTTTTTTGGACATCATATTCAAAACCTCTTTCCAGTTCATAATTGAAAGGTATTTTTCCTTTATGAATTTCATTCCAGACCATTTTGGCTAGTTCTAAAACCGATGTAGATTTATTGGTACTAATATTAAAATCTTCATTTAAAGCTTTAGGCGATTCCATTGCTAATCTGATACCTCTAGCCAAGTCTTTACCATGAGTGTAATGCCTTATCTGTTTACCTGAACCAAAAATTTTTAATGGATTTTGGCCTTTTAACACCTTTTGTATAAGATCTGGCAGCACATGAGATAAAGCTAATTTTATGTTGCCACTCATTATATCTTTATCTGATATTGCTCTACCTTCTCCAACCCCAACGCAATTGAATGGGCGAACTATTGTGAAAGGAAGACCAAATTGTTCAAATGCTCCTTTTGCAAAATATTCTGTTGAAAGTTTCTGAAAACCATAAGTACTTAATGGCACTGGTATTTTTTTTAAGTCCTTTTCTGATGATGGGAAAATATTTGAATTTTCAAATACCATACTTGAAGATAATACAACTATTTTTTTAAGACTACCCTCTTGAAACCTTTTAATAGCAGCATCAAAAGTAGAAGCTATTATTCTTTCATTCTCCGCAATAAGATCATAAGCAAATTCATGAAAATAAGATATACCTCCTATCATCGCTGCACATGCAATTACATAATCACATCCATCTAGAAGTTCATATATTAATTCTGTATTTTTACAATCACCTTTTGTAAATGAATATTTGGGGTTTTTCTCATAACTTTTTGAAACCTTTCCATATTTTGAAAAATTATCTATGCCCACGACGGTATAATTATAAGTAAGTAAATCTTCAACTATGTAGCCTCCCACAAATCCGTTCGAACCAGTAATTAATACTTTCACTTTAATAAATCCTGTTAAGCTTTTATAACATCTTGATATAAAATATTGTGCTAAAGATAATTTTCAAAGAAAAACTTTACTTTTAATAATTTTTGGATACTTAACATTAAAAATTTAAAATTACGAATAGATTTTATTCGAGATCAATTTCACCAAATCTAATAATAATTTTTTTAACTTAATAATAATATATTTTTTTAAATCTTAAATCCTGATTTTCCATGACTACCCAATGCTATATACTCAATTCTATTTTCAAGCTGAAGACTTTCATTCTCAAAATTATTCCAGAAATCATAAATGATCCCTGGCTTTTTCATCTTTGCAGACAATTTATTGACAGGCATATTAGTAAATTCTGGATGATTATTTAAAATCAACACTAAATCAGCATCATAAAAGGCAGCACTCAAATCATTAGTCGGTATCAATCCAAAATTTTTTATATCCTTTTCACTAACATGACAGTCATATCCATGAAAAGAAGAATTTGGGAAATGATTTTTTAAAGATTCAAAAATAGGTTTCGCCATTGTACCTCTTAAGTCATCTGTAGCTGGTATTCCTTTAAAAGCTATTCCCAAAAGAGATATTTTATTTATTTTATTAAAGCCATTTATTTTAGAAGTTAAATTTTTTAAATAGGTAATAATTTGATTTGGTTGGTTTTCATTTATGAGTCGAGCAGCAAGTGTAATTTTAGGTTCAAAACCTTTTTCTTTTAATCCTTCAGCAAGTATATGCGAATCCTTTTCTAAACAAGGTCCTCCAACAGGTCCTGGCAATGGGAGATTTGTTCTTATATAACCAAATTTTCCTGCTCTTATAACTTCTGAAGCACTAATTCCAATAGCATCACAAGCTTGTGCTACTTCATTTGCATAAGCAAATAAAACATCTCTTTGAGCATTATCAATTAATTTAATCATTTCAGCTGTTTCAATATCACTTACTCTTACAACCGTTGGGGTTAAGAAGTAAAAGATTTGTGAAGCTCTTACACTTGTAGCATCAGTTATTCCACCAACAATTTGTGGTAATTCTCTTAATTCTGAAAGAGCTTTACCTTCTAGAGTTCTTTCTGGACAAAAAGCTAATTCATAAAAAATGTTTTTTTTATCTAATATTTTTTTAACAACATTTCTTGTAACACCAAGTTTTACGGTTGATCTCATTATTATTAAATCTCCTTCTTTCATGCATTCTAAAACTTGATTAGAGGCATTTTTTATCATATCTAATCTAGTTTTTTTATCCTCAGATAGAGGAGTTCCCACAGTAATTATGTATACGCTCCCTTCCCAGGTATCTGATATTTCCCTAGAAAATTTAAAACTTCCGTTTTTCACAGCATGTTCCAATTTTTGATCCAAACCTGGCTCATAAAAATGAGCCTTCCCTTTTTGAAGACCTTCTATAATATTTTCATTTATTTCAATGCCAAGAACTTGAAAACCAATATCAGCCATTGCAATAGCCAAAGTTAATCCTACATAACCCATTCCTAATATACAAACCTTTCTATCTTTAAAATCTTTTATATTTTCAATCATGATTAAAAGAGCGTAATCTTTTTAATATATCATTATTGATTTTTATAGGACTATAAAAAGTAAAATTAATAATTCATAAAATGTGTATTTGCACGTTTATAGATATTCTCAAGTATTATTTCACTCCAAAACATAATCATAATATCATAAAAAACAATTACCTAAATTTATATAAATATATTTTTTTTAAATTTATTAATTTATTTATAATTTTTATATATCTACTTATTTTTAAATTTAATAGAATTAAAATCGAATACTGAGGAAGTTGACTCAAAATACATTTCCCCTAGTTTTTTAGCTCCTAAGTTTGAAAAATGGCATCCATCATATCTATATTCAAGTCCATAAATACTATCACTATCTGCTGATATAAAAACTTTTTCAAATAACCTTGTAGAGTTTTTCTGGGCTCTTCTAATACTTTCCCAAGGCCTGTTCTTGCCACATCTTGATACTAAAGCAACTCCAAAATAACTTTCAGGAAATTCTTTTTTAGATTTCATTATTATTTTTGAAAGAGCCCTTTCATATTCAAGGGTGCTGGTTCCAAACATAAACTTTGATCCAGAAGGTCCCTTAAAATAGGGTAATTTGTAAAAACTTGTCTCGTCAGCATTAAAAGATCTTGCATCATTCTCGCCTTGATGCCATAAAAAAATATTTGGAGTTAAATTAGTCATTTTTAATTTATCAATTACAAGTTCATAATGTTTGAATAAATAGCCATAAGCCCATACACCTACTGAACTGCCTGCTTTACCGAATGGAACTATTACGACAGGATAATCAACTTTATTGGCCATTAGGATTCCATAATTAGTAATTGAATTACCCCATCTCCCTTCGGAACCTAAAAGAGGTTCTTTATATTGATAACAATCGCCAGTTCTCCAATCAAATTGAATTAGATTATTTGGAATAATACTTTTTGAAAATGGTTTTACATATCCCGCAGAATTACTTTGACCGAAATATACAACCACTAAAGAATCTTTAGGACATAATACTTTATTAGGTTGCTTTATTGCCTTGTAATGCGCCTCAAGAAAAATCTCCTTAAGCTTTGATTTTATAAACTCGTTTTTTTGTAATGAATAACCTAACAAAAATGATATTGCTCCGATGCTAATTAAATGTAAGACTTTATTAGAAAATAAATTTTCAATTATTTTTTTCATCAAATCAATTTTTAAATTAAGATTTATAGTTAAAAGTAGAATTCTTAAAATAAATTATATACCATTCAAATAATTTACAAATAATGTCTTTTAATAGCTCCTATAGATACGACATCGATGGATTAAGAGCTATAGCTGTTTTAGCAGTAATAATAAATCATATAAATAAAGGTATTCTCCCTAGTGGATACTTAGGTGTTGATATATTCTTTGTGATTTCAGGCTTTGTAATAACTGCTTCACTTTCAAACAGAGATAATAGAAATTTCTTTAAATTCATATCAGATTTTTATAATCGAAGATTAAAAAGACTTCTTCCTGCTTTAATATTTTTTCTAATTATTGGATCTTTACTTATAAGTTTTGTAGATTCAATGCCAAGAAATTCTCTTTTACTTGGATTAAGTTCTCTATTTGGCATTTCGAATTTTTTTCTTATCAGTCATTCAACAGATTACTTTGGAGAAGCAGCTGAATTTCTTGCCTTTACTCATACATGGTCACTTTCAGTAGAAGAACAATTTTATTTTCTATTTCCTTTTTTAATATTTTTAAGTGATTTTGGAAGTCAAAATAAAAAATTCAACAGAAAATTATTTTTAACTCTTTTATCCTTAGCTGTAACTTCATTAATATTATATATTTTCTTTTATTATTCAAATCAAACTATAGCTTATTTCTCAATGCCTACAAGATTTTGGGAAATGGCCTCTGGCTGTATTTGTTTCCAATTTTATAATGTCAGAAAAAATAATTTTGATAAATGGCATAAATTTTTTCCTATATTTTCAATTTGTGGAATTATTTTAACTCTATTTTTAAGCAATGAATATGCCGTCATAAATACAATGGCGATTGTATCTTTTACTTTACTAATTATTTATTTTCATGATCCAAAAGAAAAGACTTATCTATTACTTTCAAACTCTAAACTAACTTTCATTGGTAGAATTTCATACTCTCTATATTTGTGGCATTGGATAATAATATGCATTAGTAGATGGACAATAGGTATATCTTATTGGTCAATTCCTATACAAATCATTCTAATTTATTCGGTATCTATCTTTTCTTATTTTTATATAGAGCAGCCAATAAGAAAAAATAAAAAAGTTTTTAACAATAAAAAACTTTCATATTTAATTTCACTATTTTCAATTGCTTTTTCATCTTTTCTCTTATATTCATTAAATCAATTTACAAGAAATAACAAATTACTATACCTTCCAGGATATTTAAATCTTCAAGAGACAAAGGCTTGGGACAAAATACCCTGTTTTTCCTCAGAATTATCTAAAGAATGTAAATTTATTGGAGAAAAAAATTATAAAAATACCTTTTACATGATTGGAGACTCTCATGCACAACACTTTTCTCTTGTTGTAAAAAAAGCATTAGAAAATAATGATTATAGATATGGCTATTTAGACAACACCCCATTTTATACTAGTTTGTGGGGTGTAGGGAAAAATGATGATTCAAAATCCATCAATACTTTAATTAAATTTCTTAAACCTAAGGACATTGTTGGCATCGCATTTGTAAGATATCAACTAAATTCTTCTATCGCTTCACTTGTTAAACCTAATCATATTTCCTTAAAGAATGAAATTAGTTTGAATAAAAGATCCAAAAAATCATTTGAGAATTTAAAAGAACTAATAAAAATAATAAATTCAAAAGGAGCGAAAGTAGTTATTTTCAGAGATAACCCAATGCTTAGGACTCCTAATATTCAAATTTCAGTCTGTTCTTTGCAGGATAAATTATTAAAATATAATATCTGCGATATCAGTGTTGAAGAAGACAAACATACCAGAAAAAGACAAGATATTGTTTTTTCTTTATTAAAAGAATATTTTAAAAATAAATCTGAAAATATTTATATTTGGGATCCTTCCAAATTTCATCAAACAATCAATGGCAACTATTCTTATAAAGATAAAAACAATACTTTAATTATGATTGACCAACACC
>MDTG01444429.1_pt1 | contig 10903 bp, 8 predicted proteins | sample 811421 | NCBI WGS metagenome assembly MDTG01 (sample SAMN05326645, study PRJNA326480) | marine metagenome | isolation source: seawater | place: Pacific Ocean: South East | collected 2011 | reverse complement strand
TAGAAGGTGATTTTTCTGAAATCTATCATTACGAGAACATGAAGGAAAAATACCTGAGTCTTGTCCTCGGAAAGAAAAAAGCCATCGTATTAGTGACCGCAAAAGCGCATATTGGTTTTGATCTGAGCAAGATTAGGATGGACAGCGATAACGAGCATAAAAAGATCATTCTTACCAATTTTCCTCAACCGGAATTATTAACGATTGAAACCGATTTTAAATATTACGATAAACGGGAAGGCTGGGCGAATCCTTTTACCACTTCAGATCTTACAGATATTAACCGGGATGCGAAAAAAGCCATCGTGGATAAGATCCCCCAAAGCGGACTCATGGATCAGGCACGAAAAGAGGCTCTGGACACGATTGTTTTAATGGAAAAGATCGTGGAAACAATTGGCTGGAAACTGGATTATACGGCTTTGACCATCGAGAATGCTGAAATGAAAAATATAGAAAATTAAATTTCCTCCCCCTTTGGGGGAGGCGAGGAGGGGGAAAATGAACATCGACACTTTCAGAGATTATTGCCTTACTAAAAATGGAGTGACCGAAGGTTTACCTTTTGGCCCGGATAATCTTGTGTTGAAGGTGATGGGCAAAATGTTTTCTATCGTTTCCCTGGACGAGGTTCCGCTTAGGGCAAATCTTAAATGTAATCCTGAAAGGGCAATTGAACTAAGGGAAGAATTTGAAGACAATATTCTGCCGGGCTATCATATGAATAAACAACACTGGAACACTTTGATTTTAGACGGTCGGCTGGATCCAAAACTGATTTTTGAATTGATCGATCATTCGTATGAACTTGTAGTAAACGGACTTACCCTAAAATTGAAAAAGGAACTTGAAGAATTATAATGACAGAAGCTGAAGAATTTTACTCCTCACGAAAAACCAAATATTCCGAATTAAAAAGTGATATCTCCAAAAAGCTTGTTTTATCCAGTACGTTGAGATTAGCAGCCTTTTTGGCAATTTGCGGTTCCATTTATTTTTTCTTCGGAAACATCAACATTCTATTACCGCTAGGCATCGCGTTTCTGGCGGTTTTTATATTTCTTGTTTCCAGGCATTCCGATCTAAAAAAGGAGAAAGAAAAGTTACTAGCATTAATTGCTATAAATGAACAGGAATTAAAAATTCTAAGAACCAGAGATTTCTCAGATCTGCCCGACGGAAAGAAATTTGATCCTGAAGACCATGAATATTCCAGGGATATTGACCTTTTTGGAAAGAAATCTTTTTTTCAGTTTTTAAACAGAACAGCCTTAAAAGAAGGAAAAGCCAGACTCGCCAAAATACTGCTCGCCAATAAAACTGTTGATATTATAAAAAAACAGGAAGCGATTAAAGAACTTGCTTCCAAAGCGGACTGGCGACAAAATTATTCTGCTACCGCCACTTTGGTGAAAACCGAAACCGACTCTAAATTTATTCTGAACTGGATTCGCAACTATAAAAGTTTTGTGCCAAAATATATGAAATGGTTGCCAGCAGTATTTTCAGTTCTTTCTATTATTGTCCTCACCATTTTCTATTTTGATATTATTGGCTTATCACAAGTCCTTTTGTGGTTTATCATAGGAGTGCTTATCACCGGGGTATTTCTGAAAAAGATCAATGAACTCTCAGGAACTGTAAGCAAAGTTCAGGATACCTTTCAGCAATATCACCAACTGCTGGCTTTTCTGGAGACTGAAGAGTTTGAATCGGAATTAATGCGTGAAGTAAAGAACTCGATCACTTCAGAATCTAAAAAAGCTTCAGATATCTTAAAAGAATTTTCGAAAGCCATTGATGCACTGGATCAACGTAATAACCTTTTATTCGGAATTTTCGGGAACGGATTTTTACTTTGGGATCTAAGACAATCTTACCGACTTGAAAAATGGATCGAGCATCATCACACCGCTGTTGAACACTGGTTTGAAGCCGTAGAAAGAACCGATGCTTATAACAGTCTGGGGAATTTTGCATTTAATCATCAGCAATATATATTTCCGGAAATCGTAACCGGCGATCAGGGCATTAAAGCAAAAAACCTGGGACATCCGCTTCTTGATCCCCACAAACGTATAAACAACGATTTCAGCATAGATGGAAAACAGTTCTTTATCATCACCGGCGCCAACATGGCCGGAAAAAGCACATTTTTAAGAACCGTGGCACTTCAAATTGTGATGTCTAATATTGGTCTGCCCGTTTGCGCAGAAAGTTGCCGTTATTCGCCCATAAAACTAATCACCAGCATGCGTACCAGTGATTCGCTTGGCGACGATGAATCTTATTTCTTTTCAGAATTAAAAAGGCTCAAGTTTATTGTGGATAAGATTCAGAACGAGAAATACTTTATTATCCTTGATGAAATTCTTAAGGGCACAAACAGTACAGATAAGGCAATTGGTTCCAGAAAATTCGTGCAGCGATTGGTCGGCAGTCATTCCACCGGGATCATCGCCACTCATGATCTTAGCCTATGTGAGATCAGCGAAGAATTAAACGAAGTGAAAAATTTCTATTTTGATGCTGAAATTGTAAACGACGAACTTCACTTTGACTACCACCTGAAGGACGGAATTTGCCAGAATATGAACGCTTCTTTTTTACTTCGGAAGATGAAGATTGTGGAATGAAGTACAAGCGAGGAGGTACGAGTTACGAAGTTTGAAATTAGAAGTTGGAAGTTGGAAGATTGAGATCGCTTCATTCTATTCGCGATGACAGCCAATAGAGAATGTCACTGCGAGGAAGCGAAGCGACCGAAGCAATCGTACCCATGGGATCGCTTCATTGCATTGGCGATAACTCAAATGTCACATTGAGCGCAGTCGAAATGTGATATTTACAAATATCATTCGACTAAACTTCTCATGTCTAAACCTTCTGAAAATAAAATTTTAATTCTTAACAAGATGTTGAAACAAGTTCAGCATGACGTAATCCTAAAATTTAAAATCGTCACCCTGAATTTATTTCAGGGTCTCTGGTAATCTACCCTATATTTGCCAAATATGGATTCATTAACCCAAATCGTTCTGGGAGCTGCCGTTGGTGAGGCGGTGCTTGGTAAAAAAGTCGGAAACAAAGCGATGCTTTACGGAGCAATTGCCGGTACCATTCCCGATCTCGATACCTTTGTCGGCAATTTTTTCGATACGATCACCGCGATTGAAATTCATCGTGGCTTTTCACATTCTATCGTATTTTCCATTCTATTCGCCCCGGTCTTTGGCTGGATCATTTCAAAGATCGAAAGCAAATCTAAAGCTACCTGGAAAAACTGGTCGTGGTTAATGTTCTGGGGACTCTTTACGCATCCACTACTCGATGCACATACCACTTGGGGCACTCAGCTATTCTGGCCATTCGACCTCCGGCTAGCTTACAAGAACATTTTTGTGATAGATCCGCTTTATACGCTGCCATTTTTGATATTTCTGATTTTGGCGATGCGTTTAAATAGAACAGATCCTCAACGGAAAAAATACAATCAACTCGGACTTATTATTAGCAGTATCTATCTTTTTGTGATCACTATCGGTTTAAAGGTTTATACCTTTCAGAAATTTGAGAATGCCTTGGAAAGTCAAAATATTGTCTACCAGAGAATCGACACAAGGCCAACTCCGCTGAATAGCATTTTATGGACGGCGAATATTGAAACTGAAGATGCTTTTTTAATCGGCAATTATTCCATTTTTGACACACAACCCATTAGTTTTTATAGTGTTCCGAAGAACTATAAACTGGCTAAAGATCTTGCCGATAATCCAAACCTTCACCGATTGATTCAAATATCTGAAGGTTGGTATACTTTTTCTGAAAAGGACGATGAGCTATTCTTCAATGACCTTAGATTTGGAAAAATGGATGTTGAAGATCCAGATGCTCAATTTATTTTCAGCTATAAACTTTCAAAAGAAAATGGTGAATTAAACGCTACCGAAACTGAAAAGGAAATGACCGATGCAAAAAAGCTTCTTCCCAGACTTTGGCATCGCATTTTAGGGAATTAAGAAAATAGATATTACTTGCCCTTCATTCTAAAACGTCATTCTGAACTTGTTTCACAATCTAATAAGAATGTAATTTATTGGAATAATAAGACCCGGAATTAAAAAATTCGACGAAGTCAAATAAATTGCCAATGGCGTATTTTCTAAAATTGCATTTCTGAAGCTAAAAGGTTAATTTCAATGACTTTTATCCCCGGCCTATCGAAAATTTATCGTAAAATTTGAAGTGAAGGCACCGTGAAATTTTAGGATGTTTGAGCTAATCAAATTTTTCTGTAAAAGTAAATCTCAATAGCGAGTTTCTAAAATATAGGCGTAGAACAACAAATTTTGATCAATTTTCGTAAGCCTAGATATTGATTACATCCGACGACCGAAGGGAGAGGAATGTATTTTCATCAATGGAAAAAATGAGCATACTATTTAGAACAGAGTTATGAAGGGATGATAAATCATTTGCAAAGATTGAGACCAAAGGCGACGAAACTATTTTTAAAACAATCCAAAGAATTTACAATTCTTATATTTAAGGAAATTTCCTATATATGCGTTTTTCTCTGGCACTTTTAGTTACTTTTTTACTTTTCTCAAGTTCGGTTTTTGCTCAAAAAGATTCCATTCAACTTGAAAAAGCCATTCAAAAATTTCAGGATCATAAAGCCTACGAACGTTCAGATTATCCTTTAGGCCTTTATACCGAAGATCATTATAAAAAAGAGGCGAATTTTGCTAAAAATCTGCTTCAGGATCTAAATGATCTTGAACAGGAAAAACTTTCGGAATCTCAAAAGATTTCTGCAGAACTGCTGAAATATGATCTAAAGAATACGGTAAAAACTTATGAATTCAAGGCATATTTAAATCCGTTACTTTCTGACGCAGGATTTCACCTCAGCCTGAACTATCAAATTCGGAATTTAAACAACTACGCCCAGGTTAGATCTTATCTTAACAAACTGAATGCGATCCCCACCTACGTAGATCAGCATCTTGTTTTACTTCGGAAAGGTTTAAAAGAAAAAATCACTCAGCCACTGGTAATTTTTGAAGGTTATGAAAATACCTACGATAGCCAGATAGTTGATGATTTCAAAGACAGTTATTTTTACGCGCCTTTTGAAAATCTTCCCAGTACTTTATCGGAAAAACAAAAAGATTCGGTTTTAACTGCTGCGGAAAAGGCGATCACTAAGAATGTAATTCCACAATTTAAAAGGATCAAAAAATTCTTTGAGACCGAATATTTTCCGAAGACCAGAACAGCTTTAGGAGTTTCTGAAACACCAAAAGGCAGGGAATATTACGATTATCTGCTGGAATATTATACCACTCTGGACATGAGTGCCGAAGAAGTCCATAATATTGGCTTATCTGAAGTGAAACGCATAAATAAAGAAATGCGAAAAGTAATGGCTGACACCGGTTTTAAAGGCACTTTTTCAGAATTCTTTGATTTTCTAAGAACCGACGAACAGTTCTATGCAAAAACTCCCGAGGAATTACTCATGTTCGCTCGTGACATTGCCAAAAGGATCGATGCGAAGTTACCGGCATATTTCACAAAACTTCCGCGGAAACCCTACGGTGTAGCTGAAGTTCCAGCGGCCATCGCCCCGAAATATACTACCGGAAGATATATTGGAGCTTCCAATGAAACCCAGCCGGGATATTACTGGGTAAACACGTACGATCTGCCAAGTCGGCCAAAATACGTTCTGCCGTCACTAACAGCTCATGAAGCGGTTCCCGGGCATCATTTACAAATTTCCCTAAATAACGAACTCGGTGAGGAAATTCCTGAATTCAGAAGAAACTTTTATATCTCGGCTTTTGGCGAAGGCTGGGGATTGTATTCAGAGTTTTTAGCCGAAGAAATGGGTATTTATCGCAATCCTTATGAGATCTTCGGAAAGCTGACTTATGAGCAATGGCGAGCCTGCCGACTCGTAGTTGATACCGGAATTCATGCAAAAGGATGGACTCGGGATCAGGCCGTTAATTTCATGAAAAAGAATACGGCACTTTCCATTCATGAGATCAATACCGAGGTAGACCGGTATATCTCCTGGCCGGGACAGGCGGTTTCTTATAAGATCGGCGAATTAAAGATCCGTGAACTTCGAAAAAAAGCCGAAGAAGCTCTGGGACCGAATTTCGATATTAGAAAATTCCATGAAATTATCCTGGAAGAAGGAGTGGTCACTTTGCCAATTCTTGAGGAAAGGGTGATGAATTATATTAATTCAAAAAAATAATTATTTAAAATTTTTGAATTTATAGTCTCATATATACTCCTGGCATATCGAAAATTTTTCATAAAATTTGAAGTGAATACACCGTAAAATTTTAGGCTGTTTGAGCTTCAGCAAATTTCTTCCAATTAGTTCCATTTAATTGGCGAGTTCCTAAAATTTAGGTGTAGAACAACAAATTTTGATAAATTTTCGTAAGCCTAGATTTTTTTGGTTCGTTTTTTCATCGATGGAAAAAATGAACGAGAGAAACGATTAAAACTAACTTGTTTTGCAACTTCCAATTATTTAAATAGAATTAATAATTAAATCAATAAAAAAATTCAAAGACGGTCTTAAAAAATATAAAACCTATAGGACTGGTTGTACTTTTAGTTTAATCTATCTTTGCAGGCAAACTCCCTTTTAATGACCATTGAAGAAAATTTAAGACAACGCAGTGATTCGACCTGTGCATTATGCGGAAATAAAGATAACCTGAATGTTTTCGAAGTTCCGAATTCTTTTGAAGAAGGATTGGAAAGCAGTATTCTGGTTTGTGATACCTGTAAAGAGCAGATTGAAGATCCTGAAAAGGTTCAGCCAAATCACTGGCGTTGTTTGAATGATAGTATGTGGAGTACGATTCCGGCAGTCCAGGTGATATCTTGGAGAATGTTGCACCGGCTAAAAGCTGAAGGCTGGCCTAACGATCTTCTGGATATGATGTATATGGAAGATGATGTGAAAAACTGGGCAAAAGCAGGAATTCAAGAAGAAAAACCTGAAAATGAAGTTGTACATAAAGACAGTAACGGAGCAATTATTGAAGCTGGAGATACTGTGGTGTTAACCAAAGATCTCAACGTAAAAGGCTCCAGTTTAACCGCAAAAAGAGGAACCGCGGTAAGACGGGTATCACTTGTTCATGATAATGCAGAACAGATAGAAGGAAAAGTAGAGGGACAACAAATCGTGATATTGACAAAATTTGTAAAGAAAGTTTAAGGTAAATTGAGTATGAGATCGCTTCGTTGCTCTCGCTATGACATTCGCAAGTCACTTCGAGGGAATAAAATCATCGAAGCAGTTTCATTCAAGACGAGGTTCCTTCGGCTTCGCCGCGGAATGACAGAGAAAAAACAATTATGGAAATACAACCAAATAACCCTCTCCACGGAGTTAAACTGGCTACCATCATGGAGAAGCTGCATACTCATTACGGCTGGGATGGACTGGCAGACCGAATTAATATTAACTGTTTTAAAAGTAATCCTACTATTAAATCCAGTTTAAAGTTTCTACGCAGAACTCCCTGGGCCAGAGAGAAAGTGGAGAGGCTTTATTTGAAGACTGACTTTTAATAAAGCTGTTATGTGTAATTTGATGGAGTGAAGCGACTGAGAAATCTAATCTCTTAAATGAAAATTTGCCTAAAAAGAGATCTCTCCCTACGGTCGAGATGACATTTTAGGATATCCTGAAATAAGTTGAGGATGAAGGATAATTTTCAGATGTCATTTCGAACGAAGCATAGCGGAGGGAGAAATCTTACAACGGAAATTTAGCTCAAATGAGATTTCTCCCTGCGGTCGAAATGACATTAAAACGGGATTATATTGAGATCCTGAAACGAGTTCAGGATGACGTATAGGTAAATCACGAAAAAAGCCCGGCAACTGCCAGGCTTCTTTTATTTCAAAAGATGAACTTTTTACATTTCAGCTTCTGCAGTCTCTTCTTTTTTCGCTTCTTTCTTACCAGTTAAAAAGCTATAATTTTCAGAATACATCATCATCTGCTCTTCAAAAGATGCTGGCTGAGTCACTTTAATCGCAGTAATTTCTCCGTTCTCATCCATTTCTGGAACCAGTACCGGATTGATAAATCCGCTATATGGAGCCGATTTGAATTTCGCATTTCTTTCCAGCACTTCTTTGTGCAGCTTCTGGTCTACTTTTACTCCGTAATTCTCTACCAGGTTCTTAGCAGCCTCATAATCTCCTTCAGATTTGATTCGCTGAGTTTCCTTTAGAAGCTCTCCAAAAAGCTCACGTAATTTCTGGTAATCCTTAATATCATAATAAGTCTTACCGTCTTTTTCCACTTTTTCGATCACTCCTTCTTCCTTACCTTTTTCAAAAACCCAGGCACTCACCCACTGGCGATTTCTCATATGAGCTTCTTCTACATCATCCCCAATTTCTAATCTTACCAGCTGAGTCACCAATCCGTTGCGGATATAATCATTATAAGCAGCTTTCCCCAGTTCTTCAGAATTATCTGTAAGACCAAGTTCTTCCAATTTTGGATCCATCAAATAATAAAGACCTACAAGATCTGCCCGACCTTCTTCCAGGGTAGATGCATAGCTCTTCAAAGTTTCCTTTGTAGTCCCTACACCTTTGTTCAATTGCCCGGATGCATGACCTACCACCTCATGAAGCGCTGTATGCAGTTTATCTGCCTGTTTTCCATATTTTTCTGAAAGTGCAATTTCCTCTTCATCATGAGCAAATTCCTTTAACTTATCAGTTCCGCCGGCATTTTCATAGGCATTGATAATATTTCCTAATGAAACCGATTTACTTCCATGTTGCTTTCTAATCCAGCTGGAGTTTGGAAGGTTTACACCAATAGGAGTGCTTGGAGCAGCATCTCCAGATTCACCGGCAACGATCACGGTTTTATAAGTAACGCCTACCACAGAATCTTTTTTGTGTTCGTCCATAATTGGAGAATTATCCTCGAACCATTGAACGTTTTGTTCAACCTTGCTCATTTTCTCAGACATATCAAAATCTTTGATCTGAACAATACTTTCGTAAGAACCGGTATAACCTTTAGGATCGTTATAAACCTCGATAAACGAATTGATATAATCTATATTTCCTTCAGTAGCTTCTACCCAGGCAACATTATACTCGTCCCAGGTTTGAAGATCGCCCGTGTTATAATAATCGATCAAAAGACCTAAAGCATTCGCCTGCTTTTCATTTTCAGCAACGGATTTAGCTTTTTCGAGCCATTTTACGATCTCATCGATCGCGTCTCCGTAAAGTCCGCCACTTTTATAAACTTTCTCAACCAGTTTTCCGTTTTCCTTAACCAGCATGGTATTGATTCCATAAGCCAAGGGCTTTTCAGGATTTGGAGATTTCTTTTTAGCATAAAATGCATCTACCTCGGCAGCAGTTACCCCTTCACCGTACATATTTACGGCAGAACCTTCGATCAAACCTTCAGCCTCGTTAAGGTTTACTTTTTTAGCATCCTTATCGTTAAAGATCACTTCGTACGCTTCACCAGTAAGATCTGTATTAGTTTCTTTCAATAAAGTATCGAAGTACTCTTTACTGAATTCCGGCTTTAATTTAGCATTTGAATAGTGGTGATGGATTCCGTTAGAGAACCATACCCTTTTTACATAAGTTTCAAAAGCATCCCAGTCTTCACCAGATTTTTCTCCCTCATAATTTGCATAGATATTCTCAATTGCCTCACGAATTTTCAGGTTATGTCGATAGTTCTGATCCCAGATGATATCACGCCCGGCAAGTCCGGCCTGAGTTAGATAATACACTAGTTTCTGCTCCTTCAAACTCAAATTTTCCCATCCCGGGATTTGATAACGCAGAATCTTGATATCTGCGAATTCTTCTGCTTGAAAATTGAAATCTTCCTGAGAAGTCTTTTCTGTCTGTGCCATTTCTGAATCTTTCCTTTCCTCATCACAGGATACAAAAGTCAGTGCTGTAGCTAGCAGACAGGTACTTAATAGTTTGTTCATGTTGTTAAAAATTTGAGGTGCAAAGATATAAAAACGAAAAACCAAAATTGAATAATTCTGATTCCTCGTTTTGCTACATATATTTCAGCATCTTATGATAAGACTATGTCTCAATAGTTTCAGAAAATCAATGGGGAAGTCACTGCGAGGGAGTGTAAAGACCGAAGTAGTCTCAGTAATACTAGATATTACTCAGATCTGTGAAATTCCTTCACTTCGTTCTGAATGACAATCCAAATTAAGTCATTTTGAAGAAGTGAGACGAATGATAAATCTAATCTTTATAGGAGATTTCTCCCGCTGGTTGAAATGACATCAAACTAAGTTCATAAAAAACTGAATTTCGTTTGTTGTTTATCGTCAAGATGAACTTGATTCAGATTCTCATCATTAAGCCCCTGAAACACGTTCAGAGTGACGTATACCTATAGAAATTACTTACTCATTTCCGTAAAATGCTTATAAAACCATGGAATAGTTTCAATTCCCTTAAGATAATTCCACACTCCAAAATGCTCATTTGGAGAATGGATCGCATCGGTATCCAAGCCGAAGCCCATCAAAATGATCTTACTATCCAGTTCTTTTTCGAAAAGCGAAACGATGGGAATACTTCCCCCACTTCGCTGCGGAATTGGTGTTTTTCCGAAGGTTTCTTCATAAGCCTTGCTCGCCGCCTGATACCCAATGGTATCAATTGGAGTCACATAAGGATATCCTCCATGATGCGGTTTTACCTCTACTCTTACAGAATCTGGTGCCAGACTTTCAAAATGTTTTTTGAATAGCTCAGTGATCTCTTTCCAGTCCTGATCTGGTACTAAACGCATAGATATTTTCGCGTATGCTTTAGAAGGGAGTAC
>MDTG01090883.1_pt1 | contig 10903 bp, 7 predicted proteins | sample 811421 | NCBI WGS metagenome assembly MDTG01 (sample SAMN05326645, study PRJNA326480) | marine metagenome | isolation source: seawater | place: Pacific Ocean: South East | collected 2011 | reverse complement strand
GGAAAAGATCTGATAAAAATTTGACTGACGAAGAAAAATGTAAAAAATTTAATTTTTACGTACCTGGTAGTACACAATATTGTTGTAATTCAAATAGTTCTTGTAATGTTTTACAAGTTTGTTTAAAAACTGGTGTAGCTAATAATCATACAAATTTTCCAGATAGTAAAAGAGATCAATGTTGTCAACGTGATTTAATGACAGCTGTTATTAATAATGAACGTTATAATTTTTGTAAAAGTTTAGGTAGAGGAGATCATATAAATAGAGAAAAAAAAACTTTTTGTAGTAATTGTAATAATTATAAAGAATATAAAAATAGAGATATGTGTAGAAATCCAACTGCAGAGAAACGTGATAATGATGTAAATTGTTGTGATAATTCAAAAGTTTTTTATAGTCAAGAAAGAGGCAAAATTTGTAAAAAACCTACCGATTATAGAGATAGAAGACATTGTACTAAATGTACTGAATCAAATGAAGAAATAAAATATAACAATTTAGGTACAAATACAAAAATAAATAATATTGATTATAGTGCAATTTATATAATTAAACCAAATTGTCCTGATAATAATACACATAATAAAAATAATGATTTTAATGGTTGTAAATGGAATTCTAATAGTCAATATAATAAACCATCACAAGATATTATTGATTGTAGATGTACTGATAGAATAGATGATGATATTATTAAAAACAAATGTCAAGACCAACGAAATAAATTTGGTTTAAAACATATGATTGAATATGATTTTCCATATAAAACTACTGATAAAAAAGTAAATACTTTTGGTTACAATTTTGTGGAAAGAAAAATAATGATTGATGATTTTATTAATAAGATAAAACAATATGAAGATAAATTAGCAGATTCAATTGATAAATTGAAAGATTTATTTAAATATGATAAAAATAATAGTTATGAATATAAAGTAAAATATGTTAATAATTTAATTTTAGTAGATAACAAAAATAAAGAATTGATTAATAAATTAGAAAATAACTTAATACTAATAAAATCAAATATGAAAGAAAATGATAATAGAAATAAAATAATTATGAAAAAAAAAATTGAGGAAGTAGTGAAAGACGATAATAATTTGAGACTATTAATGACAAATAATAATGAATTAAAAATAGTTAAGAATAATATGGAAAATAAACTAAAAGAGAATAAGAGAGTTAAGAAGTATTTATCTGAAGAATTAGAAATATTAAAAAAAAATAAAAGTGTTAAAAAATATATTGGTGATTATAATAATATTATTGATGACGAAGATAAAATTCAATAGTTTGTAGAGTTTTAAATATAGTTTTTATATTTTAATATAATTAATTTTTAAAAATTATTTTATAAATTAATTATAATGAATGAAATATGTAAGGAAGATAAAAATATTGAAAACAATTATGATAATAATAGTGTTAAATTTCCTAATTGGCCATATTGTAGACAGTGCGGAGATGTTAAAAGTAAATATGAATCAGCAATACCTATTGCAAATGAAAAATATACTGAATGTAGTTTATATTTAAAATATGCAAATGATTTATTAAATAATAAAATATTATTAGACGAGAAAAAACTATTAAAATTAATTACATTAGAAAAAATAGACAATTCTTTTTTTGTAAGTAGTATAGATTTTGACTCTAAAATATCATATAATAAAAATACTCATGATTTAGAAGTTAGTATTTATGATCAAGACATGAAATATTTAGAAAATATTAATATTAAAGTATCACCAAATTTAAATGATAAAAGAAAAATAGATTTTTATACGGATTCTAAAAATTTAGCAAATTCAAAATATATTTCTATATCATATAACAATGATTATAGTTATAATTATTTTATTACACAACGTAATAATCAAGATAGAAGATATATGAATGCTATTTCATTATTAAATGAACATAATGAATTTATTGAAAATAATTATTATAATAAATTAAAATTATATAATGATAATATTTTATCTAAAAAGCAAGATATAAATAATTTAAAATTTGAAATTAATATTTTATTAAATGATAAAAATGAATCAGTTAAAGAAATAGATAATAGTATTCAAAAAATAAATAATAAATCAATTAATAGTAAAATAAAAATAGATGAAAATGTAAAAATTAATAATCAATTAAATAAAGATATAAAAGCGTTGGTACAAAAAAATGATTATATTTCCAAAAATATAAAATTAAATATGGAACTAATTGAAGGTCTAAAAGAATTAAAAATGAAAATAGTTCTAAAAAATATTTACCCAGATAAAGTTATTGAAGGATTTTCTAATTGTCCAGTTCATAGACCATGGAAAGCTCCTATTGATAATAATTCTTATTGGTTTAATTTATATCAACGTCAAGGAAATGGTGTACCTGATGGTCAATTAGATCAAATGTGTCAAAATAGGGGTGATTTAGTTTGGAATTTTTTATTTACCGATTTTAGCTATTGTCTTAATGAATATATTGCAAATATTGCTTGGGCTACATGTTCAAGAAGATATGTGCGAACAAGAGATAAAATTAGAAGAGAAGCTTGTAATAATTGTGATAATTATAATAAGGGCGGTTATGGCAAAAAAGGAAAACAAACTATAAGAGATATGTGTTTTAGATATAATATTAATAATGATTATCATTGTATGAGATCATCTGGTAATTCGAATCAATGTGGAACTGCTGCTTATTTATATGCAAAAAAAGGAGTTAGAGGAAATTTTGATGGCACTTATGATAGATGTTGCTTTGGAGGAGTTGGAGATTCTATTCTTTTTACAGACGATAACATGAGATTAATGTGTATGGACATGAGAGCAGTTCGTACTAGAGCACGATTAGAAGGAACTCATTGTTCTTGTGACAAATATTTTGGTGTATCAGGTAGCAAAGGAAGTAATCATGATAAATGTAACAATTGGAATATGGAGTATATGAGAGGAAAATGTATGAAACAAACTGCTAATACAAATCAATGTAAAAGAGCTGCTTATTTATTTAAAACATTTAATATAAGAGGGAATGAATATGATTCAATATATGATAGGTGTTGCTTTGGCGGAGTTACCTCTTCACAAGATGTATTGGATAGTGAAAATTTAAGATTTATGTGTGGAGATAAAAGACGTGTCCGTACAATACAAAAATTAAAACGAGATGTATGTAGTTGTGAAAATTACATGGGAAATAAAACAAATTGTAACAGAATGGGGATTAATAATGATGTAGAATGTTGTAGAAATCCTTTAAATTGGGAAACAGCTAAAAAATGTTCAGAAAATAATTTAAATCATATTATTAATGATAGTTATCGAGATAGAATGTGTAATACTAGTACAAATATAAATATTTTGTATGACAATTATGGTAAAACATTTTGTGATAGAGTTGCTAGAGGAGGAAACCAACATGCAATTAAATGGAAAAGAGAATTTTGTAACAATTGTGATAATTATACAAAACATAGAGATGTATGTATAGATTCTAGATTTGGTTCAATTAATAGAGATTCAGTTTGTTGTAATGAAAATAAAAATTTTTATTTTCTTCATAGAGGTAATGTTTGTCAAAAAACTATTAATAATGATAAAAAATATTGTATGAATTGTTCTGAAGATTTAAAAATTAATAATAATCCATTAAGAAAAGGTAATAATGAACCAATAGAATATAATTACAGTTGTAAATTAGATAATAAAAAATATGATAAATTTAATGAATTTAAACAAATTGAAAATAATTATAATAATATCAGTAATGTTAATAAATATATATATACAATAAAAAATAATAAAAATAAATGGGATCCTAATAGTCAATTTAATAATCCATCACAAAATTTTGTTGATTGTAGATGTTCTGATTTAGAAGGAAATAATGTAAATACATATTGTAGTAGTGTAAAAGATGTTCCTTATTTAGAAGATATTAAATTTCATTATAAAACTAAAGAAAATAATGATCTAAATAGTTATAGTTATAATAATAGAAAAACAATAATAAATGATTATATTAATAAAATAAGACAATATGAAGATAAACTTGTAAATAGTATAGATAAATTTAAAGAACTATTTATTTATGATAAAAACAATGATTATAAAAGTAAAAAAAATCAAATTGATAATTTAATATTATTTGATGATGATCTTAATAAACAAATTGAAACATTACAAAAAAATTTATTATTATTGAAAAATGAGAATGATAACAAAGAATATCAAACAATCAAAATTATGAAAAAACATGTTGATAAAGAAGTTTTTAATGATTTAAAATTAAAAAATTTAATATCAAATAATTTTCAATTAAATATTATTAAAAATAATTTACTAAAAAAACTTGATGAAAATAATAGAACTAATAAATATCTAATTGATGAAGCAATCACTCTAAGAAATTATATTAACTCAACTGGTGTTTTAAAAAGTATTGATCATTCTAATATTAAAAAATCATCCATTTCAACATACGTTGGTGATTATAATAAAAATTATGACACTATTATCGATGAAGAAGATAGAATTTAATAATCTGTTGAATTAGAAAATATTATTTTTTTACCCTCATCTAAATAAATAGTATGTTCATATTGAGCAGTCATTCCACCATTACTACAATATAATGGTGGATAGGAATTTACTGCTTTTATTTTTTCTAAAGATTCCATTTTTGGTTTGTAATTTGATGCCTCATAATATATATCTAAATATCTATCACAATAAGGTATTGTATTAAATTTATCTAATAAATTGTTATAAAATGGTACTAATTTTTTATTCCTTTTTTCTACTCTGCTACAAGTACTTGATTTATTCATGTAAATAGTATTTTCATTTACATTTTCATCTACCCAATCTGATCTAGTTGAACCAAATGATTCAATTGCATAAACCTTATTCTTAAACCTTTTACTTGTTAAAAATCTAATTGGATAAGATGGTAAAAATGTATCACCATGTATTTTATTTTTTAAGATATCATGTCCACCTAAATTCTTAATAACTTGTACTGGATAAATATTACCTTTAATTTCAACTTCATATGATTCCATTACTTCTTGAGTATCTTTGGCCCAATCTGTGATATCAGCATCATATGCTGCATTTTTAATAGCTGTATAAGTTGCATCTTTAACTCCATCTAATAAATTTTTGTATTTCTCATCAAATGCTATTGTAAATGCTGAATCAGTTATCCAACCATTTACCTCTACACCAATATCTATTTTTGTTATTGATTTATTTCTTAAAGTTACATCCATGTTTTTTGCTGGAGTAAAATGTGCTGCACAATCATCTACCGATAAACTTGATGGAAAACCAATACCCCTATTAATACCCTGGTTTTTTGTTAATTCCATACATTTATTCTCTATCAAATCTGCTAACTCACTTAGCTTTAATCCTGGTTTTAAATGTGGTCTAATATGTCTTCTTATTGATTTATGAATACTAGCACCAATTTTTAGTGATTCAACATTATCCAATCCACAAACAACTGGTAATGGCTCTTCATCAGGAACATCCCCAACACCATAAAGTTTAAAATCTGTCATTATATTTATATATATAAATTATTATTTTATATAAATATAATATTTATGTAAATTATTAGGCACTAAAATGGCCTTTATTTGATTTAAAATTTAATATTCTATTTGTATCATTAATCCTATATTTCATTACATGACCACAATAATTATGGTTTATGTTAACATTAAATAGATGCGAAACTAAAAATAAAAATGGTTCACAAGTGGAACATAAATATCCACCACCAATAGATTTGACATTAAAATCTTTAATATGAGTAATATTTTCTTCTAATTGTTTTTCGGTTAATTTTTCGTTATTCCATTTAACATTAGTTGTTTTAGTATTATGATTTTTAAGAAAAACCACAAAATCTTTATTCCTAGGTTTATTAATGTTAAATTTTTTAAAATCTTCATTAGATAACCTTTTTAAAATACCGTCCCAGAAACAAGTCATTCTTAATTGTAAATAATATTAAAATTTTATTCGGGGATAAAAATCATCCAAAACGAATTATGAAGATATGAGATATCTTTTTGGTAAAAGCATTTGTCATCAAATTGATGAGGATCGATAATAGTTATTTTTTTATTATCTATATTACCAATTAAGTATGAATAAAATCCGTTATCAATAACAATGGGTAATTTTGATTTTTCAAAATGTTGATTAAATAGTGTTAATATTATGTCAAAATTATTTATATTATATAGATTATCTGGCAAATAGATGTTAATATCAGTTTTTAACATTTTTGAAATATCTTGATCGTCTAAAATGTAAATAATATTTTTACCATTTATTTGAAATTTAGTAGATAAATATTGGTATATTTGATATGGTTCAATCCATAAATCTTTAGTTGATTTTTTTTTTATAATATCTTGATAGTTTTTATTAAAATAAAATAGAATATCTGTTACAACTGGAATTTTTATAGTTTTATTATAATAAAATTTATATGATGATAATATAGTTTGAATATTTCGATAGGAACAACCAAAACCAACATCATAAAAATCTTCCATATTATAATGATAAAGTTTATACTCAAACATTATAATAGTTTAGTAAATAAAATTAGTTTCTACATCATCAATATTTTTTTGATGCATTAAATCGTTTACAAATGGATTATCTTTTAGAGTATCTATGTAATCATTATTAATTCTATAATTTGTAATTTTATAATTTTTATTATCTTTTAATATTTTTTTATTTCTTGTAAACATTTTATCTAATGAATCTATATTACAACTTTCCTTTTTATAACCAATATTTTCTCTATTCAAATAATTCTCTTCTTTTAATTTTAATGTTTTCTTATTTATACATGGTGTTGCATTACTTGATTTTTTATTTGCAAATCTATTATACGTTAAAATTTGTTTTCTTTCATCAATTGTAATGTTTTCTTCTGCTTGATTATTTTTATGTTTTTCAACATTTGATCCTAATGGACCTATATGATTTTTCAAAATAGTAGTTTGTTTTATTGTTGTTCTTGCTTTATCTTTATTATCTATTGAATAACTAGATTTCTTATTATTTGCACCAATTCTTCCACCTTGTGATGAATGTAATGTTGTTTGTTTAATTGTAATTTTAGCATTATCTTTTAAATCTCTACTATAACCTATACCATCAGTTTTATTTTGCATTCTTCCACCCTGAGTTGAATGTAATGTTGTTTGTCTTATAGTAGGTTTTGCATTATCATCTAAATCTCTAGTATAACCGATACCATTTGCTTTGTTTTGCATACGTCCTCCTTGAGTTGGATATAAGGTTGTTTGTTTTATTGTTTTTTTTGCTTTTTCATCATAATTATACATATGTGGATTTTTACCTTCAGGTCTACTATTATTACTTACATATTGATTTAATTCAGTTGTATTTCTAATTGTAGTATCTGGTGTATCTAAATAATTAATATAAGCAGGTGCACCAGAACTTGGTTGTAAATTAGATGTTACTGTCATATGTTCAGTTGATTGTCTAATTGTATTTTTTGCAGTATCATTATTCTTAATATATAAACCATGTTGATTAGGATCAGCAGCACCAATTATTGACATATGTTCAGTAGTTTGTTTAATTGTGTTTCTAGCAGGATCATCATTATTAACATACAATCCATATTGATCAGGATTAGCAGTTCCTAATACAGTCATATGTTCGGTAGTTTGTTTAATAGTTTCTTTAGCAGGATCATTATTATTAACATATAATCCATATTGATCCGGTTTAGTAGTTCCTAACACGCTCATATGTTCGGTAGTTTGCCTAATAGTATTTTTAGCAGGATTATTATTATTGGAGTAACTACCATGTTGATCTGGATTAGCATTACCAATTATACTCATATGTTCGGTAGTTTGTCTAATAGTATTTTTAGCAGGATCATTATTATTAGAGTAACTACCATGTTGATCTGGATTAGCATTACCTAATATACTCATATGTTCAGTTGTTTGTCTAATGGTATTTTTAGCAGGATCATTATTATTAGAATAACTACCATATTGATCAGGGTTAGCACTACCTAAAATGGTCATATGTTCAGTAGTTTGTCTAACGGTATTTTTAGCAGGATCATTATTATTAGAGTAACTACTATGTTGATCTGGGTTAGCGTTACCAATAATACTCATATGTTCAGTTGTTTGTCTAATAGTATTTTTAGCAGGATCATTATTATTTGAGTAACTACCATGTTGATCAGGGTTGGCATTACCTATAATGGTCATATGTTCTGTTGTTTGTCTAATAGTATTTTTCGCTTTATCGTTATTATCAATATAAGAATTATTATTAACTTTAATAGATCCTAATTTAGTATTATGGGAGGTGGTTGATCTAATAGTTTGAGGAATGATAGCGTCTTTAGAGAAAACATAATTATTGTTATTATTATTTTTGGTTATACCAATATTTGTATCACCATGTATCATCATTTGTCGTAAAGTTGTAAGTGGAATATCTTTTGGATCAATAGAATATGATCCTATGGTATTTTTATGTGCATTACCATGAATATTATGACTACTATTTGATCTTTCATTAGGAGTATTAGAATAAGAGCTTTTATTAGCTAAAAATTGTTTATTGTTTACATTTGTAACGGATCTTGAAATTGAATCATCAGCATAAGAAATTTTAGAAGATGCACTATGTTTCTCTCTTCTTCTATTACCTCTAGTTGAGTTATTAATGTGACCATAAACATTTTTGCTAACACTTCTATTGGTATTAGGTTTTCTAAATTTACCAGTCATAGAAGGTTTATTATTTCTAGAACTATTAGGTAAGTAATTTTTAGTTGAATTCTTTTTAATGTTACTTTTCTTAAATTTAGTAATATTAAGATCATTAGCTCTTAAGGCTGATCTAATACCTGATTCTATTTTTTCTGCATTATAAGTTACTTTTTTATTAGTTTTTGATCTTAATTCATTAGTTGTTTTTGGTAAAATACGATGAACTGCATTAGGTTCTTCAACAACACCGTTAATACCAGGAAGAACATGTAAATTATGTTCAAATGGTAGATCACCAAAATTATTTATAGTAGAAGGAACATATCTTTCTTCTAATTTATCAGTCATAACTGGAGCACCATTTACAAAAGTTATATCTTTTTTTGGTTCAAACATTTGAATTGGATCAAATGAATCCTTACTCATATAAAATGGATCGACACCAGTATGTAAAGCTAAAGTATGAGAATTATCTTTATTTTGATATAAATCTCTTTTAGTGGTATTTGGATTCATGTTATCAGTCATAAGTTCTATAGTAGGAACAACACTGTAATGCATTTGTGTATTAGCGAATTCAGAATAATCATTTTTAAAATCCAAATCTCTTTGTAATGACAAGTTATAATTAGGAACTCCATTTTGATTAATAATATTGGATTCATTTAATCCAACTGGTCCATTCATATTATCAAATACAATTGAATCAAAACTATTTGCATAACCAGTTGTTTTAGATTGCATAGCTTGATTTTTAACAATATTATTAATACTATTATTATAATTTTTATTAATTGTTGGCTTATGATTAGTATTATTTTTTTTATTTTTTTTATTTAAGTTATTACCTAAAAAACCTAAGGTTCCAAGTAATATTGCTTCCATATATTATAATAGTATACATAATATTTAAATTAAATTATAATTTTAAAAAACTTATAATTTAATTTATGAGCAGCAAACCTTGCATCCGTCTTTTTTAACTTCTGCTGGTGGAGGAGGTAATGCTTTTCCTTTATCCCAAAAGTCTTGGTTTGGATATTTATAACAATCTTTAACCATTTGTCTAGTTGAATTTCCTTCTCTGTGAAAATTTGTTTGAATAAAACATTGTGGATTAACATGCAAATATGGTGTAAAATGAAAGTTTGTTAAACTCATACCACGATATTGATCTAATGGATTTGTGAAACGAGTATCTTGAGCCTCTAGTGTTTTATCACATAATGGTTTGTGAGTTAATTTCATTTTATTGTAATAATCATTTTTTCCATGTTTGTTACATTTTTCCAAATGATTTACTCTGTTAGTTAACATAGATTCAGCTTCGGTTATATTACCAAATCCATAATCATGATTTTCTCTTACTAAAGATGCATGATTATTTGATGTAGATGGTTCATTATAAGGATAACATTTATTACAACTATCAGCAAAATCACTTGATAATCTATAATTACCAGGACCAACGGATCTATTCAATTTTAAATCGTATGCACAATCATCATAATTTATTCTGTTAAATGCCATATATATATATACATAAGATAAAAATTAAAATAATTAAATTAAAATATTTAAATATTTATTCTACAGCATTATCTATTTTTACAATTATTGTATCTAATCTAGCCTTCGTTTGATCACATTTTGAATAAGTTTCCTTTAAATTTATAACACCTTTTCTTGCATTAGTTAAAAATTCTACTAATTGTTTATTTTCATCGATTAAATTAATTGCATTTGATATTACATTATCTATTTTCTTAATTGTTTCATCTCTGTTATCTCCTCTTATGTATCTTCTAATAAATTCTGGATAAACTGGATTATATCCTTCTACAGTTAGAAAAGTCTCGCATGTATTTAACTTTTTGTTTTGTTCTAAATTAGCCAATACTTTTAAATTTACTATAATATTGTCCATTTCAACATCAGACATTATTATAATATATTTTAAATTAAATTTTTTTAATAAACATATCTAACTTATGACAATTTTCGTCTATTATCATATTGTATAAATTTAAAATGTCTTCTTCCTCTTCCTTATCATCCTTTTTCATTATCTCATCTACATGATCTAAAATT
>MDTG01081825.1_pt1 | contig 10903 bp, 5 predicted proteins | sample 811421 | NCBI WGS metagenome assembly MDTG01 (sample SAMN05326645, study PRJNA326480) | marine metagenome | isolation source: seawater | place: Pacific Ocean: South East | collected 2011 | reverse complement strand
GCCGCGAAGCGGCGAAGTCCCCGCCCTGCGAAGGGGAGCGCCCCCATCTCCGCCCCGTAGCTCGGCCCCACGGAGCCGCGTTCGTGTACCGACGAAGAACCGACGCGTGTGACGCGGCCGCAGGCCGCGCCGAGGGCCCCACGGGCCCGCTGGTAAGCCCAAACTATCCGCGTCAGCGAGCGGAAGCCGCCGCGAGCAGGCCCGACTCGAGGAAGCGCATGATCTCGTCGACGAGCGCCTCCTCGTCCTGCTCGAGGGCGCCGCTCACGGCGTCGAGCAGGAGCTGCTGGAGGGCCCCCAGCGCCAGCGAGAGCATCGGGCCCCGGGCGCCCTCCCGGACCAGACCGATCGCCTGTCCGGTCTCGAGCGTCTCGTCCATGAACTGGCGCAGGCTCGCGTAGAAGGCCTCGAGCTTCGCGTCCAGCCCCGGGTCCACGCCGGTCGCCGTGCTCAGCGCGAGCTTCACCATGGCCGGGTCGCGCCGCGCCGTCGCCACGAGCCGCGCCAGGTTCGCCCGGAGCTGCGTCCTCGGCGAGGGCGCCTCCGCGTCGAGCGCGATGCTCTGGATGCCCCCCGCGAGCCGCGCGAAGAAGTCGCTGACCAGCGCCCCGAAGACGTCGAGCTTGTCGTCGAAGTAGAGGTAGAAGGTCCCCCGCGCGACCTCGACCCGCCCGACGATGTCGTCGACCGTGGCCGCGACGTAGCCCTTCTCGGCGAAGACGTCGCGCGCCGCCTCGAGGAGCTGGCGGCGCCGCTTGGCGCGTCGGGAGGAGGGAGCCACGGGCCGAGCACCCTACCGCGTTCGGGGGCAGACCGTCGCGATTTTACCGGACGGCCATCCGAGCCGCTCTCGCCGGAAAGCCGAACGATTCCAGAGCCATCCGACGCGCTCCGCGTGACATCACCTTACGTAACGGAAGGAAAAATCGCTCGACACCGCGCCCCACCCTGCCCTTACTGACGCTGACGTCAGTGTTGGACTCGCCCACCCCGGGCGCCGACACGGCAGACGAGGGGGCCCCTTGAGCGACGCGAATCCCAGCCCGGAGCGCGACCCGATGTCCGTCGACCGCATCGTGGTCGGCCTGGATGTCGGCTCGACCACCGTGAAGGCCTGCGTGGTCGACCCGGACAGCCGCGCCATCCTCTGGCACGACTACCAGCGGCACCACACCAAGCAGCCCGAGAAGGTCCTCGACTTCCTGGTGCGCATCGGCCGCGAGTTCGCCCACGTCCCCCGCGAGAACGTGCGCGTCTTCATCACCGGCTCGGGCGGCGGCCCGCTCGCTGCCCCCATCGGCGCGAAGTTCGTCCAGGAGGTGAACGCCGTCACGCTCTCCGTCGAAGCGCTCCACCCGAAGGCCGGCTCGGTCGTCGAGCTCGGCGGCCAGGACGCGAAGATCATCATCTTCAAGGAGAACGAGCAGGGCGAGAAGACCGCCTCCTGCTCCATGAACGACAAGTGCGCCTCGGGCACCGGCGCCACCATCGACAAGTGCATGGTGAAGGCCGGCATCGCGCCGGACGTCGCCAGCCAGCTCGCCTTCGACGACTCGCGCCTGCACCACGTGGCCGCCAAGTGCGGCGTCTTCGCCGAGACGGACATCGTCAACCTGGTGAAGACCGGCATCCCCGCCGACGAGATCATGTGCTCGCTCGCGGACGCCATCGTCATGCAGAACCTGTCGGTCCTCACGCGCGGCAACACGCTGCGGCCGGAGGTGATCCTCCTCGGCGGGCCGAACACCTACCTCCCCTTCCTCCAGCAGTGCTGGCGCCAGCGCATCCCGGAGACCTGGGACGAGCGCGGCTGGGCGTACCCGAAGGACGTGCCGATCGAGGAGCTGATCGTCGTCCCGGACAACGCCGAGCTCTACGCGGCCTACGGCGCGGTGATCTACGGGCTCCACGAGCCGGCCGAGATCGGCGCCTACACGGGCATCGAGGGGCTCCGGACCTACATCACGGAGGGCCGCAAGGAGCGCCTCGGGGAGAGCGCGGGCCCGCCCCTGGTCGCCGCCGAGACCGAGCTCGACGCCTTCCAGGATCTCTACGCCATCCCGCCCTTCCACCCGCCGCGCTTCGCGCCCGGCGACCTGGTGCGCGCGGTCATCGGCCTCGACGGCGGCTCCACCTCGTCGAAGGCCGTGCTCATGGGCGAGGAGGGCGAGGTCCTCCGGAAGGCCTACACGCTCTCGAAGGGCAACCCGATCCAGGACATGAAGGAGCTCCTCGCGGAGCTGAAGGAGTCCATCGAGCAGGACGGCGCGCGCCTCGAGGTGCTCGGCTTCGGCGCCACCGGCTACGCCGCCGACGTGCTCGGCGAGACGCTCCAGGCGGACGTGAACATCGTCGAGACGGTCGCCCACATGATGAGCGCGACCCACTACTTCGGCGACGTCGACGTCATCTGCGACATCGGCGGCCAGGACATCAAGGTCCTCTTCATGGAGAACGGGGACATCAAGTCCTTCAAGCTCTCCAACCAGTGCTCGGCGGGCAACGGCATGCTGCTCCAGGCCATGGCCGACCAGTTCGGCCTGCCGGTCACGGAGTACGCGGAGAACGCCTTCCGCGCCGAGCTCGCGCCGAAGTTCAGCTACGGCTGCGCGGTCTTCCTCGACACCGATCGGGTGAACTTCCAGAAGGAGGGCTTCGCCAAGGAGGAGCTCCTCGCCGGCCTCGCCCAGGTGCTCCCGAAGAACGTCTGGCAGTACGTCGTCGGCGTGCCCCGGCTCGCGGCGCTCGGGCGCAAGTTCGTGCTCCAGGGCGGCACCCAGTACAACCTCGCGGCCGTCAAGGCGCAGGTCGACTACATCAAGGAGCGCGTGCCCGACGGCGAGGTCTTCGTGCACCCGCACACGGGCGAGGCGGGCGCCATCGGCGCGGCCATGGAGACGCTCCGGGTCGTGCAGCGGCGCGGCCACTCGACCTTCGTCGGCCTCGATGCGGCCATCGGCCTCGAGTACGCCTCGCGGAACGACGAGACGACGACCTGCCACTTCTGCGCGAACCACTGCTCGCGCACCTTCATCGACGCGGTCCGCCCGGACGGCTCGACCTCCCGCTACATCAGCGGCTTCAGCTGCGAGAAGGGGATGGTCGAGTCGAAGGAGGCCATGAAGCAGCTCGTGAAGGAGCGGCGGGCCATCATGAAGCAGTACCCGAACCTCGTGGAGCACGAGGCGCGGACGGCCTTCCAGCACCACAAGGGCACGCGGCCCATGCCCGAGGCCGGGAGCCCGGTCGAGGAGAAGCTGCCGAAGCGCACCTTCTGGGGACAGCTCAAGTACGAGACGCGCACGCGCGGCTTCCAGCGCTCGTCGGCGGCGGCGGCGGAGAAGCGGGCGAAGACGCGCATCGCCATGCCGCGCGTGCTGAACATGTACTCGACGGCGCCCTTCTGGCGGACCTACCTCGAGGTCGCCGGGGTCGCGCGCTCGCACATCCAGTGGAGCTCGCCCTCGAGCGAGGAGCTCTTCCAGGCCGGCGGCAAGTACGGCTCCGTGGACCCCTGCTACCCGGCGAAGGTGGTGCAGGCCCACGTGCACGAGCTGCTCTTCGAGGTGCACCCGAAGAAGCCCATCGACCACCTCTTCTTCCCGATCCTCACGCACGTCCCCTCCTTCGTCGAGGAGGCGCAGGACAAGGCGAGCTGCCCGATCGTCGCGGGCACGCCGGACGTCATCAAGGCGGCCTTCACGAAGGAGAAGGACTACTTCGGCGAGCGGGACATCGAGTACCTCGCGCCGGCCTTCAGCTTCGAGGAGCCGACGCGCATGAAGGAGACGCTCTTCCGCGTCTGGGGCCCGCGGCTCGGGCTGACGCGCGACGAGAGCGACTTCGCCGCCGAGGAGGCCTTCCGCGCCATGGAGCGCTTCGACGCGGACCTGCAGGCGAAGGGGCGCGCGATCCTCGACCAGGTGGAGATGGACGATCAGGTGGCCATCCTGGTCATCGGCCGCCCCTACCACCTCGACCCGGGCCTCCACCACGGCATCCCGGACGAGTTCCAGGTGCTCGGCTACCCGATCCTCTCGATCCGCTCGATCCCGAAGGACCCGGCCTGGCTGCGGAAGTTCTTCGAGGCGCCGGAGGAGGATCCGGCCCGGCCGCACCTCACGGCGAACCCGCTGAGCATCAGCGACGTCTGGCCGGAGAACTACTCGGCGAACAGCGCGCAGAAGGTCTGGGCGGCGAAGTTCGCGGCGCGGCACCCGAACGTGGTCCTGCTCGATCTCTCGAGCTTCAAGTGCGGCCACGACGCGCCGACCTACGGGATCATCGACCGGATCGTGGAGCGGAGCGCCGTGCCGCACTCGACGCTGCACGACCTGGACGCGAACAAGCCGGGCGGGTCGATCCAGATCCGCGTGAAGACCTACGCGCACTCGCTCTCGCTCTACCGGGAGAAGCTCGAGGACGTGTCGGCGAAGAAGGTCGAGCTGGCCCGGCGCGTCGACGAGAAGCGCCTCGAGCTGCTCGAGATGAAGCGGGCGCAGCTCGAGGCCCGGCGCGAGCGGCATGCGGCGCTCGACGGGCAGATCGAGGAGCTCCGCGAGCGGCTGGCGAGCTACGCGCCGGCGCCGCGGGACGAGAGCGGGCCCGCGCCGAGCAGTGGGCTGATCCAGCTGGGCAAGAAGACCGAGAAGGGCATCCGCCGCGTGATGGCGGGCTGAGGGGACGACGACGATGGGCAAGCCGAAGACGATCGACGAGCTGGACATCGAGGCGGAGCTGGCGCGCTTCGAGGCCGAGGAGCGCGCGCGCCTGGGCCTGGAGGGCGCGGGCCTCGAGGGCGGCGGCGAGCACTGGACCGACGAGATGACGGCGCCGCTCTTCACCGCGGGGCAGCGGGCGAAGACGACGCTGCTCGTGGGCGGGCTGACGATGGCGCACGACTACCTGGTCGAGGGCGCGCTGCGCGGCATCGGCTACGAGGTGCGGGCGCTGGACGTGGCCGACGAGCAGGCGCTCCGGGCCGGCAAGGAGTACGGCAACCGGGCCCAGTGCAACCCGACCTACTTCACGGTCGGCAACCTGGTGAAGGAGTTGATCCGGCTCCGCGACGAGGAGGGGCTGAGCAGCGAGGCCATCGTGCGCGACTACGCCTTCCTGACGGCGGGCGCGTGCGGGCCGTGTCGCTTCGGCATGTACGTGACCGAGTACCGGAAGGCGCTCCGGGACGCGGGCTTCGAGGGCTTCCGGGTGCTGCTCTTCCAGCAGACCGGGGGCTTCAAGCAGGCGACGGGCGAGGAGCTCGGCCTGGTGCTGAACCCGACCTTCTTCTTCTCGCTCGGCAAGGCGCTCTTCAGCGGCGACGTGATCAACCTGATGCAGTACCGGCTGCGCCCCTTCGAGGTGGTGCCGGGGAGCGTCGACGAGGCGATCGCGGCCGTGAAGAAGGAGGTCTACGACGCGCTCGTGGCGCGGACGAGCGTGATCGCGGCGCTCTGGCGGGGGCGGAAGATCCTGCGGGCGCTCGAGCTCGACCGGCTCCAGGCGAAGCCGACGGTGGCGATCATCGGCGAGTTCTGGGCGATGACCACGGAGGGCGACGGGAACTACCACCTGCAGCGCTTCCTCGAGGAGGAGGGCGCGGAGGTGAACATCCAGGTGGTGGCGAACACGCTGCTCTACAACCTCTGGGAGTTCCGCCACGACACGCTCTCGCGGGCGGAGCTGCGGGGGGCCGACGAGTCGAAGTTCGGGCTCGAGGGGACCGACCTCGGGCTGACCATGGCGGGGCTCTTCGCCGGGGAGCTGGCGCTGCGGGTGGTCTTCCAGACCTTCGCGAAGGTGCTGGGGCTCCACGGGCACGTGCTGCCGGACATGGACGAGGTCGCGGCGGTCGGGCACAGCCACTACAACGTCGAGCTGCGCGGCGGCGAGGGGCACCTCGAGGTGGCGAAGCTGATCCTGAACGTCGCCAAGCAGAAGGCGCACATGACGCTGAGCGTGAAGCCCTTCGGCTGCATGCCCTCGAGCGGCGTGTCCGACGGCGTGCAGAGCGTGGTGACCGAGCTCTACCCGGACGCGATCTTCTGCCCGGTGGAGACGAGCGGCGACGGGGCCGTGAACTTCTACTCGCGGGTGCAGATGTACCTCTTCAAGGCGCGGCAGCGCGCGCGGGAGGAGCTGGCGTCGACGCTCGAGAGCTACGGCGTGAGCGAGGAGGAGGTGCGCGCCTTCGTGAAGGGGACGCGCTACGGGGCGACGCTGCACCACGCGCCGCACGTGACGGCCGGGACGGCGGCGGACCTCGTGCACGAGGTGGCGCCGCTGATGAGCGAGGGCCCGCTCGGGCGCGCGAAGGTGCGGGCCGGGCGGCTGGCGGCGTCGGCGAAGAAGCTGGTGACCGTGACGCTGCCGAAGCGGGCGCGGAAGATGCGCGAGGTGGCGCCCTTCCTGCCGTCGCTGGCGCGCTTCGCGGCGAGCGAGCTCTCGGAGAAGGTGAGCGCGAGCGAGGCGTGGAGCCGGGTCTTCGACCGGGCGACGAAGCTGAGCGAGGAAGAGGAGCGGCAGGTGGCCGAGGCCCTGGCCGCGAGCGAGGCCGCGCCGGCGCCGAGCGCCCCGCGGCAGAGCCTCCCCATCGTCTGAGCTCCGAGATCCGCCGCCGCCGTGCGGCGGCGGATCTCGGGGGATCGGGGTTTCGCCGCCTCGGCGGCGAGCGGCCTTCGGCCGCGGGGGTCGGGGAAGTCGGGCCCGCCTGGGGCGTGAGAGACCCGGCCGCCGAGCCACCGTGCGCCGCCACGACCCCGGCTCCGCCTCCACCACCCGCCGCGACCCTGCAGCTCGGGCTCCGGCTCCGGCTCGACGCGTGGGCCAAGCTCCACGCTCGGGCCCCGGCTCCAGCTCGGGCTCCGACTCCATGCTCGGGCTCCGGCTCGATGCTGAGATTCGGGCTCGATGCTCGGGCTCCGACTGCACGCTCGGGCTCCGGCTCGATGCTGAGGCTCGGGCTCGACGCTCCCACTGCGGCTCGACGCTCTCGCTCGGCCTCGAGCTCCACGCCGCCGCCCTCCGCCGGGCGCCTCCCCCGCGGGAACGCGAGGCCGCCCGCCGCGCCTACGCGGGCGCAGAGCGATCGCGTCGCCACGCGCCGCGCGCGCCGGGACCGGGTAGGCTGCGGGGGTGCCCGCCCCCCTGCCCTCCCGCTTCGTCCTCGCCCCCCTCGCCCTCGGTGCGTTGGCGCTCGGCCTCGTCGCCTGCGGGGACGACGACCGCCCCGCCGAGAGCGACGCCGGCTCCGACGACGGCGGCGGGAGCGACGCGGCGGCCCCGGACGCCGGCCGGAGCTGCGCCTGCGCGCCGGGCGCCCACCAGCGCCTCGTCTATCTGATGAGCGACGAGGGCGAGCTCTGGAGTTGGGATCCGAGCTCGGGCGAGTTCGCCTTCGTCGTCGGCCCGGTCTGCGGCGGCGCCACCCCCTACAGCATGGCCGTGGACGAGCGCGGCCTCGCCTGGGTGCTCTTCGTCGACTCGATGGCGCTCCAGACCTTCGACGTGAACGACCCGGGCCCCTGCGAGCTCAGCCCCTACGTGCGCCGAAACCCCGCCTTCGGCCTCTTCGGCACGAGCTTCGTCGCCCGCTCGGAGACGGACGCCTGCAGCGACCTCTACGTACAGACCTACGACGGCGAGGGCCCCTTCGAGGAGGGGCCGGGCCTCGGTCAGCTCGGCGTGATCGACCCCATCAGCGGGGAGCTCGAGGCGCTCGGCGTGCTCGACTACGACGGCGGCGAGCTCACGGGCACGGGCGACGGGCGCCTCTTCGCCTTCACGGGCACGGACCCGGTGAAGCTCGTCGAGCTCGACCGCGCGACCGGCGCCGAGCTGGACGTGCTGCCGCTCGACGGCATCGCCAAGACCAACGCCTCGGCCGTCGCCTTCTATGGGGGCGACGTCTACGTCTTCACGGAGGCGATCCCCGCCGAGTGCGAGGGCTGCCTCGAGAGCGAGTGCGGCGACGCCCTCCCCGCCTGCCGGGACGACGCGACCTGCGCCGAGCACCTGCAGTGCGTGCTCGAGACGGCGAGCTTCACGGACGCCTGCGGCGGCGGGCTGAGCGTGGCGATGATGGAGTGCGTCCCCCGCTGCGACGCGTGCCTGAGGCCGAGCCGCGCCCGCGTCAGCCAGGTGCTCCGCGTGGACCTCGACGGCGACCGCAGCGTGGAGCGGGTGGTGGAGGCGGGGCCGATCCGCGTGGTCGGGGCGGCCTCGTCACCCTGCGTGCCGGTCGGGCCGATCTAGCTAGCTCGCTCGCGACCTGCGGTCGCTCGGCTGTCCGCGGTCCGCCGTCCGCTCTCCGTCGGGGGCAGCGGACCGGGAAGCAGGCGGCCGCGTTCGCGGAGCGAGGCGGCGTCGAGCGCGCCGTGGCGCCGGGCGCGTCGCGGCGACGCCGCCCCCGGCGGTCGGACGGCGCCTGCGTGTGCAACGACGAAGCGGACGGCGGAGAGCGGAACGCGGAACGCATCCCGACCGCAGGGAGGGATCAGGTCTTCTTGCGGAAGGCGACCCAGGCGAGGCTGGCGGCGAGGAGGCCGAAGGCGGCGGTGGCGGGGAGCCACTCGTGGGGCTCGGCCTCCTCGCCGACGAAGACGCCATCGAGCTCGAAGAAGGTGAAGCCAGCGGCCGCGACGCCGATCAGGGCCGCGCCGGCGATCAGGCCCGAGCCGTAGAGCACGCCGCGCTCGCGCCGCTCCTCGACCTGCTCCTTGGTGGAGAGCTTCTCGACGGCGAGGCGGAGCAGACCGCCGGCCATGATGGGCACGGCGAGGTGGATGGGCAGGTAGAGGCCGACGGCGAAGGCGAGCGTCGGCAGGCCCATGATCTCGACGCAGAAGGCCATGGCCATGCCGATGAAGACGAGGCCCCAGGGGAGGTTCGCGTCGAGCACGCCGTCGATGACCAGCCGGATGAGGTTGGCCTGAGGCGCCTTGAAGGTGCCGTCGACGATGTTGGCCTTGAACAAGGTCAGCACGGTGCTCATGGCGAGGGCCGCCGCGAGCACGCCGACGAGCTCGCCGATCTGCTGACGCCGCGGGGTCGCGCCGACGAGGTAGCCGGTCTTCAGGTCCTGCGAGGTGTCGCCGGCGATGGCGGCCGCGATGCAGACGAGCGCGCCGATGGTCAGCACGGCCACGCGCGCCTGGCCCTCGGCGTAGGCGCCGCCGAAGAGGAGCGCGCAGATCAGCACGGTGGCGATGGTCATGCCGCTGATCGGGTTCGAGCTCGAGCCGATCAGACCGACGATGCGCGAGCTGACCGTCACGAAGAAGAACGAGAAGACGACGACGGCGAGGGCGGCGACGAGGCCGAGGGAGCCGCCGTCGGTGCGGAGCGGGAGGAAGGCCGCGGCGAGGGCGATGAGCAGGAGCACGCCGCCGACGATGGGGAGCGGGATCTCCGTGTCCGTGCGCGGCACCTTGCCCTGCGCCTGGTCACCGAGGTTGTGGAGGGCGAGCCGCAAGGACTGCACGATCGTCGGGAGCGACTTCACGAGCGTGAAGAGGCCGCCGAAGGCCACGGCGCCCGCGCCCACGTAGCGGAGGTAGCGGCTCCAGACCTCGAAGGAGCCCATGTCGCGGATCAGCGCCTCGCTCTCGGGCGCGATGGGTCCGGCGGCCGCGTCGCCGAAGAGGTAGATGGCCGGGATGAGCACCAGCCAGCCGACGGCGCCGCCGGCGAGCATCACGGCGGCGACCTTCGGCCCGATGATGTAGCCGACGCCGAGGAGCTCCGGCGTGACGTCCGCGCCGACGCTCGTGCGGTAGCCCATCTGCCGCGAGCCGAGCTGGAGGTCGGGCTCGGCCGGCCAGAGGCGAAGGAACTTCTCCACGGCCGTGTAGATGGCTCCGACGAGCATGCCGCCGAAGAGGAGGCGCGCCTGCGTGCCGCCGGCCTGGGCGGCGACCTGCACCTCGGCGCAGGCCGTGCCCTCGGGGTAGGTGAGCTTCCCGTGCTCGCGCACGATGAGGAAGCGGCGCAGGGGGATCATGAAGAGGACCCCGAGGAGGCCGCCGAGGAGCGCGAGCGGGAAGATGGGCCAGAAGCCCGGGTCCTCCTCCCAGAGGAAGAGCACGGGGAGCGTGAAGATCACGCCGGCGGCGAGGCTCTCGCCGGCCGAGCCGATGGTCTGGACGATGTTGGTCTCGAGGATCGTCCCGCCGCGGAGCAGCCGGAAGAAGGCCACGCCGATGACGGCCGCCGGGATCGAGGCGGAGACGGTCAGGCCGACCTTCAGGCCGAGGTAGGCGTTCGCGGCGCCGAAGAGCACGCCGACCACGACGCCGATGCCGATGGAGCGGAGCGAGAGCTCGGCCACGGACTCGTCGTCGCCGACGACGGGCTCGTAGACCTCGCCCTCCGCGAGGGGCTCGTAGGCCTGGGGCGGGAGCTTCGGCTCCTTCGGCTTCTCGGGGGCTTCCTTCACGGCGCGCGGAGCCTACCGCATCCCGGCGCGCCGGCGCGGCCCCCAGCGCGCCATTTCAGCGAGCGCGCACCGCTACACCCGAGCGCCGCGGCTCAGGGACGCAGCCGGGTGCTCACCCAGCCCTCCCCCTCCCGCACCCAGGCGCGGCGCTCGTGGGGGCTCGGCCGGAGCTCCAGGAGCTCGGCGCGCGCGACCACCAGGCGGAGCGCACGGAAGCACGCGGGCGGCTCGGGCGCCTCGCTCGTCTCGGCGAAGCGGTCCCCCTCCCCGCGCGGCGTGCCCGGCGGCGGCGCGAAGAAGACCGCACGGCTCGCGGGCGAGAGGCCCTCCCAGGCCTCCTGCCGGGCCGCCGGCTCGAGGGGCTCGATGGCGCCGCGGAGCCGGTACTGCTCGCGGAGCCCGGCGAAGTACCAGCAGATCTCGGCGCGCGGGTCCGCGACGAGCTGGGCCGCCTTGGCGGAGCGGCCG
>MDTG01066633.1_pt1 | contig 10903 bp, 8 predicted proteins | sample 811421 | NCBI WGS metagenome assembly MDTG01 (sample SAMN05326645, study PRJNA326480) | marine metagenome | isolation source: seawater | place: Pacific Ocean: South East | collected 2011 | reverse complement strand
GATCACACAAACAAATAAATCGCTGAATGCTGAGAGCGGACGTGACTCTAACCCACTTTTGAGCATAAACGTGTTAGGACTGGCTTTAATATGGTCGTAGGGGAAGTAGTCATGAATAGATTTATCTAATAACAACCCAACTGATTTTTGTATCAATTGGGCTGTTCTCGATTTAATCGATCTGCTACTGATTTATTAACGTACTTTTGATTGAAGGGAGGATATGGCCCAGATGCTCATCGCGAATCCTCAAGCTACATGTTTTAGATAGCTCAAAATCAACAGTATGCCCATCAACGTATATTGAACTACTAAGTTTATCCAGCTTATATTCCTTGCCTTCTATCAGCTTATCCAGTGATGTAAACGCATCTTTTATGCTCGTTATTTCAATACTAGCTTTCGCAGTTTTATCTATAACTATGCGACTAACTTTTACTTTCCCTGTACCTTCAAGTTTAGCGTTGAGGTCACTCTCAAGTTCGGCTTTAAACATTTTTAAATTCAGTTCTGGATTACTGAAGCCAACCTGAAAATCAAATAGCCTTGTGAGGCAATCCAAAAACGTCCTCGTTGATTTCGGCGAATTGTAAATCACCATCAGCAGCTTATTTGTACCAAGAACCTCTATATGAAAACTAATATTCCTATAGGTAAAATATGATATCTCATCGATAACATTACCAAATTGGTCATAAGTTTCATCGCTTAGCTCTACTTTTTCAGAGTAAGTAGCGTGAAGAGCTTCAGATTCACTCAGTGACACTCCGTGAAATGTAAAGCCATGCTGCTCATCACATTGCTGCCTTAATTTCAACAGCATTTCTGAAACACTCTTTTTACTGTTTATCAGTAGTAACTTCAGCCTCTGACGACTCATCTTCGTCCTCCCCTAGAGTTTCTTCTATGATTTCATCGACTATTGCACGCGCGGTGTCTTCGATGAGTCTAGATATCCGTAGCTCTTCTTCCTTGTCCAATTTGGACGGGTTTTTGTTGTACTCATTCTTGGCTTTATACTTGAACTTTCCTCTTGTGATATAAGAGAAATCCTCAAAGCTCTCTGGCTCACCGAACATTGCTTCCATTACGTAGATATCCGAACCCACTAGCTCTTCTTCAAATTTCCATCTAATCTTGGAAATGTAAAAGCCGCGACTATAGAAATCTTGCAGCTCGTCAGATTTAAGCACGCCCTCACCTTTCAGCGAAGCTCTGCTGATATGTATTCCAGAATCCCCAGATTTATCTTTTTCATCATCTGTTGGTTTCGGATGGAAAACATAAACATCCGTAACGTCTATTGGCTTAACTCCGTCCATTCTGTAAAGCAGCTTTCGAAAGAAGCTTGTACGAGCATCCGGGTCTTCTATAGAAGCCAAATTAATGCGAGTAGAGTCAAACTCCTGCCCCGCTTCCTCTGCAGTCAATGCGACAGACTCTCGAATAGTTCTTTCGTACTCTTTTACTTTTGAATTGTCTGGGTATCTTACTGTGTAGCCAGAGTCCGTTTTCTCTATTGTAATGGTCGCTTCTTTCTTAACGATTTGCTTGAAATCAGACTTGGTGTAATCAGGCGTTTCATATGTAATATCAACGATAAAGTTACCGTTTTCATCCTCATGCCAGATACATAAATCCTTTTCTTCGGTAATTTGCTTCTTAAGAACATTCAACGTCGTTTCTAAAGAGTCTTTATCTACTTCAGTGGCATAGTCACTAGTCGTAGTTTTCTCTTTGCGCTGCACCACACCCATCGCCGAAGCGATTTTTTGGTGGTCGTAATAGTCGTGGTTGTACTTAGAAAACTCACGAGCGAGTTCTTCTCTTTTTGTTTCAGTCGAGATGATTACGCCCCGAGAAAGGAACAAATCTCTCAGTTCTGAGTTATTAATCTTCGAAGTATTAAGCGCGTCAAATAAAGCCTTATCAGTAACGCTATAAAGGTAATTTTTATGCATGAACACCCTTCCAACCAATATCTTCTGAGTTATAGAACTCTATTTTATAAGTAATTAACTCCAGTTTAATGTCGAGTCTTTGTTTCATTTCTTCGTCATATCCCCATTCATGGGCATACTTTTCTAATGCTCGGTTAAAGTGAGAGCGAGCAAAACCACTGGTTTCAGTATGTGGCACTTTTAGTCGAATCTTATTTTCAGCATTTAATAGCTGATACTTTGATAGCAAATCCAAAAGGTAGAGAAATTCGTTATCGCTATTTGCTTCTCGGTTGTAGTAAACGACATAACCGGGGTCATATACACGTTCAATTTTACCATTAACGATATCATGCACTTCATCGTGTTTAATGATAATGAAAGGCGATGACAGCATCTCGATAGTTGCGGGCAAATATTTCTGGGAAGAAACTACCTTATGGAACGTCAACTCAGGATAGTAAAAACCAAACTCTTTTTTCGGGAATGTACTAAGACGAATCATATCGCTAATATCAGAGGCTATGGTCATCCAATAGTTAATCTGAATAGGCTCAACAAAATGAAGCTTTTTATCTTTAGGAACTGGTATTTTTGAAAGCTGAACTGGCTTAGGCGCTCTACCTTGTTGACCCTTCTTGCGTTTCGGCGGATAAAAGAAATCGAAGAAACCCTTTTGGAATTCATTGTCGTGATTGTAAACAAACAACAACCCTCGGACTTCAAAGTCTCCCGTTGGTATGCGGTACTTGCCTTGCCAATGCGTGCTATTTTCAGCGCAGTCGATTGTCTTCGCCAGAGAAGTTAAAGCTTCTTCAATCTTTGTAGGGCTTATTGAACCCTTACCGTAACTTTTTAAATCGGTATTAAAAAGAACATTCTTATTGCTGTAAGGGTCTTTATAACCAAAGACTACATCTACAGGGTGTGTGTGTTTTTGGTCTTTTTCTTTACCAACATGCTTATCCTGCTTTCTACATGGAAAGTCTTGGTCATATGGTCCATATTGCTCCCATTTAAAAATGCTTAGCAAATTGGAAGATACAACTTTTGCGATTTCCTCGCGAGGCCCATTTTCAGCCATTTCAAAGCTCCAATACCGATATTAGTTTTATTGTTTATCGGCATATAATACGTGACTGATAGCTATTCAATCAATGTATTATGGGGTAACCTCACAAAGTTGTGACGCGTGAGGTATGGCTACTCAGAGATTAAGAAATTTAATATGAATCAATAATAATATTCTCGATTAAGTTTATAGTGTACTTCACAGCTTCTTAATCCCATAAAGCGTGCCTAAACATCGGCTTACACCAAACTAAAGTGAATATAGCTTTAGGTGAGGACTTGGGAAGGCTCGCATTTTGTAACTAACGAGAAAAAGATTAAATATGTCCCTATCCTTTAGATGTTTACGCTATGGAACTTCCGTGCCTTCAACAGCAAGTAGTGTATTGTTTCTGGAACCTGACAACTGGGATGACTATAGCCATAAGACGCTGTTTTAATTGTATTTATTTGATGAAAAAGGACAAAGGCATGACCTTGGGAATACTAAAATCGGTTTCACTTCGCAACCTGAGGGATGGACGTTAGAGCATTTACCAGAATCATTCTACGAACTTCCAACTAGTTTTTTCTCCCTCGGTCAAGACGCTGATTTTTACCGAGCTATTTTTAGATCTAGCTCTGAAACAAGTTTTTCGATAGAGGACATTTTAGCGCCGCTAAGAGATGTTAGTTTCAATGCAGAAAACCTTAGTGTTGCAGAACAACATAATGTATTTAGACTTTCGATACTAAGAACTGTCGATCATTCTTCTATAGCCCAGCAGTTTAGCCGTATTTTACAAGACGAAGCCCCTTTATCCAGCTACGCTTTCTGCTATCAAAGAAACCACGAATCGGATTTTTCAGAGATTAGTTTAAATTTTGAAACAACTCCTGAAACGGAACCTCCTACAAATATTCATATTCTAATTGGCCGGAATGGTGTAGGTAAAACAACCATACTTAATCAGATGGTTGACACCTTAATCCCTGAGCGTTCTGCTCTTGGGATTAAGGGAACCTTGTGTGACTTAAACGCTTGGGGTAACCCACAGATATCTCAAGATTATTTTGCTGGTGTAGTGTCAGTATCATTCAGTGCCTTTGATACATTCATTCCTCCTAAAAATCGAGATGAGCACCATAGCGGTATTAGGTATAAATACGTTGGGCTTAAGAAAGAAGGTTTAGAAGGACAGTGGGCGTTAAAAGATAATGAAGATCTTGGGCAAGATTGTGCCAACAGTTTAAAGCTTTGTTTAGCATTGAAATCAAAACGAGCTCGTTGGTTGAAAGCTGTAGATACCTTACGCTCAGACCCAAATTTTTCGGAGATGCCATTAGAAGATTTGATTGAGCGTTTCGATCGCGATACTTCCGAGCAAAAGTCAAATTTCGAAACGGATGCCAAACACTTATTCAGCCGGATGAGTTCAGGACATTGCATAGTATTACTTACAGTTACCAGCTTGATCGAAACTGTTGAAGAGAAAACACTAGTGTTAATTGATGAACCAGAGAGTCACCTGCACCCTCCTCTTTTATCTGCGTTTACTAGAGCTTTGTCTAATTTACTCAAGAATAGGAATGGGGTCGCGATAATTGCAACCCACTCACCTGTTGTCCTCCAAGAAGTTCCAAAATCGTGCGTATCCATAATCAACCGTTCTCGTCTAAACTCAAGAGTAGACCGACCAACCATCGAAACATTCGCGGAGAATGTTGGCGTTTTGACTAGAGAAGTTTTTGAATTAGAGGTATCTAAATCAGGTTTTCATAACCTGCTGGAGGAATCTGTAAGGCAGGGGGAAACATATGAGTCAATTATCTCAAGATACAACCATCAACTAGGCTTTGAAGGCAAAGCGATTTTGCGCTCTATGTTTTACAATAAAAATCACTCAGGAAGATAGTAATGAAGATTATCGCTATTCCTGAATTATCCGACTCGATTGTTATAGATAAATGTACTTCTGGTATAGGCAATCAAGAGTTACGTAACCGAATTAATGAAGTATATATGTATATTATTCGTGACGGGCAACTATATAGAGAAAAAGCCGAGTCAAACGAGTTACATACACTACTCCCTGTAAACATTAATGATGATGAACTAGCTTTAGGTAGAGTTACAAAAAAAGAACTGACCTCCCTTTATACTAATTACTTGGTTGGTAAAACTAAACCGGGTCGAGAAATATATGACGCGCTGATGGTTAGAGCACCCTTGTGTAGATGTCCATTTTGTGGACTAAATCATGTATCTACGCTCGACCATTTTCTTCCTAAAACTAAGTATCCAAGCCTGTCAGTTATACCAGTTAACCTCGTTCCATCATGCAAAGATTGCAACACAGGTAAAAGTTCAACGGTGGCGACGGCTGCAAGTTCTCAGCCTTTACACCCTTATTTTGATAGAGAGCCATTTCAAACAGATCAGTGGTTGTTTGCCAGAGTAATTGACAGCCAACCGATGACTTTGACTTATGAGATATTCCCTCCTAATGACTGGAGTTCAGAAAATAAAAAACGTGTTGAGGCTCATTTCGATGATTTTAATCTCTATTTACGTTATTCGATAGAGGCGGCTAATGAGTTAGCATCCCAAGAGTACACATTCAATAAGTATATCCAAAGTCGAGATTATGATTCCCTCTTAAGTGACTTAGAAGAGCGCTACTGCTCTCACGAAAGATTGAGTATCAATTCATGGCAAACTGCCTTTTATAAAGCTTTGCTTGGGTTCTATCGTAACAAGTTTGAACCACCTAAACTTACACCATGGCTAGAAACCGGTTCTGAAATAAAATCCTGCCCTAGATGCCTTGGTAAAATGCGCATACTTGGTTCATCGTGTGATGCATGTAATGGAGTTGGTGTTGCAACCGCTAGTCATTTCATAAGTTTAGGTGACTCAGTATATGACCCTGTAATATGTGACTGCCCTGACGGTTTTTTGAATTGTCGGATTTGTTATAGCTCTGGGAAAGTTGATTTAGAACGCGCCAGAAGTATTGTAATGGAGTAGAAGATGAAAGAAATAATTCTGCATTGTTAAGTCCATCCTATTTCATCTCAAACTAAGTATGATTAGTCGGTAAGACTCGGACAAGGTTCCATATTATTTGTCCACATTGGTAATCTTCTAATTCTTAAGACTCTATAGTGACATAGCAGTAAGTAAGTCGAATGGTTCGTTAGTCGTAACATAATCGGGCACTTTCGGGCTAGAAAGTGCCTACAGTAACGATTCTAGATATTTCCGTACCAGCGACTTTGCTAAACTAGTATTTCACGGATTACTTGAGGTATAGCAAAGCCTCTAGCTTGGTGGTCAAATTTACTCATACACAATTAAACAACGCTATACCTCTTGAAGGATCTCCTATAACTATCTAAATTTACGATAGAAAACATTCAGAATAAGCCCGAGAACTAGTCGTTAAGATACTCCACCTGTATAATACTCACCCAGTATTATATTGAAGGCTGTTTTCAAATGAACAAAGAAACCCCAGCGTCACCACCGCCAAGTATCAATAAAGGCGAGCTTGCTGTACGTTATCCTAATAATGCATATTGGCAACCACTAGATGAAGAGACTTATTTAAGAACGAAATGTCTTAACATACTAAGTGAAGAAGACAATGCCGTACTGAAAAACAACAGTTCTAGACTTTCTAGCCATCTTCAGCAAGCACTTCAATTACCAAACTTAGCATTCTTTGCTGGCAGTGGAACATCACTCGGAAAACCAAAGGGACCTAAAATGTGGGATCTTTGGACAAAATCTATGTTTGTCAATGGCATTGACAATGAATTGGACGGCAACGAAAATCAATTAACCGTCGAAGCTAAAAAAATATGTAAAAAGATCAGATACAACGAACTAGAAGAACCAAATATCGAGCACTTTTTATCAGCATGCGACGCATATCAGGTTGTATTTGATGACAAAGAGATTAAGGCTTTTATAAGCCAAGTTAAATCTAACGTATTAAGCCAATGTTCCGATTTTTTAGAGCGACCTGATAGTGATATATCAGCATATACCGAATTATTGAGAAAATTAGCGAGGCGTCGTATACGTGACCCTCGATTAAAGGTTTTCACTACCAACTACGATATGTGTTTTGAAAATGCTTCCTCCGAACTTGGTATGATGATCGTCGATGGTTTTTCTTACACTAGGAAGAGAAGATTTGATGGTCAATATTTCAACTACGATGTAGTAGACCGAAATAGAGACGAACAAAACTTTATCCAAGGTGTAATTCAACTATTCAAGCTTCACGGTTCAGTAAGTTGGCTACGTAAAGATAATAATATCTTTGAGTCATCAAAACCTTCTCCTGAGACTGCTTGTCTTGTTTACCCAGCTAAGGGAAAATATCAGCAAGCTTTTATCCAACCTCATCTTGAACTGTTATCTAGATTCCTAGAATACCTACGACAACCGAATAGTTGCCTAGTTATTAGTGGTTTTGGGTTCAATGATGATCATTTATCTGAACCTGTTCTTGCCGCAGTAAAATCTAATCCTAGTTTTAAGCTTATCGTCTCTGACTTTGCTGCTTGTAGCCATATTCATTCAGCTAATAATTATTGGCATCAATTGTCACAACTTGCTTTGAGCGGAGCTGACATAACTTTCATAAACTCGACATTCGATGGCATTGTTAGTTTAATACCTAATCTAGTCGCTCTAAGTCCAGCAGAACAACTTGCAGAATCAATTTTTTCCTTCAACAAAGGACAAAAATTATATGAATGAGGCTAACTTAAATATTTTGGATTCCTCTTTACGTATAGGTTTGGTTGCTGGTGTAAGTGCCAGTGGAATATCGATAAACTTGTCCCATGCAGGTTTAAAATCAGCTTCATATCATCAAGGTGGTAGGTATGGGAGAGGTGAAGTTGGCGAGATAGTCCTCATTGAAGGGCAAACAATACTTACTATTAATAAGATCGTTGACATTAGACTTCCAGAAAAAGAAAGAACAACATTACAACCTCAACAAAGCAAACCAGAGTCTATTGACGCTATAGCTTTTCTTCAGGTTTTAGGATCTGTCGATATTAGAACACTAAGAGTTACGGCAGGTGTTTCTAGCTACCCACGAATTGGTGATATCGTATATTCAGCCACTTCCGAGTTTTTATCTCTACTCCCACAACTGACTGATTGCGATTACCTGAACCTAAACGAAGAAAGCATTGCTATTGATATTGGAAGTGTATCTGACTCAGGTTTAGATAGTGTGAAAATCACACCAGAGAAACTATTTGGCAGACATTGTGCAATTTTAGGCTCTACTGGTGGTGGTAAAAGTTGGACGACAGCTAGACTCATTCAAGAGTGCGCCAAATTCAAAAATGCTAAACTCATCGTGTTAGATGCTACTGGAGAATACCGAAGCCTTCCCGATACTTATACGACTCACATGCACCTAGGGGAGCCACTCAATAAGCACGATCACTCGAAGCCGTTTCTTATCCCTCCTACAGATTTCGAAGAATCTGATTTTCTTACTCTTTTTGAGCCATCAGGTAAAGTACAAGGGCCAAAGCTTAGAGCTGCAATTCGAAGTTTACGCTTAGCAAACTTAGCTCCAGAAGCTTCCGATGACGGAATAATCAAAAAAATTAGAACATCAAAGGACCGTTATAGATCAGCATTAAAAAAGAACAGAAACGCAATTTTAGTCGATAAACCATCTCAACCTTTTGATGTTCATAAATTAGTCGGTCAGATTCAGCAAGAATGCCATTATGTAAATGGAGACGGTAGTTGGGGGAACGAAGCAGCAAACGAAGTCTCATATTGTTCTTCCCTTTTCACTCGGATACTTGGAGTCATACATTCTAAGTCTTTTAATTCCGTATTCAGTAAGGAAAAGTACCCATCTTTAGAAAACACAATCAATACGTTCTTAGAGTCAGATAAGCAAGTATTGAGATTATGCATGAGCAGCACTAGCTATGAATTTAATGCGAGGCAGATTTTAGCGAACGTTATCGGTAGAAAGATGCTTTCTTTTTCTCGACAGTTAAAGTTTAGCAAGAAGCCTATTCTTGTTGTCGTCGATGAAGCTCACAACTTTTTAGGAAAGCGAGTTGGAGTCGATGAATATAGTATCAAGTTGGATTCTTTTGAAATTATTGCGAAAGAAGGAAGAAAATATGGGTTGAATCTCTGTCTTACTACTCAGAGGCCAAGAGACATCACAGAAGGAGTCCTTAGTCAAATGGGCACATTACTAGTTCATAGACTTACAAATAGTAATGACCGTGAGATTATAGAAAGAGCATGTGGTGAAGTAGATAAATCAATTATTTCTTTCTTACCAAACCTTAAGCAAGGTGAATTGACAATTGTTGGAGTGGACTTTCCTATTCCACTTACAGTTAAAGTACATAAACCTGTACCACCACCGTTTTCAGATAGCCCTAGCTATCAAAAACTGTGGGGAGCTTGTTCCGATCCCATAGACACCTTCATGAATTGAGAAACAGTCTCCTGTGTAATGCAGAGTTGGGCGCAACTTCAGGTCGCTTGGATAAGAATGAATTTCGATAATAAAACAACAGGGTCAAGTGTTCCTAAGTCGAGAGCTATCAATCTATCTAGCGTCAGTCACTATTCATTTTATGGCACTTTCGAGCTAGAAAGTGCCATGGTTAAAAATTATGCCTGTGAACGCATTGAGAAACTTTAGGTATAGCAAAGTGTCTAGTTATATCGGTAGAGCAGAAGTGGCTATTGCAAAGAGTGAGAGGCACCTAGGACTGTCAATGCAAATGGCGTGACTATCATGACATAATCTACAAAGCTTGCTTTACATTCTTTATTCTGAATTGTCGTAGAAACGAGCACGTAAATTGAAGCCATGTAGAGGAATAATGCGATTATAACACTTTGATTTTGAGTTTCTTTTATCCAATCGAATAAATCACAATACTGGGTAACGTTATTTAAATTAATTAGCGAACCAATCAAAGTCACTGAGGCTGAGACTATAGGAAGTATCAGAATTCGCCTGTTTTCTTTTGTAGAAATGAAAAAAGCTATTGCACACAACTCTAAGAGTATGCTTAAACAGAAAAAGGTCATTGCTGCTATATTAACTTTAAAAAAGATTATTGTTATAACGATCAAAAAAATTGAAAGTATAAAGCCTGTTCCTAGCGTTCCATAGCGGAGTGATTTGTATAAATTTCCCAACATTTCCATCCTTTAGATTAAATTACATATAAATCAGTACGTTACAATAACACATGTTCATTTCATTGCAATTTAACTTTACTGATAAGTTAAGTGAATCATTTCTAATGGTAAATATTAATTGAGTGACAGTTCTATTAAAGTAAAAACGAGATTAACCATATGGTGCTTGGCAATTAGGTAAAAGGGATTAATTTGACTGTGGAGGAGTATGGTCGAGATATAAGTTGTTTTTCGCAGCGGGCTAAGTAAAAAAGTGAGTATTGTACAACTACCCTTCGCTACTTTAGATAATATAGTTTCGATATAGCACATCACATGAAAGGCATATGAAAAAGAAGAAGGTTCATGAAGCTAGAAGCTGAAGTTGAATGAAATTCGTACGAAAAACTGGTAGTTCATGAAGTAAATCGAGGTTCATGAGTTGAAATGGTTTGGTCTTGAAAAATAAACTATATAGGTAACATATAGTTAACCTTAACTCTGGCATATCCTAATTCATGAAGAACATTGGAACCCAGAATTGTTAAATTGATTTTGGTATTTATAAGGCAGGTATCTTTGTGTGATGCCCTGCCTTTATTTGGTGTCGATATTCTCTGAATTATACTGTGTATTTAACCATATTGGCTATTTACCATAAAATACCTAATAACCAGTGATAATAATCTTCGATTTTACCCCT
>MDTG01421446.1_pt1 | contig 10904 bp, 11 predicted proteins | sample 811421 | NCBI WGS metagenome assembly MDTG01 (sample SAMN05326645, study PRJNA326480) | marine metagenome | isolation source: seawater | place: Pacific Ocean: South East | collected 2011 | reverse complement strand
TTCCCGTTAATTATGCTTTAGCTAACGATATGCAAGCTTTGGTGACGCCAATTTTAAGTCCACGTGGATCTATGGCCGTTGATACCCGAACCAACGTCGTGATTGTTAATGACTTAAGAGATAACTTGCAAAAGATTGAAAAGTTAATTCGGACTTTAGATACTCAAACGCCTCAAATATTAATTGAGGCGAGAATGATTGAGGCAAGCAACGACTTTGCAACCTCTGTCGGTATCCAATGGGGCGGTGGTCTTTTGATGTCTCAGCAAGAAGGTAATCCAACCGGCTTGGTTTTTCCAAATAATGTTGGTATCGTGGGTGCGTTAGATTCGCCTCAGCTTCAGCCCGGACAAGTGTTACCTACTAACTACGCGGTGAACTTACCTTCTCAAGATGCCACGACGTCAGTGGGTTTACACTTGGGGAGTATTGGTAACGTTGGTTTCTTAAGCGCAAGGATTGCAGCGGCCGAAGCAACGAGTGAGGCCAAAATTATATCCGCGCCGAAGATTACAACGATGGATAATGTGCAGGCGCAAATTACTCAAGGTATCCAAATTCCTGTGGTGATCAACAATGGTCTTCAGGGCTTATCGACACAGTTTGTTAATGCTGCTTTACAGCTGAATGTCACACCCCACGTCACCGCGGATGGCTCAGTTTTGATGGATGTACAAATGACGAACAATGCACCGAGTGGTGGTACCGATGCTTTTGGCGTTCCCTCAGTTTCCACGAAGTCCGCACAAACGCGTATGCTCGTTAAAGATGGCGACACAGCCGTTATCGGCGGGATCTACATGCGTTCGGAAAAGAAATCCATGCGCGAAGTACCCTTTTTGTCTAAGATACCCGTGCTTGGTTGGTTGTTTAAGAATTTATCGATTTCAGACAATCGAACTGAAATGTTAATTTTCTTAACTCCTAGGGTTATTAACCGGCGACAAGCAAATATTGAAGCTACCGTTGTGGAGTAAACTAAAATGATGACAAGAAAAATATTTACGTACTTATGCATGATACCGTTTGTCTGGTCCGTAGTTTCATGCACCGGTGTTGATCGCACGATGTTAATTATTCAAGGTGCCTTGCCCATCACCGCCGAAACAAGATGTGTACCGGCAGTTCCAGCGAACTCTGCAGGTTACAGTAGCCGCGGCCAAGTTGAATTGGGTGTGGGCGAAACAAGTAAAGTGTATACGCTTGGAATCCACCTCACTTATCCATTTCAAGAAAACGTACAGCAAGTCAATTTGGCATTCCCCAATTATGGCAGCGTGCAAACGGCAAACCGTATTACATTGCAGGAATTGGAATTTCTTGTCGAGAATCAGACAGAGTATGAAGCACGTTTAGAAAGCGACGGTGCCTTTGATTGGGACACACAAACGGCAACGACGACGCCCTCGGGCGTTCCTCTAGCTTTAACTTCGCTTCAAAGCAATGGCGATATCTTAGCAATTGCTGAATTGCCCTTGCAAAATCTTACCGTGCCCGCGATTGCGGGAGATAAAGAAACAATATTGATTCATGCAGTTATTAGAGCAGTTACGCTAGATGGGGATGTTTTGGAAAGCTCCGTACTTCAGTACCCCGTGGATATCTGTAATGGGTGTTTAAGTAATCCAGTTTGTCCAACGGGAACCGTTCAGGTTGGCATCAAGGAGACACCTTGTCATCCGGGCCAAGATGTTCCTCTGTTTACATGTGAAGTGCCAGGCAGTTTAGAGTAAGTAGGAGCGTGGATGTTCGAAGAGTCTTTATCGCAGATGTTAGAAAAAATCCCCGGTGCTTTAGGCGCCACGATTTTAGGCCATGATGGCTTACCGGTGGCATGTTATTCGTTACAAGGCAGACGAAGCGATCATGAAATCGGGGACGAATTATGGGAAGCAGCGTCGATTGATCTGTTGCGTACCGTGGTAGATATTCAAAAAGCCACAGGTCGGCTACAGGCCGGCGGACTGAACCAAGTAAGTATTCAAATGGAAGCTTTTACATTGCTGATGAAGCCTCTTTCGCATGACTACACTCTCGTTTTAGCCTTGGAAAACCAGGCATGGGCTGGGAAAGGGCGTTATATTATGCGAATGGTGGGTGCTGAAATGCGGCAAGAACTCGCCTAGCACCTCCTTATGACATTGCTTAATTGTGGTATTTCTGACATGGATGAGACTTAGAAGCTTTAACTGGGTTTTAAAGGAGCGGCATCATGTTTAGCACTTCAGATTTTAAGCGCGGTCTCAAGATTGAAATTGATGGGCAACCTTATATTATTGTCGAATTCGAAAATCATCGGCCAGGTAAAGGTGCTGCAGTTGTTCGGACTAAACTAAAAAATCTTCTTACAGGTCAAACGATCGATCCGACTTTTCGTTCAGGAGATAAGGTGGCGCGACCTGATATTATGGAAAATGAAGTAGACTTCCTCTACGAGGCTGGTGGTGTCTACAATTTCATGGACCCCTCGTCTTACGAGCAGTACGAAGTGAGTACTGATATTTTAGGTGACGCTGTTAATTTTATGACCGAAAACCTGAAGGTCTCGATGCTTTTTTATAAAGGGAAGCCCATTAATGTCGACTTGCCGAACCACGTTGTTTTAGAAGTGGTGGAATGCGATCCAGCGGTTAGAGGAGACACCGTTCAGGGAGCTACTAAACCGGCGAAGTTACAGACCGGTTACACCGTACATGTTCCTTTGTTTATTAATGAAGGTGAGAAACTTCGTATTGATACACGAACGGGCGATTACATCGAACGCGCCTGATTTATTTATAAATCAATGACAATCACGGTTTGTGCTTGTGCTTCTTCTTCCAAAAGTGGCATTGGTTCCAGTTCAGGAACTGGCAGCTGCAGACAAGGCCGCTTTTCTTGTTCCTTACGCTTTTTTCTTTGGCGCTCTTTTTCGATAATCCAGGCTTCAGGAATGATGGCATCACGCGCCAATTCGTACCGTAATGGCTTACGCTCGATTGGATTTTTGCTTTGTGACCACATAAATGACTCCAAGTCCCTGTTTTTAAGACGATCATCGAACCGTCCTTATTTAAAGGATAGCCTTATAATTATTATCGGCAACTTTTTGGCTTTCGTTTTGTTCTGAGCCATTAATTCTTAAAATATTGTGATAAGAAGCACAGATGACTTGGGAAGCACAACTTTCTACATATATTTCAACACTTTATGAACAGAAAAAGGCCGGTGAAACTCGTGCAATTTCGGCTGCAGTTTTAGAAATGTCTCGCAATTTTAGTGAGTTAAGACGATTTCGAAAAAACGATTATTTTTCTGAGGCGAGAGCGAGATCTGCTTATTGGTCTTATTTTGCACCTAGAAACATCGGAAGGTTGTCATTTTTACTCGATCAGCTTGAGTCTGAAGGTCATTTAGATGAGATACCTCAAAAACCTTATGTCGTTGATTTAGGATCTGGTCCTTTAGTGGGGGTTGCCGCGTTTGCCTTGCGCTTCGCGCAGTCTGATGCTCGATTTTTGGCAGTTGATCAATCTAGACAGATTTTGTCGGAAGGGAGAGCCTATTTCTCACAATTTTTTCCAAGAGAAAAAATGCCAGTTCAAATTGTTTCAGGTAATTTGAAAGGCTCAATCAAGAAATGGGGGTCGCGTACACCAGCAGATTTGGTGATTGTAGCGAATGTTTTAAATGAATTTGGTGCCCCTAAGCGTTCGATGAGTGCACGCATTAATTTTGTGGAACAGGTTCAATCATTTGTTAAGCCCGGAGGATATCTTTTGCTCGTTGAGCCTGCACAACGTGTTGCGAGCCAAGGATTATCTTTATTACGAGATGCTTGGAGGGGCGGAAAAAAGATGTCTCTTAAAGCACCCTGTATGGGTTTACATCAATGCCCCATGGGAATGCACAAGTCATCATGGTGTCATACAAGTTTTAACTGGGAGCAGCCAGAATATCTAACAACATTGATGGGACATATTGGTTTCGAGCCCAACCCCGTGAGCTTAAGCTATTTGTTATGGCAAAAGAAAAAGAGGCCTCGTTTTTCTTCTGGATTACGCTTGGTAAGCCAACCCTTAAAAAGAACGTCTCAAGGGGCAATTGTGTTGGGGTGCAATGATAAAAATAAAATCATAGAGTTGACTCACAATCGTCTTCCCAAATTAGAAGACGGCATCTATCGTGGTCGATGTGTGCAAAAGAAGAAAAATAGTAATCTGGTTTTGGGTACAGAAAATTAGTTTTTATTTAGCGGACCGACAGTTTCTAAAAGTGTCTTCTTAAGATGCGCACCATCGAGCTCTTTGATGGTGACCAAACCTTTTTTATCCATACCTATCCAGTAAAGGCTTCCATTAGCAGGGATGAGGGTGGACTCTCGAATGAACCATTCATCATCGCCAAAATCGTATCGGACAAAGGAGTGGTATTCGTTATTATCTAGTGAAAAGAAAAATTCTTTAAATGCGAGACTCACTTTTATTTCATTATTCCATCTTTTTAAAACAGATTTTGCAAGGAGACTTTCAAATACCTTTTTCCAGGACTTTTTATTTGTTTGTGAATCTTCAATCTTTTGAGAAGGCTTCTGTCGAGGTAATGTTCTCACTCCTAATGCGTTGAGTGTGTTTTTTGGGCCAGATGTGGGTAGAAGACTTGGATTATCTTGTGTTAGTGGAGGGAGTTTGTGAATGTTTTGTTCGACCGAGGCGTCCGGGTTGTCTCTGAGTGGGTTTAAGAGTGTTGCAAGAGCAACAACTTCGATAGGAGAAAGGTCTACCAAAAGTAAATCTCCCCCTGAGCTTCGGGGGGTTAAACGCCTTCCAAGAAACTGAATAAATTGTTCAATATCCATGTCTGCGCCCATCAGATGATTGGTTTGTTGATCTTTATATTTGACGATAATCTCGTCTAATAAATAATAATCCGTAGCGTCCTTAGACATCTTGGTGAGATGGGAGTGAATGACTCTGGCATCACATTCTGTGACTGGTGCAATCCTATTGAGTGCTGCATCTGTAACTTGAAACGTTGATGGATCAACAACATCTTTTGATTTGAGTTGATTATAGGCAGCTTCATAGTTGTAAGGTGCACGCTTTTCAGCCTCAAGAAAAAAGAGTGGTGACTCTTCTACGAAAAAGAGATCGCAGGTGAATCGCAACATCGCTAATTCGTCTTCGGTGAGTGCCAACTGACTCAATTTGTCACCTCTATGAAGTAAACATCTGCTTAAGGTTAGTCTTACGGAACGATATTTACATGGCTTAAGACATTTAATCGTGAAATGTTGATACCGCCGTGTCCTTGTTGTAACCATTCTTCCGTTGGTGTCTGAGCTGCTGGTTCGTTAGTAGTACTTTGTGTCAAAATACTAACAACTGACTTTGTGAACACGTGACTTGGTATCTTCTGGGATAACCATTCTCCAAGATGGTGTCGGTTTAAAGAGCCAACGTCCGCGATGGGTAATCTTGTTCCTAATTTTGTGATGCCTTGAGTTTGTTGCATCATATTTACTTGATTTCTGAGCTGAGCAAGCTGTCTCATTGGACCGTGCGGCATTTGTTGAATCTCATTTATGTTATCCAACCATTTTTGACCTAATTGAACTTGCTTGTGGTCGCTTATTCCGGCCTGCATCCACTTTTCTTTGCGGCGCATTTTTTGTATTTTTTTGTGATTGATGGCCATTTCTGATTGAAGGTTTCGCCAAATTTTTTCTTTTTCAGGTTGTTGGATGGTACCCGCGTTTTGGGCAACTTCTGTTTTGAGCATTTTAGCTTTTTCGCGCTGGGCTGTTCGTTCTTCAAGAAGGTTATTAATGCTTTGGTTGAGGAAATGAAAACCCGGTCGACTGATGCTCGTTTCACCTTGGGTGGTGGAAAAACTAGGGGGTTGGGCTTGGTGAATTTCGTTAATATCCTTTGGAACTTGTTGATTGGACGTTACCTCATTTTGTTGAGGTATTGTTTCGGTGGGTGTTGGTCGTATTAAGACCCGTTGGTTTGTGTTTTTTTTTCTTATTACCATCTCAAAACCCTCGGAAGGGGTGACCGTGACCCCAAAGGATGTTAACAAAAATACGCTCATTGAATCAAACCATCTTGGGTCGAGCCTTTGAGCACTAGGAGCGGGCATGTCTGACGGTGGTACCGGCGAAAAAACCGAAGAACCTACACCCCAAAAGTTGCGTCAAGCGCGTGAAAAGGGGCAGATCTCCAAAAGTCAGGATGCGATCCAAGCATTCTTATTTATCGGTGTTTTTTCAGTTTTGGCGCTAACGATCGGCTCTTTAGGCGATAGTTTAATGATTTTTTTGCTCGATTGTATTGATGCGGGGGTTCGCAAGCCTAATATCACCACGGTTTTAACCGTTGCAAACGAAGGCTTATGGCAAACATTGGTCGTTTGTTTACCTGCGCTGGTAACGGCTTTTGTGCTTGGTCTTTTTGCCAATTATGTGCAAGTCGGATTTTTATTTACGGCTCATCCACTCAAACCGGACATAAAAAAATTAAACCCTGTTAGTGGCTTTAAGCAGTTGTTTGGAAAGAAGAAACTAGTCGAATCCTTGAAGCAAATCGTAAAGTTCACCATGGTTAGTATTGTGGTTTGGAAAGCGGCGGAAGAGGCGATGCCGGATATTGTTCGCTCCCAACGTTTAGGGCTTCATCAGGGCCTTCAAGTGGCTGGCGGACTCATTTTCGATATTTCAGTGAGAGCAGGCTCTTTATTTTTGGTCGTGGCAATGGCGGATTTCTTCTGGCAACGCCATGTCTTTAAAAAAGATATGATGATGTCAAAATACGATGTTAAACAGGAATTCAAGCAATCTGAAGGTGATCCAGAGCAAAAGGCCCAACGAAAAGCCTTGGGAGAAGAGATGATTTTACACGGTGCACAACAAAATGTGGCGAAAGCAGACGCGGTCATTACCAATCCGGCGCACATTGCTGTAGCGATTAAATACGATTCAGAGAAAGGCACAGCGCCCACTATTGTGGCGAAAGGCATGCGTAAAAATGCCGATAAAATCAAGGAAATAGCTCGAGCGGAGGGAGTTCCGATCTTACGCAATGTACCTTTGGCACAGGCGCTCAACAAGCTTGATTTAGAGGAAGAAGTACCCGAGGACCTTTATGATGCGGTGGCAGAGGTGCTGAATTTTGTTTATGAACTCAAAAGTGAGGGTAAGATCTAGGCAACTGTGGTCAAAAATGGCCGATAAGTGCTAGGATAGGTAGTCATAGCGACTTTAGGAGGGCTCATGGCCAACAAAATACCTGCTTCAATTACCCGCCATCCTTGGGGTAGCGCTCAAGTTGATAAAATGGGTGCTGTGGGCGTTACCGCGGAAGAAATGAAGGTTCGGACTGGTGCGGGTTTACCAGCTCCAGAGGTCGGTCCTATTGCTCAGGCTGGGCCTATGGAGTTCATTAACCCTTCGCGCTCTTCTGATGGCCTCAGACTGGCTGTGCCGAGCACGGAAAATCCGTTCACGACCCCTATGGGGCCTAAGCATGATTATATTTTGGTGGCGAGCGCTATCAACCGTTCTCGCTCTAACCGAGCCGCGGCTCTTGTGAAAATGCTGCAAGATCCACCGGGTGGCTTCAAAGATGAAGTCGTAACTCAGATGCGCGCCTCTTTAGCTCGTGAGAACAATATGATGCAGCTTCTTGATCAAGTACAAGACATGCAACAAGAGGTCTACGGTCGTATTTTAGGGAGCCAAGAAGGCTAGATCGACTGGTCCCTTTTCATTCACCTGTAGGTCAGGCTATAAGACAGAAGTTCAATCTGTTTGTAAAAAGACTTTAGGTGGCCCTCATGGATTCATCCAAATCAGCCGAAAACTTAGATAAGCTTTTGCCGCAATGGGCTGAAGGCAAAACCACCTTAAAAGAGATTAAGGGTTATACCGACCATGAGCTCTATGCCATTGCACATATGGCGTATTTTTATTTGAACCAGGGAAAGACGGAAGAGGCCAAAGTTCTTTTTGAAGGCCTTGTCGCGTTGGACCCTAAAAATGGTTATTACTACAGAGCGTTAGGCGTAATTTTTTATAAGCTAGGGGACGCCGAACGCGCCTTAAGACAATTTGGGTACGCGATTCGAGTGACGCCACAAAGACCTCATGCTTATGTTAATCGTGCCGAGGTCAACATCGCACTAGGGCGCGGCGCGAAAGCGGCTAAAGATTTACAAACGGCTTTGACGTTGACCGGACCTAAAGAGCCTCAGTTAGCGCAAAAGGCGCAAGCGTTATTGCGCACTGCCTTATCGGCCTAGATTGATCTAATGTCTTTTCGTACAAATTGAGCAAAAAAAAAACGGCCCTTAGGGACCGTTTTTCAGTTTGAAGCATCATTTGCTTATGCGCGGATATTTCGAATGGAGTTCATGGCACCTTGGTGCATGGCGTTGAGCACGTTGGAAAGTGCTTGTTGCATTTGTTGAAGATTTTGCATCATGTTTTTCAATTCCTCCATCATCATCTGACGACTGTCTTGATAATCGGTATTGGCTTCTTTTTGCTTGTCGGTAAGTTTACCAGAGTTAGATGCCGCGACAAGCTTACCAATCACACTGCTGATGTTATTAATCCCGCTGATACCACCGAAGGAAGTTCCTGTAGAGCCAGCAATGACATTTTGAATAAGTCCGCCCATAGGCTTGCTCACGATATCACTGAATGAACTGCCACTATTCTTCTTGCTTGCTTCATGAGCAGACTTAAGTTTGTTAAGTTCAGCCATTTTGTCTTTGACTTCTTTTTGCTGTTCTTTCATTACATCTTTCATGAATGCAGCGACGAGGTCTTCAAATGTAGCGTTCTTAGGTAGCTTAGAAACATAGGAGCCTTCTTTGCCTTGGATACCGCCTTGCGCCTTACCTTGATTTCCTAATTTCCCAAGCAAGTCTTTGATTTGTGATTGCATTTGCGCAAGACCACCTAAAACGGTCCGAGGTCCGATGCCGTGAATACCTGTAAACTTAGGTTTGAAACGACGAACCGTAACCTTACCATCATTACGACCATCTGGTACGTATTTACCGCCAACTTTAGCTTCGAATTTAGCGCGGAAAATAGGGTCACGCTTTAGACGTGCTTCTAAGGCGCGTCCTTTAAGTTTACCGAAGAATCCAGAGCCGTTGAGGTCACGACGGTCGGTTTGAACAGTGCCGAATGGCGTGTGGAAAGAATGACGCGCACGCAATTTTCCGGCGGGAACATTTTGTCCTAACAGACGCGCAAGGTTTCTACTTGGTCTAGCACAGCTAAAAGGAGAACTTAAAATGGCGCCACCTAAACGACCAGGATCAAAACCAGTAGCCGCTTCAAACATATTTTTGTGGTATCCGGCGAGGTCACCACAAGATAAATCTTTTAACGCACCTACGTAGGCTGCACCTTGTTGGTTCATCCCCAAGGATTGTAGAGCGTGTTGAAGAAGGTCACCTTTGCTTGCAATGTTGGGTCGGTTTGCTGAAATCATTTTGTATCTCCTAAAAAGTGAAAGTTAAAATTGTGTTTGGTGAAGAGATTATCGGAGACATTTTTTAGAGAGTGCTTAGGGGACCCTGAAGTTGTGATATAGGGCACATGGTTCTCAAAAGCGTTTATAAAAGTGAGACAAGGGTCACAAAAAACGTCAGTTTCTGCGAGATCTGGATCTAGCGGATTCAGGATGGAATAGTAAATCTCCCTTAAAAACGAACTCCTACGGGTTTTAAGTAGGTGTGTTGAATTTTTAGGCAAAAAAAAACGGCCCCTTAAGGACCGTTCTTTGTTTGAGACATCGTTTGCTTATGCGCGGATGTTTCTGATGGAGTTCATCGCACCTTGGTGCATGGAGTTGAGCACGTTGGAGAGTGCTTGTTGCATCTGCTGAAGCTTCTGCATCATGTTTTTCAACTCTTCCATCATCATCTGACGGCTGTCTTGGTAATCTTCCTTGCTCATTGGACCTTTAGAGCCAGACGCAGAAGACGAGCTCATGGCGCCAGCCGCTGCGGAACCTGCGGCCCCACCAATGATACCACCGATTGGTCCGAACATACTGCCTACGAATTTGCCAACCATCGGCAAGGCGCGGCTAATAAGCCCACGACCAAAGCTCTTAAACCTGCTCTTGATTTTGCTGAGGATACTACCACCTCTGCTCTTACCTTTTTTCTGGTTTGCCTGCAGCTGTTTCAAATCGTTCATCTTATCTTTAATCTCTTTTTGTTGCTCTTTCATCACATCCTTCATGAAAGCGGCAACGAGGTCTTCGAAAGAAGCGTTTGGCCCTAGCTTAGAGACATAAGAGCCTTCCTTGCCTTGCAGTCCATTAGCTTGTCCCTTACCCTTACCAGCAAGCCCCTTAACCAGGTTTGCAATTTGGCTTTGCATTTGTGCCAGGCCACCTAGTGCAGTCATCGCGATGAGGTTTCCGCCCAGTGCCTGGTGCGCACCTGCTGCGATACCGAGCAGATTAGGTTTGAATCGACGGACCGTGACTTTGCCATCGTTGCGGCCGTCTGGAACGAACTGGCCGCCCACTTTAGCTTCGAACTTGGCACGGAAAATGGGGTCTCGCTTGAGTCGCGCTTCGAGAGCACGGCCTGCGAGTCGTCCGAAGAAACCTTTTCCGCCAAGCTGTCGTCTGTCGATTTGTGAAGTACCGAAAGGTGTGTGGAAAGAGCGACGTGATTGCAGGCGACCGGTGTGGACATTTCCGCCAAATCTTCTTGCTGCATGTAGCCGTGCCATACCACGCATCGGGCTTAAAGCACCAAAAGGGCTCATCATCGCCATGTTCATTTTGCCAGGATCGAAACCGGTTGACGCTTCGAACATATTCTTCTGATAACCGAGCAAGTCACCTTTACGAAGGTCTAACATTGCGCCGCGCATTGCTGCGGATTTC
>MDTG01387759.1_pt1 | contig 10904 bp, 10 predicted proteins | sample 811421 | NCBI WGS metagenome assembly MDTG01 (sample SAMN05326645, study PRJNA326480) | marine metagenome | isolation source: seawater | place: Pacific Ocean: South East | collected 2011 | reverse complement strand
TAAATAGTTATAAAAATTAAAAAGCCTAACATTTAAGCTTGGATTTTGTATAAGGTCATCAATTGAATAAAAAAGAAATTGCAGTGATCGTAAATCAACATTGACTATAGCTGGAATCACAAAAACTATAACAAGTGGTATTGATAAGAGATATAGAATCTTGTTACGAAATTGAAGTATGAAAAATAAACTTATAAAAAAACCACCTAAAACAATTTTTGAATCTGCAATAAATAAAGCAATAACCAAAGCTATTTTTTCTACCAAGCTGACTTTTAAAAATCCAGAAAAAACAATCAAACTATAAAGACCTATCATCAATGCAAACGCATAGGGCATATTAAATATCCCATAAATCAGGCTTATTTGAGAACTAGTGTTTGCTATACCTCCCAAGTTTAATATCCAAGATAGAATGTGAGACATCAAATTTAGGTTGATGAAAATTCTGAAAAATCTCAATACTCTACTGGTTGATTCCTCACCTTCATTGATATAAGACTTAGAGAAAATGAACATGAAAATTATACTTGCATACCAGAGTAATTGCGCAAGCGAATATATAGGAGAATTACCTCTAAATATGTACAGAAATCCTAAAAAGGTAAAAACACTTATACTCATAGCGGCCAATAACTTTACCTTCACTGAAGTCAATTTATTTAAAGAAATAAGAAAGGAAAGACCAATTAATAAAAAGAAAAAAATAATATCAAGCCTTATTGATGAAGTTGAACCGGGTAGATCAAAAAAAACCAGTCTTGGGCAATAGAAAAATAAAAAAGATAGGAATAAGAAAATTGAAGTCTCTTTATATTTCATTTATTGATTTGAAAAATTTATTTTTAAACCTTTCTTCTGAAAATAATTCTGCAGTTTTCAAAGAGTTTAAAGAAAAGTTTCTATATAAATCTGGATTAGAAATTAAGGAGTCTAGATCTAATTTTAATTTACTGTAATCATCGAACCTAGAGAAGAAGGAATTTTTTTTATTACAGTAGCTTTTTATACCTTCGTTTGGAAAAGTAAAAATGACCAGACCTAGTGACATAGCTTCAAGAGGTGGCAATCCAAAACCCTCAAAATCTGAAAAGTTAAAATAAAAACTATTTTCTCTCATTTGCTCTAAATATTCATGATCATTTTTAGGTTGGTACCCCTTAATTTTATCATCTTGAAATTCATCTTGAGAGATTATACTGAATTCAAAATTTTCGAATAATCCTGAATTAATTATTCTTTTTAGCTTGTCTAATCCTTTTCTTGGTTGATTAGATAGAACGGAAACTATTTTTTTTCTTGGAATTTCTTTTGGATTTTTTCTTGGTGAGTTAAAAACAAAAGGATAAATGATTGGATATTTATGATTATTGCTGGATCCAGTATAACTTTCTCTTGAATATTCTGAGTTAAAAATAATCTTATGATATTTAAATTTCTTGGAAATATTAAACAAAATTTTGTAAATGAAATTTATAAATGAATTGGATTCAGCATTCTGATCAAAAAGATCTCTATCGTTTCCTTGAACATACCTAACGGTTTTAGCTTTAAAAAATAATATACTGAAAATTGATATGATTGGATCACTAAAAATAATTAAGTTCTGTTCTCTATTTCTAGCAACTTGAAGACATAACTTAAAGATATCATAAACTCTACCTAAGCCATTTTTCTTGGAATAAATAAAATGTTGCTTTAAATTTTTATTAATTGGAAATAAATTATGATCAGTTTTTAAATAATAAATTGTTACTTTATAACCTTCGTTTATGAACTTATCTTGTAGAGATAAAAGGATTCTATTTCCTCCTCCTCTTTTTAAAGAAGGAAAAATAAAAAAGATATTTTTTTCATAAGGATACTTCATCAAAATTTATATTATTAGCTATGGATAAATTTCTAAATAATTTTTTTCTTTCTTGAAAAAGATAATGATTCTTTAGGTCGTAGCAAATTATTTTTTTATCTTTCAGAAGCTTTAAAAAAAAAGATATAAAAAATACAGAATTATATGGATTTGCCAATATTTTAATATTATCAGATGCTAAGTAGACTTCAGAAGGAAAAAAAGAACCTCTTATTTTTTTTAATCCTAAACTTTCGTAAATTTGCTCTTTTGAATTATCCTCGTCGTGATGCATTTTAAAGTAAATATGATCTATTCCATTTTCCTTAATCTTTTCAACTACTTTTTTAATTTGATTTAAGTATTCATTCTTTTTCATCTTTCCAGTTTCAACTGAATGATGAGTGCACAATAAAGCAGAATTAGGCAAAAACATGTCCTCACAATGCTCACTATAAGTTTTCAAGAAAAACTGGCGAACTGTTTCTGACGAGTCCTCTATATCAATATTTATATTTTTTCCTCGATAAACATATTCAGACATTAAAGAAATACCTTTTAAATATTTTTTATCGGCGAATAGATATTCTCTGTTTTGTCTAAAATTTGGTGCAATAAAAAAATATAAAACATTTTTAAAAATATTTAACCTTGATTTATTTTTAAAAATACCAATCATTCCATCGTCAAAAAGAATAATATTTTTAAATTTTAAATTTAAAAAACTCGCCAAAATTCCATGCCTTATTCCTGAGTTATATGGTGTATAAAATTCAGAATTACTGTCTATTGATCTGATATTTTTTTTTAAAATGTTTTTAAATCTCCATATTTCTGAAAACGAAATTTTTCCTCTAGAAATTTTTTGAGAATTAAAACTAATTATTTTTAAGTTTAGATTGAAAAATTTTTTAAGTTCAATAATTTTTTCTTCATTTCCATACCAAATCAAAGTTATTTTTTTAAAATTTTTTTTTTCAAAATTTGGAAGCAGAAAAAATAATTGGGAAGGAGATGAGGCCTCAATATAAATTTCTTTCATTCTTTAAATGCTAATACTTTACTAAGGGACCATTTCTGAAATCATGATTAAAATATTTTTCAATCAGCGTATTTCTATAAAAAGAGTTTATATAATCTTTTTTTAAATTTGGGTTCTCATAAGGAAAACCCCACTTTGACTCAAAAATTTTAAGATGATTTCCGTATTTTTCTACATGATCAGTTTGATTTTTCATACCAGCATATGCTGAGGAATAGTTCATTCCATATTTTTCTTTTACAGTTATTTCATTATGACAATAAAGATCAGGAATGACAGCGAGATTAATATTTTGACTCAAAAATTGCATTGCAATGTCAGGAAACCATAAATGAAATATATAGTCATTATCCACTTTAATATGTTCCTTCCATTTTTTTATATTTATTGCTATTCCTGCCCAAACTGGCAGCTCTATTGAGAATGTATCTCGATAATTTTTTTTTACTTTGTCGTACTTGTAAAGTTGCTTCTGGCAGAAGACTCTTTTTGAGAGGCTGTAAAGTTCTGCTTTTTTCTTTAGAAATTTTAAGGGTTGATTCCTCAAAATTAAAAGAACTAATCTATAAAAAAGGCTCATCCTATATTTATTTTTTTTTGAGTCGCTTAAAAAGAAAACTCCTAAAAATCCTTTTGGTTCCTTTCCTGAATAATAATCTTTCAAGGAGCCAAAGCTATAACTTACTTCAGATGATTCATCTAAACAGTTAAAACCAATGGCGCCGACACGACTAAGATTTTTTTCTTCAACTTTGTCTAGAAAGCTATTAAAAAAATTTTTTCCTAGAGGAAAAAAATCTTGTTGAAGACACAAAATCCATTCACAATTTGGTAAATTCTCATCGCAGTAATTTATAGATGTTTGAACGGCATTTTGTAATCCTTTTCCTGAGTTATCCAGAAAGAAAATTTTGTTTTCCTTGCAAAGCTTTACACCTTTTTCTCTTTCTTTTGTAGCAGACTTATCATCCACATTAATTATTGGAAAACCTTGAAAATTTATCCTTTTCAATGCCTCTTTTTCTAAAACATCATAATTATTAAAAGAGGAATAAAGCACTGCTAGCTTTTTATCTTCTATTCTTGTCATTTTTTCAAAAATAAATTTAGTTTCTTTTTTGTTTATGAAATCAGAAATTTAGCAACAAGAAAATCAATTTCATTATCTATATTAACTGAATATTTTTCAGACATTATAAATGGAGTGCAAGGATTAGTTACTAAAGAATTATTTTGCATAATTTCATTAATTGGAGTTAGATAAATTGATCCATTTCTAATATAGACATCAGGCAATTGCTGTCTTGGTCTCATATCTTCAAATCCTTGATCAATATAATTAACCAAATTATTCCCTTCTATTTTTTTCATTCTCAGAGGATGATAACCATCAACATTTTTTACACTTACAACAGACTTTTTTGGATTAGCAAAAAATAGGTTCTCAATTTTTTTGAAATCATTAAAAGATCTCAAGGGACAAGTAGGTTGCAAAAGTAAAACTGCATCATAAATAGAACCTTTTTTCTCTAATATTGAAATTTCATGTTTAATTACATCTATTGTTAAAGCCGAGTCACTTGCTAGATCATCTGGTCTCAAGCCATTATTTAATATTTTAAAATCTTCAGATAACCTGATTATTTCTTCATCATCTGTACTGAGAAAGACATCATATTTTTCTGAAAGCTCATTAGCAAATTCAAATGTGTATTCAATTAAAGGTTTTCCGCATAAGATTTTTTTATTTTTTCCTTTTACACCTTTTGAGCCCTTTCTGGCAGGAATAATTGTTAGAATTTTCACGAAATTTTTATTCCGTTTAGATATTTCAAATTCTTCATTTTTTCTTCCCTATTATTTCTAAATTGATTTATGTTATGAGAAAGAAGTTTTTCCTGATTAATCCAAAAATTTTTTGTCCATCCTGAAATATGAGGAGTAATTTTTATATTTTGTAAATTGTAAAAGTCTGAGGGAATTTTTCCGTTAGGAAGTCCCCAAACATCAATAGATGCTCCCATGATTTTTCTTCTATCGAGTAACCTAAATAAAGAATTTAAAGAGTGAGTTTCTGCCCTCCCTGCACATATATAATAGGAATCTTCCTTAAAACTTGAGAAAACTTCTTCCGTCAATAGGTTTCTTGTATCTAATGTTAGAGGAAGAACATTAATTATGTGGGTTGATCTTCTTAATGGTACTTTTAATTCCTCTAAAGAATAAAACCTCAAGTTATTTTTATCCTTTCTTTTTGTTTTTGTTACAACATTAACTTCTTTGAAGAGACCAGAGGATATTTCACATATGTTCTTTCCGATGTCACCAAATCCCAAAACAGTGAGTTTAATGTCATCAAAATCAATCATTTTATTGAAAAATGGATTAAAGTGATTTCTGTTTATTTTTTTTGAGCTAAGGGTTTTGCGTTGCATGAATCCACTTTTACAGCTTGAAAAGAGTTCTCCAAGACAATAAGTAGTCACAGATTTTGTATTCATTCCTTGAGAATTTGTGACGGTTAACTCTTTATTGACAATAAAATCTTCAGAAATCTTATCAATTCCAACTGATCCAAAATGTAACCATTTCAAGTTCTTATATTTAAGGAGATTTTTTTCAGATGGGAGGTTGCCGATATAAACATTAATAAGATCTTTATTTTTTTTGTCATAAAAATTGAAAGAAACATGTGTACTTTTATTACTTATTTTATCAATAAAATCTTCTGGTACCTTGTAAGCATCTAATTTTTGATTCCAGTCTGAAAGGATATTTACTTTCACCATTTATACTCATATCCAGGAACAAAATTTTCTTCAATTTTTTCTATGGATTCATCTGAAATACCTATGCCTGGATTTTCTAAAAATTTCTCAAATTGCTTTCTAATGTTCTCTTGAGAGAAATGAAAAATATTATTAATTTCTAAGTCAATTAAAGGATATTCAAGAAAATCAATATCATTTGCAATTAGGGAAAGATGAAGGTTTGTAAGTTGCGCAACTAATGACCCCCAGACGTGTATGGCATTTTTTTTACCAGAAGATGAAGCAAGATCTGAAATTTCAATACAAGAAGATATCCCGCCACTATGACATGCATCAAATTGAACCACATCAGTATTTCCAATTTCTATAAAATTTTTGAATTCACCTGTTCCAGAATATGCTTCACCAGCGGCTATATGAAACTTTGCATTTTTTTGAAGAAGAGAGTGCTCTGATAAATTATCTGGGTGTAAAGGCTCCTCTAACCAATAAACGTTGTTATCACTTAAGAAATCTAATTTTTCTAATGCATCATTTAATGACCACGGCGGAGTCCTAGTGCCACAAATAGAATCAACCATTTTTTTTAAATTTTTATCATTGATGATGGATGAAATTCTTTTTTTATCATTTTCCCATGTCTGCATACCAACTCTAATTTTATAACCATCGAATCCTTGGTCTTTGATAAAACTACTTTCTTCTTCAATTTCTTTTGGAGTGTATACAACTGTTCCACCCGAAGCATAGATCTTAGGAATTTTATTATTCTTCTGAAATAATTTGTATAGAGGCACTCCGTCCAGTCTTGCAATAGCATCCAAAATTGCATTTTCCAAACATCCTAAACAAGATCTAAAGATCCCATTTCTTGAAACAAATGGCACGGATAGATTTATAACAATTTCATAAGCATCTTTTAAGCTTTTATCATTGAGTAGCAAATTTAGATATTCAAAAATTGAGTCTAATCCAAATGATATATATGTTGCTACATACAGTTCAGATATACCCTTTCTGCCATTTTCTAATTCAATTGTAACGAATCCTAGAGGCTTGATATTTGATTTTTGACCATGCATTTTTCCAGAAATTTTTGTGTTACTTAAAATTAAACTAATTTTCTTAATTTTTAGCTCACTGAAATCTTTGAGAGACAAATTAATCATTTATTTCTGATCATATATTTCAAATCATTAAAGGAGTTTAGAAAACCGCCATCACGAGATTTATCATATTGTTTAATGAATGAGGTTCTCATAACAGTTGCTTGACCAAAAGTTATCCTATAAAAACTTCCTTCGTTATCAAACAATTGCTTAATTGGCTTTAAGTCCTCTCCATTTTTGTACCAGACATCTCCTTTGTCTTCGTATGCAAATGACGAGAAAGGAAAATTTTTTAAAAAAACAATTTCTTTGTTAGTTTTGTATGAATTCTTTATGAAATGGTCATATGAAAGATCAACGAAACATAACGCTTCAGGTTTAAAACCTATTTTCTTATTTACATTATTAAGTATCTCATTAAGAAATTTTGAAAAAGGAGCGTCATATGAAATTTTTCTTTTGATAAAAATGGCATCATTATTTGATTTAATTTTTTTATCAGCAAAATAAAAAATTTGCTCTGTTATTCCTCTATTTAAGGAAATAAAGTCTTTGATCTTTTTAGGAAAGTTTTGATTTTTACCATAAAAAATTATCGGGCATTCCCTGTTCTTTAAATTAAACCAGTTTGGGAGTGTATATTTATTGGTATTTGATATATCTTTAATTAAATTGCTAACTGATTCAGCTCTGAATGAAGATTTTTTACCATGTTGATGAAGTCCATGAAAATGAAAAACCTTTGAATCTGATGAATATTTTAGTTGGTAGCCCTTATCTAAAACTCTTTTAGCCCACTCTCTATCTTCAATATTAGAAATTTTTGAATTTATAGGAATTTTCTTTAAAATCTCTTTTCTTATAATGCTGTTAGCATTATGAAAAAAAGGATCCTTTTTTTGAACTATATCCTCTTCTCCAAATGTTATTAATAGATCTCTGGCGTCATCTGGGAAAGAAAATGGCAAGGGGTATTGTCTTCCATAAACTCCGGCAAGATCTTCATTGTCTTCTATTGATTTAACTAAATTCGAAAGCCATTTTTTATTAAAGGGAACGCAGTGAGCAGAGAGAATGCATATAAGCTCTCCTTCGCTAACTTCAATGCCTTTATTTATTGCCAATCCAGGTAAATATTTCTTAATAGAAACTATTTTCTCTACTCCCTCCTCTTTAGCGATTTCTACAGATGAATCTTCACTTAGGTTATCAACATAAATGATTTCATAATTTTTAAAATCTTGCTCTTTAATTGCACGAAGAGTTATGCCTAGCCAGTCTTCTTCATTTTTCCCTCTTATGATTATTGAAACTTTTGGCATTTTTAATATTTTGGTGATTCCATTTGTTCTCCTGAAGAAAGGTTAAACAAAAGACCTTCATACGGAAAAAAAGAATTAGATTCATATTCAGTAACTAACATTAAACCATCACGACAATATACGGTAAAACTCTCATCAGAAAAAACATGCTTGACTTTACCAAGATCCTTTTTTTGAACTTTGATCTTTAAAAATGGAATCATTTGCTTAATATAAATTTTCAATTGTTTATGAGTAGTAAAAGAATTTGGATAAGGATCAGATAGAGCCCTAGAAAAGTCATACAATTCTTTACAACTTTTATCCCAAGAAATACCACTGTTCGCTTCTGTTCTTTTTGGAAGATAAGTCGCGTTATGGTTTCTTTGTGGAATTGGCTTGAAATTTTTATTTTGATCTAATAATTCTAAGTACATTTCAGCAACTTTTATGGACATCTTAAAATATGCTGTCTTAGAATTATCGAACTCATTCAAGAAAGTATGGCTAATCTGGAGAATGTCTCCATTGTCTACCCCAGGTTTTAAGGACATAGTATAAACATAAAATTTCTTCTTGCCTTCAATAAGCGCCCAGTTAACAACAGCTCTTCCTCTACATCTTGGGGGTTTGAACATGCCACCATGCCAACCCACACAAATTTTTTCAATTTTTTTAATTATTTTTTCTGGGACAAGCCTTGACCAGCCAACTACAAACATGTAATCGAATTTTTTTTGTTGAAAAAAGTCCTCACAATTTTTAGACTTTAGTGAGTAAACATCTGGTTGGAAATAGTTTATATTTTTAGCCTTACAAAATTCTTGTACATCAAAAAAGTCAGAAATTTTATTTTTGGAAGGATCTTTCATTCCTATCAATGTATCTATAGAGATCTTATTTCTTAAAAAATATTCAGACACATATCTTGTAATATTTTGATGGCCAAGAATGGCTATTTTTGGTTCCATTCTAGAGGGTTTCCCTAAATGTTGAATTTAAGAAAGATAAATCCTCTATAATAAATTTTCCTTGATTTCTCATAGTTAAAAGTTTTTTTAAGATATCTCTAGTTCCATATATTGATTTGTTTATGAAATTTTCAGAGTGATTTTTACTAGCTTCCGAGACGGATTTAACAGAATTTTTGAAAGAGTTTCTATGATCTATTGAATAAGTATTTAAATAAATATCAATTGGGTGGAAGTCAAAAATTTTTAAGCCTGGGCAATTAAAATCAATGTATTCGTCTTCATAATCAACTTTGTTATTAAGCCTCATTCCATCTTCCCAGAAGTAAGGGGCATTGATAATATTTAGTTCTTCTTGGTAATGAGGCAAAAGATAGTGATGATTAAGAAAGAGGCTTGATGAATCAAGCTCTAATCCCTCTTCAGCCAAAGAAACCAAATCTCTGTATGAAAAACCAAGCACATGAAATCTATTTAATTTTAGATCAGAGAGCTTATTTTTTTTAAAAAAGTCAATGCATTGAGTTATATCTTCTCCCTGACTGCTTCCTTTACACAGGTTTGGGTGTGTTCCGGTAGAGAAGCTTTTTTGAATCTCCGTGCTCATATCTGATTTATGAGTTAACATGAAAGTTGCCTTTGTATTTCCAAGTAAATTTGTCAAATCTTCAAGCATATAATCTGGTGCCCAATCTATATCAAAAGATAGAAAAATAGTTTCTAGAGCATCCCAATTGCAATATTTTTTTAAAAAATCTTTATCTAATTTTTTTTTCATTTTTTTCTAATTCTGAAATTACCATTTGAATAGCATCAGTTAATTTAACTTTAGGTTCATAATTTAAAAGTTTTTTTGCTTTGGAAAGATCTGGGACTCTTCGTTGAATATCTTTATAGTCACCAAAAACTTCCTGTTCAGATAAAAATTCAAGTTTTATTTTTGTTTTTGGAATATTCATCAGTTTTCCTATCAACCATAAAGTATCTATCACGCTCATTTCCTCATCATTTCCAATATTTATTATTTCTCCTGAAATATCTGATAAAGCTGCAAGCATGGTTCCGTTTGCTAAGTCTGAGCCGTGACCCATAGATCTTGTTTGAGTTCCGTCTCCATGAATTTGAATTAACTCATTTTTCATTAACTTTTCAATGAATACAGCAATATGGCCCCCCGACCAGGTGAGGGATGACTTTTCAGAAAATCCTCCAAAATAACGAAGGATTACTACTTCCTGATTAAAATCCTTAAAATACGACAAACATAAATGCTCACAGTAAAGCTTTGAGACAGCGTAAGCCCATCTCTTTGCTGTGGAAGGACCAAGTAAAGTGTTTCCTTCTTCTTTAAAAGGGATATCTTCAGAAATTCCATAAACATCTGAAGTAGATGCAAAAACAAATCTTTTTTTAAATTTGTTGCAGAAATTTAAGATAATTCTAGTGGCTTCAACATTTACATTAAGTGTATTAAAAGCATTTTGTGACTCCGAAACTTTCTTAACAGCTGCAAGATGAATCACTATATCTGAATCTTCAATTAATTCTTCCAATAGATGATTATCATCCAATAGATCAAATTCAAAAAATTCAAAATTTCCATTTTTTAGATGATCTTTTATATTGTCTTTTGTGCCTACGCTACAATTATCAACACCGACAACCTGAAATTTTTTTTCAAGAAGTAAATCAGTTAGATGAGAGCCTATCATTCCTGCAACGCCGGTTATTAAAAACTTCATTTTTATCTATTTATGAGTTCGTTATAAGAAAGAGTATTAATGATTTTCCCCTTAGAAAATTCATATATTTTATTGCAGCCCGAGAGCGTAGAAATTCTATGGGCTATCATCACTACCGT
>MDTG01268194.1_pt1 | contig 10904 bp, 11 predicted proteins | sample 811421 | NCBI WGS metagenome assembly MDTG01 (sample SAMN05326645, study PRJNA326480) | marine metagenome | isolation source: seawater | place: Pacific Ocean: South East | collected 2011 | reverse complement strand
TCATGCTTCGTGAACGCCCATCAAAGTCAGCAACCAAAGAGATTAAATAAAGAAAAAAAGATTTGTCATATTTGTCATGGTTTGTGTTTGACAACCTGCTTCCGCAGGTTTGCATGAACGATTTCATATAGTCGTGATGCGGAATAGGTTTGATTTCAATGGAAACCTTTGCTGAAAAACACATAAGGAGTTTGAATTGGGAGGCTTTATCACGAAATCCTGCCTTGACTCCTGCTTTCATTGAAAAATACAAGCACAAATTGAATTGGAAAATTCTGCCATCAAATCCCGCATTGACCGCTCCATTGATTAGAAAATACAAAGGCAAAAAGTTCTATTTGGGTTGGGCTTCGGCAAACCCTTCATTGACCTTTTCTCTCATTGAAGATAACAAAGACAAACTAGATTGGGATAGGTTAGCAAGAAACCCTGCATTGAGTCCTCTATTTATTGAAGCACACAAAGAAAAATTGGATTGGAACATATTGTCTGCTAACCCTGCATTGACCCCTTCATTGATTGAAAAATACAACCACCTATGGGATTGGGGGACATTATCATCCAATCCTGCATTGATACCTGCATTGATGGAAAAATATGAGAAAAATTTGGATTTTGAGGAATTATCTATGAATACCTCATTAACTCCTGCATTGATTGAAAAATACAAGGATAGATTCTATTGGGTTGAATTGTCGGAGAACCCCGCATTGACTCCTGCATTGGTTGAAAAATACAAAGACAAAGTGAATTGGAGGGAATTATCACGAAACCCTTCATTGACTCCTGCATCAATTGAAAAATACAAGGATAAATTGCGTTGGGATGTGTTATCTTACAATCCTGCATTGACACCTCAATTGATTGACAAATACGCTGATGAATTGGATTGGAAAGGTGTATCTATGAATCCCTCATTGACTCCTGCATTTATTGAAAAATACAAGAAAATACTGAATTGGAAAACCTTATCGCTGAATCCAAGCATCTTCAAAATCAATTACGGAATCATCAATCAAGAATGGCGAATCGCATGAACGCTTTCATATAGTCGTATTGAAACATTCTGTGGGGTACGCCATGTTCAATGTGCAAGAGTCGCTACATCGTACTCCTTATGAGGAATTACAATCTATCAATGAAGATGGCTCAATCGTTGGCTTGAAAATGTCAATGGACTACAATCCGATAGTACAAGCAGATTACAAATTGGGGCGATATTTTCACCCTTCTCATGTGCGAGCCTATTTTGAAAATTACAGACACACGGCTTTTCTTAGCACCAAATATGATGCACCGATGATTGAACAAATGGCTCGGAAATTCCCAACCGATTGTGATATGGCGATTTATTCTTCATTCGGCCATTTCCTATCCAAAGCCTTGATTGACAACCCTCAAGCAACATGGTATGATGTGTATATGGTGTTGCGTGAACAAATCAAATCAATGTCTTATTGGATGGCTGATGATGAAAGCGAGGGCTATATCATTTTGATACAGACCGCACCAAACGCTATTGACTCCGATATGGAAACCTTGCCGAGCAAAGACAATCCACGATTGTATGAAGCACCTGTTTTGAGTTGGCGACACCCAATTTTGATTGCGTGGGATTCCGATAATTTGTTGGAGATGAATACTGCAATTAACGAATATGGCTATCCTGTCTTATCATATCGTATTGGCCGAGCGTTTTACGAATATACAGGGAACGAAAGCCGAGCAACCGCATGGGGTATTGTCAATGAGCCATTCTTTGTTCAGCATCAATGGGTGAATCTGCTCACAATGATGAAGCCTGTTCAAGTCGGCACATTGAACACCTCGTTTGATACATCATCGGGTGTGAAAGATAAAATGCAAAAAGTCTTTGATATGATAGACAAAGCACTTGCACGAAGAGAAAAACGAAGAAAAGAACAGGAGGAATCTCAATGAGCAAGGTTGATTTATTCCCCATCGTTGCGGTAATCAGCATTTTTAGCATAATTTTTTTGAGGATTTTTTGGGAGTCATTTTTAGCATGGAATATCGGTGGTGAGAAAAATGAATAGGTTGGAGGACTATATTCAAACCTTTGACATGACCGATAGAGAGGTAAAGGATATGAATTGGGAACGACTTTCGCTTAACCCATATTTGACACCTCAAATGATTGAAAAATATGTGGATTTTTGGGATTGGGAAAAATTATCGGGCAATCCTGCATTGACTCCTGCGTTGATGAAGAAATACAGATTGAAATTGTATATGCCTTGGGTGGGTGCGAATCCAAGCATTGATGCAGAAACCTTCTATGAATTATGGCAAGAAGATGTGCGGGGAGAAAGTACAGACCCGCCCGACCCACCCTTTGAGTTTGACGACCCTATTGAAGAACAAACATGGTGGGCGTTGAATCCATCACTTACCGAAGAGATGATTGAATATGGAATCGCCAATTCGGGAGTAATGCTTGGCTACACTTCCGATATGGAATGGGAACAACTCTCCACGAATCGTGCTTTGACTCCAAAACTTATCAGCAAATACGAGGATAAATGGGATTGGGAAAAATTATCGGCCAATCCTGCATTGACCGCACCGTTGATTGAAAAATATGCTGATAAGGTTTTCAGAACGCTTAGTGATGATGATGGTTTAATCATCACAGGGATAGCGCAGAATCCCAATTTGACACCTGCTATAATTGAAAAATACTTTTTTGAACCTTATGAAAACCTAAACGATAATCAGTTTGAAGAAATGAAAGAACCACATTTTTTGGAAGAAGACATCCTTGTGAATCCTGTATTTACATGGCCGATGATTAAGCGTTTATTGGATTCGCCATATGCGAAAAGTGGTAGTACAACGAGGCTTAATTTATTCCGCCATCTGTGTAAGAATCCAAATATGACCCCTGCAAGGGTGATGGAATGGCAATTTGATTTCGGAAAAGAAAAGGAGTATTCACGCGTCTTGGATAATTTTTTCCATGACAAGTACACAGTTGAAACCTATTTTGAGTATCAACCATATTCGTTGCAGGATTTCAAAACGCTCAAGAAAACCATGAGGGGGTCGCACCTCACAAAAGACCTCACAAAATATCTGCCACGAAACATCTTTTTGACAAAAGAAATGATGCTCACTTATCCCAACAAAACCAAAGGACTGTATCGTTCAGCCCTTGCCAACGCTACATTTGCACAAAATCCTTCGTTGTCATATGATTATTTGAAAAACAACAAATTGCTCGGAAGTGTGGATATATTTCACTATATTTCTAATCCTGCTTTTTTGACAGATTGCTTTTTTGGGGCAATCAACCAAAACCGAGTTTTTGATTATCAAGGTGATTTGAAAATGATGTGGTATTTCGCATGGGTGGCGAGAGCCACACGGCCACCAAATTATTTGATTGAGAGGTTCTATGATATGGGTGAGGTGTGGAGTCTATGAAACGAAAACGAACCGAATCAAGCGTTCCAAAAGACATTATGTTGGATGGGCTTCCATATGAAGAAAACAACACTTCGTTTCAACACCTTTTGAATATGGTGAGGCGATTGCAGGAGTCAAGGGAGAACACCTTTGATATTGATTCTTCATATGGGGCTATGTTGAATCCAATTTTAATCACCCAATTGAACACCATATACGGGTTGTGCAACACGAAACCCGAACCGAACATCAAACGATACCCCACAGGGATTCAGCATAAGCGGTTGTTTTCTATTCAGCAATTCTTACCCAATGTCAATTATCAAGGTGATTGGTTGCCATTTATTGATTTTTTGAGATTTATTTCGTTGCCCCGATTGATTCCAAAAGAGATGGTCGTCAAAGAAATTGAAAGAGGCTTAGATTGGAGTCAATATGATGCAAAAAAGAAAACCGATTTCATTTCAACGCCTTGGTGTAAATGGTGGATAAAACATTTCAGCGTCATAGAGAGTTTGTTGTATGATAAACCATCACCTCAAGACGAACATGGTTTTTTGAAACAAGAACCATCAGCAGGAGAGATTTATGACACTATTTACCACATCGTATCTCATAATATGGAGTTGATTAAGGCAAACCCTCTCACGACCAACCTTGTTTGTTGGGATGGTCTTTGGACTGAAAACAACACATACAAAGAATGGATTACTCCCTCGCAGGAAAAAAGAGGAAGTATCGCTTTTTCACCGACTCGCCAAAAAGCGTTCAAAAACGCGTTCCTTGATTACAGGCAATTTGAGAATTGGCGAACATTTGATTTGGTGTTGCCAAAAAAACTCTCTTACAATGACAAGTATTTCAACGACTATACAAGCAGTTATGGACTATTTGCGAGTTGGATTGATATTGTATATTCGCAAGAACCCGATTTTGTAAATGATGTTTCGTGTATGAAAATGGGGAGTCCTGTGGGTCTTGATATGGAGAGTCAAGGAGAACGAGCCTTCTTTTTGGCGGGTTTGATGTCGCTATTCATGCCACCTCTCATGTTTGAGCAATTTGAATATGAACATTTCCGAAAAGAGTCGCCAAGTAAAGTATATCATGGATTGGATAGAGCATACAAGCAATCAATTTTTTGGTTTTTGATGGCTACAATTCAGCGTTGGTTTCCTAAGCAAATCACAAAAGACCATTTCGCATATGAAGACCTCCATAGCCCCAAGCCTTTACCCATACAACAAAACACAATAGGGTATTTGGGTGTGCTAAGAGAGGATAACACCGTTCAAGACATTTATCCAATTCTCACACCTCCATATGACGACCACGCCTTAGCAGGGTATGACGATTTCTGTTTAGCACCCCCTGTCTTGTTGAAAAATAGCCCAATCAATATGAATGAGTATGGGCGTATGGATGATACAGATAGGGCGAGTTTGTTGACGCACATCAAGGCAATGGGCGGTTTCGCATGGATTAACATGAACGGTGATTTTGAAATGGGTTTAGGGGGGTGGCCTCTCAAAGACGAAAAGCCTCTTGTTTCATACAAACATACCTTGAAGCCGAAATTGAAATCCTATGACAATATGTACAATCGTGGAACTATACAAAGCAGTTTGGAAAACCCCACAGTCGTATTGATGGATAAGAACGATATTGAAAGGGCATTCGTTTTTACACCCCTTCGGCCTCTCAAGGATTTTTACGGTTTCATCAATTATTTTTTCGGCAACCTTTGAGTTATCTTCATAACAGATTGTTGGTGAGAGGCGTTTGGGGAGAACGATGGCGGGTCTTGAATGGTATGAAGCAAAATCGGTGCAATATCACTTGAGAGATTATTCGCAAACACGCCCAATCATCATGGCGTATTCAAACGGTAAGAAGAAGTTCTTTCGCCCTATATTGTTCGCAACAACCGATGTGGCCTTGAAGTGGATGCGTTATTTTGGTTTTCCAAAGTCCTATCCGCACATATACCAATCGTGCTTGACCTTTGATTACAAAAAAATACCCGAATTGCCTCCTGCGTTGCCGAATGCGGCTATGGTTGCACCACCACGAAGAAGCCCCGAACAACACCGAATCTATCAAGAATACATTGATAATTTCAAGCGTTGGAAGGATGAAGTGTGGAATGAATCGCTTGACAACGAAGGATTTTGCACAGGCAGGGATTTGGTCTACGATGTTGACGAAGTGTATGAGGGAACATCACCTTTGGAGTGTTCAGCCAAAATTGCTCGTTATTTGAAAGAACACTATGATGTTGATTTCGTGGAGATTGACTATTCGGGAAGCAAAGGATTCCATGTAGTTGTGCCTTGGCCTCAAGCCGACAAGGTATTGAAATTAGGTGTTGAAGGTTTGACACCACTTCAAACTGCGGCAAAAAGAACATGGGGAATCGTCAAGCGAACCTTCCAAGAAGCCACAGGATTTGAGTTCCGTGAAGCCGACTTATCACCAATGCGAAGGCAAGGGATTAGGCGTTGCCCTCATTCGGTTCACCCCAAAACGAACCGTGTTATGACCCCTCTTGCGAGGAATCATGTTCTTGACAAAGAAGGGAATATAGCGTTTGATGAAAACAAGTTTCATTATAAGCGTCAAACATTCCCTAAGACACCGTTCAATTACACCATTCCAAACGCCCTTGATTGGGTTGATGATTATTTGAATGCCTTAGAACAGAACCCTATCGTTTCCGAGCAAAGTTCACAAACAACCCTGTGATAAAGGACAAACCGAACAATCCATATGCGGGTTTGGTTGAGAAAGTTTCGGCATCATATTCGGGTTTATCCCACATCCCATGATATGTGCCATGTTTTTCCATTCGGGCGTTATATATTTCATCCATAAGGTTTTTTGGAACTTTACCCAACACTTTATCCTCCACATCTTCTGCTATGGATAAGGGTTCAACCAATTCATCTTCGTGATTTATAGCATAATAATTGCCGAAAATATATTGGTAATCCCAACCACCTTCAAAGATAGGGAACATACAGATGTTCGGGTCGGTGTTGTATTTTTTCATCACCTTCTCAATCACAGGTTTTTGCTCATTCCAAAGCCACACTACATCATCATCATCATACCCATCATCTCGCCAAAACGGATTATTGATTCCTATATCCTTCTTTTTGGTTGGAGTGCAACAAGCAGGGAGGGATTCATCTTCTGCACCAAAGGTTTCGTCATCCATCTCGTCTTCATTACAGAACTCACAATCCTTCATTTCCTCACAGAATACACATATGAAGTCTATTCCATCCCCTGTCCATTTACTATCTCCACAACAACGGCAAATGTTATCGGGAAGGTTGGCGACGATTCTTCGGAGTCGTTCTAACTCTTCCTTTTCGCTTTCAGCATTGAAGGTTTCGGCTTTCTTTGATTTGAACCAACCGCCTTTTGAACTGCCTTTTGGGTGTCTGTGAACCACATAATTGTATTGGATTCTTTCAGCCTCATATGATTCAGCCTCATATTCTTCGGCTTGGTAAATCTCTATGATTTCGTTTTCAAGGCACTTTTTTCTCGCAAATTTACCTTCCTTTTCTATACGGTCTTGCATATGGTTGGCGATTTTGAGAGCCTTTTGTTTGTTCATTTTTTGAGTGTTCGGAATAAGGATTGCTTGGATTTGCCATTTACCCGAAGGCAACATTCCCATAACCATTTTGCACCCGCTTACACCGTAATACTTTGTTCCCATCGTTTCTGCGGCCTTTGCCGCCCATGCAGGAATACCGAATCGGTCATATTGACCTGCATCACGGAATGATACCCTGTAAAAATTGCGGTCTTTGCCTGTGAACGCACTTTTCTTTGAAACGATATTGACACAATCAACATCAACGACTTTATCCATTTCGGCTTCAAATGTTTCAGCATTGTTATTTTGAAGTCGTTTGATTTCATCTTGGAGTGCTTCAATTTTTCGTTTTCGTTCTGCTTCCTCTTTGGCTTTGCGCTTGCGTTCCTCTTCTTGCGCTTTGCGTTTGCGTTCGCGTTCCTTTTCTTCTTTTCGTTTGCGTTGAATCTCAAGTCTCTTACTGTATTTTTCCTTCGGCAAAATGTATTTTTTGTGGAATGCGTCTTCCACCAATTTCTTATTTTCGGGTTGCGAATACCATTGTGTAAATGCAACAGGGGGTTTGCCAAGATATTCCCAATAATCGGGGATAGAAGAATGTGGTAAATGACTTCTTTTGTTATTTCTATCAACGCCCCAAATAGCATTGGTAAAGTCGTCATTGGAATAAGGTCGCCCCATGTATTCGTATGTAGGAATATCAAAAGCCACATTTGTATCATAATGTAAGCGGCTAACTCCTGCAAAATTTATCGTGCTTCCCAATGTCAAATATATTGAATCTCTTGTACTGTAAAAGAGTCTATCACCCTTCCTATGTTCCCACTTGCTCACATCATCATTGTATGTGCTATAATAATCGGGGGCATAAATTTTGGTGATTTTGTAATCACCTTTTGGGATGTATTTTTCTATTGCTCGTCTGCGATAACTTGGAGTAGACTTGTATGGCTCGGTGTTTCGCACCCACAGTTCTAAAGCCAAAACAGTCGGATTTTCTTTAGCAGGGGTTTTCTTAGCAGGGGTTTTCTTAGCAGGGGTTTTCTTAGCAGGTGCTTTCTTAGCAGGTGCTTTCTTAGCAGGTGCTTTCTTAGCAGGGGCTTTCTTAGCAGGGGCTTTCTTACCTGCTTTAGCCTTTTTCGCCATCACTTTCTTACCATATTTAGCAACACCCACTTTGTATGCCGTAGCATCACCAATTTTTTGAGCCTCTTCTTTGGATTTACCCTTTTTGACATATTGCTTGGCGATTTCATCCCCAAGGTCATCAGCACCGAAGGTTTCTGCCGCTTTTTGTTCGTTGCCGATAGCGTTTCCATATGAGCGAGCCATTTTCACCAATTCATCAATCGGCATATCCACTTTCAAAGCGGTTAATCGCAAAGAAGGATTGGAAACCATAGCCGCACCAAACCGATGATGCCCGTCAAGAATATAGCCATCACTTGAAACAATGATTGGGGCTTCATGCAAAAACTTTGATGATTGCTTCAATGGCCCAAAATACAGACTCATACCGACAACCTTTTCCAACCATATTTGTGATTGAGTCGGTTTCAATTCAGCAACGGCAATTTCGGTCATATCCGCTTGAATTATATCATCCGACTTCGCACCATCACGCAGACCTTTGAATAGCCAAGCACGACCCCGTAAATCAAAACCTAAATCGGTTGGATATTTTGAGGTGTTTTTCCTCATTTCGGGAGATTTTGCTATGGGTTCGTTCACATCAATATGACCTTTATCAAGAGATTCTTCAAACTCATCCATCTGTTCGGGTTCAATGACAGGCATCTCAATACGGGGTAAATCAAGAGCCAAGTCGCATTTTTCCTGCAACTTCAAATAATTCTCATAGAAGTCGGAGAAATAGTCGCTCAACATTTTGCCTTCGGCATCACATTGTTCTTGCGTGTACTTGTATGCCTTATCAACAGGCGTTGTAGCACAGTTCAAGACTTTCGCCATACCTTTTAGATTACAGAACGACTATTTTAACACACACCTTGCAGGGGTCATATCAATCACCACCAATGGGTGCGAAATTATCAAGACCATAATCAACGCTCACACCATATAGGGCGCAAGGTCTTGTCAAATAATCCGACTCCATATCAGCAAGTTTAGCCGATTCAAAAACCCCATCTGTGGTACTCCATATCACGGTTTTGATTCCCATTCCTTTGAGGATTTCAATACAATTCGCACAAGGCTTTGCAGTTCCCAATGAACCATCTTTCTTATGACGAATCATTATCAGCGTAGCGTTTTTCCCTCGCTTTTTTTGAAAACGCACTTTACGCAAACAATCAATTTCAGCATGAATAGAAGCCCCTCTAAACCCTTTTTTATTGACTCCATATGAAACAATTTTACCGCTTTTAACGAGATATGCAACCATTGGAACACGACAATTGGATTCTCGCGCTTTGACTTTAGCGTTTTCAATTAACGATTGAAGGTTCATATTCACCAACTCCGAACCATGCAGGTTTTCGCGAAGGGTCTTTGCGCCAAAGGGGGCCTTGACCTTTATTCATGTATGATTTTCCATATCGGTAGTAATCCCTATATGATTTAACGGCATCGTTTGATTTGTAAATGTCGGGCATAGCAAGAGGTATTTGCGTAAAGCCACGCGAAGGTATGCAATCACCATCTATTTGTTCAATGATGGCTTGGCTTTTGTGAATCCGACCATAACGGTGCGTATATTCTTCGCACAATGCCAAAGCATATGCTTTCAACCACAACCAATTTTCTTTACTATATGTGACCCATTTCGTTGAAGGGTGGTTTTTATGGGATAGCCCATATGGTGCAACACCACCGTTGAGAATAACGCTTGCACACAGTAATTGCGCGCTTTCTAAAATCATTTTGACGCAATGCCTGTCACAAGCCATTTGTGCCGCCTTTTTAGGATTCGTTGAAAGGAAAAATATGTTCAAGGAATCACCACTTTTTTACAGGACAATGTTCACTTGCCAATCGTGCTTTCAATGCGAGAATGCAACCACATAGATTACAACGAGAAACACGCAAACCTTTGTTCATGTGTTCGCAACCACCGCAAACATTCATTCGGTGCATGAAGGTTGTAGCCGTGACTTCCTTTTTCGGTTCGTTGTTTTTTCCCCCCATAATCCTTCTAAAACAGATTTCCTATTTCAATATACTACATTGTATTATTTGCATCTCAAAACGCAACGATGATATAGCCAATGTCCGAAGGTGTGTTTATGACATTGAAAAATGGCGGTGATAAAGCCATATCTCATGTCTGTTATCTTCTTGGCATAAATCCGAGTCAATGGACTATTCTTAATACGATGATTGATAGAGAAAACAATAATACCATTTCATGTAAAGATTTACAAGACGAATTAGATTTGGATTCCTCTTATGTGTCAAGGGTGTTGTCTCGTTTGGTGAATAAAGGATTAGTTTCAAGAGAATATGCTTTTGTGAATCATGGGCGACCCCGCTACTGCTATGAACCCATAGGGCGTAAAGAAATTGAAGCATTATTGAATGAAAAGATTGTAGCAATTTCAAACGAATTACAATCGGTTGGCTTATGTGTGAGTGTAGTGTCCGAAGGAAATGATGGCCTCACAGAAAAAGACAATTGATGTTATCGGGTCAATTGATGACTATGGGTTAGAACCTCCACAGATTGAAACCCCTACAAGGGTGAAAGAAGATTCTTGGCATAAACCCAAAATTGTTCATTCCGAAAGGGGAATGGTGTTAGCAGGGGATAAATTGACACCCGTTTCCGCAGACCCATCATTCATTGTTGGTGAAAATCGGTGGGGCGATAAAAAAGTATGGCCTTTGAAACCATATTGTGTTC
>MDTG01176534.1_pt1 | contig 10904 bp, 7 predicted proteins | sample 811421 | NCBI WGS metagenome assembly MDTG01 (sample SAMN05326645, study PRJNA326480) | marine metagenome | isolation source: seawater | place: Pacific Ocean: South East | collected 2011 | reverse complement strand
GGGGGTTTTGTTGCATCCTTGGGGGGTTTTGCACCATTGGTGTTTGTTGCACCATTGGTGTTTGTCGCAAGTGCCGTATCAATTTTATCATAAAGCTTTTTCCATATATAAACATAATAAAAATATTGATACGTTGACATTTCATTAGGAATAAATATTTGTAAACTGTTATAATCTTCTTTTGATTTAATATTATATTTTATTATATAAATTCCCATTTGGATATATACAAAAAGCTTAAATATAAATCTTTTGTTAAGTATTTGTTAGTACAATTAGTATGGTATGGTATGTGTCAAGATGTCTGATATTCAGCGTTTGCGTTTAAAACAAGCGAATAAAGCTTCAAAAGATTTGGGTTGTAAGAATATATTGCGTAAGCGTGCGTTTCGCGTGTTGACGGTGCCCTTGACGGTGTCTGGGGTGTTTACGGGGGATCAGCGGATTATCAAGACAGAGTATGTGACAATGGAATTGGTGGTGAATGAGCAGACATTAAAATGGGATGTGTTAAAAACAGATTTTGATTCGCTTAAAGAGCATAATTTAGTGTGTTTTAGAAACGGAGAGGAGATTGTGACATCTCGGTGAGTATGAGTGGTTCGTTTTCTTCTGGTTTGCGTTCTGTATCGGGTTGTTTGTTTTCTTCGGATCGTATGATGAAATATGCGGCGGCAAAGACTGCAACGTGCCATGCGGAATGAAAGTACCATTCCCATGCATGAAGGATTGGGTACAAATAGAAAAAGACAGCGATTCCAAACACGATCAAAGCAATCCACAAAAGGTACGCGTTGCGACGAGGTTGTGGATTCTTTGAGCATGTTTCATATATCACAAACACCACATTGATCAATGCGATGACAGCTCCGATCCATGAATTGATGGACAAGCCTACTAGTTTGGTATGTTTAAATGCGACACTGACACCCATGATAATAAAGGACAAACACAATATATATTCCCATGGTATTTTTTTGTACCACAAGGTAACAGAAAGTATAAATACCAATAGTGTTGAAAAGCCATGGTCCAAACGTTGCCATGGATTGTCATCGACGGGTACAGACCACCACCAACCGACTTGAGACATATGATAGATGGTGGATACAATGACCACAATAAATATATACAAGGATAGGTATTTACGGTCCCTCGTCTCGATTAATACGGGTATGGCTGTAAAATGTGTCAACACGGTTGTATAACGTCCAACCTCTGTGTAATCGTATTCGTTCATGGTGGCGTATAATACAGAGAGTACAATAAAATATAAAATAGTATATGAAAACACGATAATATCTTTTATTCGTATATCCGCTTTCGGTATTACTGGTGTATTTAAACAATTCATTCTATTGTTCTTGTAGAATGTTTAATGTTTATTTATAGTTGATTTTTTATTTTCCACAAGCGGGGGTGAAGTCGATAGGGTACGGTCATGAATTTAAAAAAGTGTTTTTGATTGGTATGTGTTTCGATTCTTCCAAACCGTTTCATGTTTCTACCCAGTTCTGGGGATATTCGTACCACATGTACAAGGTACTTGGCACGTGGCGAATACAATGTTACGGGTCGGTCACGTCGCATGAGATGTATGCATTCGTCGTAACACTGTTGATAACTATGATGTTCACTAAACAAATGACCATTTGTTTCCTCACAACATTCACGTACAGCTGTTTCCAACGGCGTCTTGTCATCTTTATCGGTTTTACCACCAATATCAGACCAACGCCCATGTTCTCGTCGAAAGAGATAAAACCGACGTCCACGGTATAAATAATACAATAATATACCTGCACCGCGTATTTCTTGTCGATTATAATAAAAAGTAGGACGTTCCGACATGGTTTAAAGAATCCAAACCGCTTTAAATACTATTATTTATAGTTCATCGCCCTCCCTTTCGAGTTCTTCTTCTTCTTTTTTTCTTTTTTCTCTTTCTCTCCTTCTTTGTTCATCGCGTTCAATATGAAAATGCTTTCGTATACTTTGTATCTCGTTTTCTATCTTGTCATACATATCTAAAATTTGTTGTTTGAAATTACCACGTAGCGCCCTCAACATTTCTTCTTGATTTTTCAACAACCGGTTGAGCTCTTTTGTATTGTTTGACTGAACATAGTGTCGACGAACCACACGACGATTCGGCGATCGACGAACACGTTGAGTACGGTGTCGACCACCCCGACCACCCCGAACCTCTTTAGATGGTCCCTGGGTGGTTTTGGGTGGTTCTTGAGCGGGTTTGGGTTGTTCTTGAGCGGTTTTGGGTTGTTCTTGGGCGGGTTTGGGTGGTCCCTGGGCGGGTTTGGGTGGTCCCTGGGCGGGTTTGGGTGGTTCTTGGGCGGGTTTGGTCTTAAAGAGGTCAAATACACTTTTTTTTTCTTTTGATTTTGTTCCTTTTAATTTATTTATTTTTTTGTTTTTTTCTTTATGAAAATTTTTGGCACCCTTGAGGGTCTTTTCGGGTGCGTTTTTGATGAAGTTCCTTGTTTCTTTTCTTGTTTTTTTTGTTTCTTTTTTTACAATTTCTTTGACAGCTTTTGCGTCGTTGTTTAATATTTTTTCGAGTTGATCAATACCGGAGACTTTTTTAATGCCTTTTATTATTGAACCCCCTTCAGAATCTTGAAACGAGTGTTGTTGATACATGGTTTGTTTTTTAAATAACATGTTTGTATTTATATGTGTATTTTATTTGTTAAAAAATTGATTTAAGAACAAAAATGGATGTTTCTAGTGGTTTATTACGAGCATTGTCTTTTTACCGTGTGTATTTTTTTGGCGCGTTTGACTTTGCGTTATCTCGTTTTGAGATCAATATGATGGAAAACGTGTACATGTTGTCTTCGTTGACGGACCGTATTTCAATATCGTATCAAGATCGTTTAATGTTGTATGATGCGCAGATGTTGATTATGTTGATACATCGTACGGAATCAAAAGAATGCAAATCGTTGTTACATTATTTTGAAGAGGGCAATGTGTCGTATTTGTATGGTTTGGATATTGATTGGTCGTTGATGCCTCAAAAAGTGTTTCAGATGTATACAATGCATGTTTCACGATTGTTGTATGTGTATGAACCGGGTTTGAATGCTTGTGTGGGTGTTTGGGGTGATTTTGATCGTCATGCGCGTGTATTTCGTTGCATGTTGCATGGTGCGTCAAACCATGTGGATCGCGTGTTGTTGTCTGGTGTATATTTAAATGGTTTTCATGTGGATTCAACTGTGTCGTTTGATGTGTGTGATGTGTTGGCTCGTCATCGATTGTGGATGTTGTCTATCGTGAAGCGTCTTTGCGAGGTCAATGATCGTGAATTGAATCAGCGTGGTCAGTTGTTGATATCGTTATCGGATGTACAGCGTAAGCATATAGCTTCGATGCAAAAGAAAGAATTGGATGAGTTTGTGTTTCGTCCACCGTCGTTTATGAACGACAATGTGTTAAAGGTGTCGTTGGACGGTTATGTGAATTTTATGATGCGTATGAAAGATGCGTATACGGGCGTGTTGGGTTTTTGTTCTGGTTTTATGTTGATATGGAGTGCGTTACCTCACGAATGGTTGTTTGGATCTACATTGTCGGTGAAGGATCATCGACGTTGGTTGATGTATATGCCGTGTATGTATAAACATGTGTTTGTACGAGAGGGATGTTTTTATACGTATGATAAGCGTATATCGTGGGGTAAAAAGTATTATGGTTGTACAGTGTTTTATTATTCGATAATGAAAAAAAAGTATGGATGTTACAACGAATATTTTAGTGGTTTACGCCATAAGATTTTGAATGAGTTTTTGTAATTGGTGTCGTAATGTAAAAAGACATTTGACTCGTTCTTGTAAATCGTCTAGTTTCAAGCTGGCTCTGGTCATTGGATCGGTTTGTTTCTCTTGGACCCATCTTCGAATGGATTCACGTTCATAATAGTGTCCGGCAGGTGTTTTGTTCACATTGGTGGTTAATTCTTGCGTGATCGGACATGTTAATATATCTTTGAGTTGTTCCCATGCAGGTTTGTTGTCGTGTAAAGCATCGACACCTTCTATGATTATTTTGAGTAGTGGTGTGTTGTTTTCTTGAAGCGCGTTTAGTATCATGGTGAGTTTGGGAGTTGCACCGTGTTTGATACATAATGGTATGTATTCATGATGACGCATCAATAGATTCATAAGCGATGGTTGTATGGTGATGGATTCGGCGTGAAGTAAAACAAAAACCCATTGGTATTTTTGTTTTTTATAACATTTTTCAATGAGTGTACCGCCGTTTTTTAATGTTGTGTCGGGGTTCAAGCCGTGTTGCAATGCTTGAAACAAAAATTGTGGTTTATAATCAACAAACATATCGACAATGGAACCTTCGATCGTGTTGACTTTTTTTACGATTTTACAAAAAAGAGGTTCATGGTGCCGTTTCATACTTTGTTTTAACACACGTACATCTATTTCATCCAATGAATCGATGCACATTTCTGCAATATCTACATGACAATGTTGTATTACAAAGCACATTTGTTGTGTAGTAGGACGCACACCCGCTTCCAATGCATACCGAACCGATTTGATATCTTTACGCTTGATAGCTCGTTCAAAACGTTTTATATCTTCTGGCAATGGTTCGGGTATAGATATATTCTCTATCACATCGGTTGTTGGTGCAACATGTTGTGTTTTCGAAACGGATTGGTTGGAGGGTTTAAGAGTTGTATTGGTACGAAAACGATAATTGGTTTGCTGACTACATACAACTTGCATGTCACTTGTAGATATATATGTTACTTATATATTATTATTTTATTAATTCCTCTAAAGTACGCAAACGCTTATGCAACATTTTATTCTCTCTATATAAATATTGAATTCTTGCCATGGTTTCATCGTTTGTCATTTTTTGTTTTTTGTTGCTTTGTAAACGTTTCATGAGTGTCCCAATGATGTTTTTTTGTTTCAAATGTTTTTGATTGGCTTCTTTCAGTTGTTTTTGTGTGGTCAATTCCATCCAATGTTGTTGATCTTGTTCTTGATACAATATAAAAAAAGTGGCACCTTTACGTACAAGATCGCCATCTTGGTATGTTTTATCAGCGTGAAAGTGTCCTTGATAGATGGATCTTCCAGTTGTTCCTTGTATCCCTTTGACACCTTTGGGTCCTGGTGGACCTTTTGGACCTTTTGGACCTTGAAACCCTCGTTGACCTCTTGGACCCCTTGAACCCTCCAACCCTTTTTCACCACGCATTGGCAACCAATCGCTTGTTGAAGGATTGTTTTTTATTGCAAGTGTATATTCATGGTTTTTGTATACCAAATCACCCATTTTGTATTGTTTGTATTCGTTAAAGATTCCTTTGAATATACTTGGACCCGTATCACCTTTGATTCCTTGTGGACCCCGTTGACCTCTAGAACCCTGTACACCCTCTATACCACGTTGACCACGTGGACCCGGTGGTGCCATCAATGCCGACCATCGTTTATCTATATCCGGTGATCCATGACCTATAACCGATACTTTGATCGAATCGCGTGTCACGTACAAAAGACCGTCATGTACTACATAATCGGATGTTTGATAGGATCGATATGCATCCCATTTGCCTTCAAAATGCAAGCCTAGACCAGCTAAGCCTCTTGGACCTCTTTCACCGGTGGGACCTCTTGGACCTTTTGGTCCTGCAATGCGTTTTACATGTTGCAACGCTTTTGGTTGTTGTAGGGTAGGTGTGGAAGCAACCAAGGCGTCGACTTCATCTTTGGTGTAGTGGGAAGAAGTGATATCGGATGTCTTTGCATAATCGTTGAGATGATCAACATGGACATAGATGGTATAATGTAGGTAAATTCCCAAACCGATGACTCCAAATAAAATAACCGCGTTTAATGCGAATAGAAAGTTTTGGCATCGTCCAGAACGCGGTTTGGAGCTTCCACCGCCGCCTCCAGTGACCTGAACGACTGTTCCACCAGGAGATTTAACATTGACTTTGGACGATTTAAATCGACTCTTCTTGTTTTTATAAACAAGCATACTTTATAGAAATAAATATAGAATATATATACGTTATTTTTTTGAAACGGTCGACGCGTCAAGAGCCTGTGATGTGTATGAAATAAACAACAACACGTTCCAAGACAAAAACACAAGATTAAACAATGATCGTATGATAGCGATACTCAGCCTTAATACGAAAAACGTTCCTGTAAGTATAGCAAATACAGTGACAACAAAGTTGAGATAAGTGGCATTGTGACAATCGTCCCAAACCGGGTCATAGGTTGTATTTTGCCATGCTTGCATGCCTAACACACCGATGGCTGAATTGGTATCGAGGTATCCTTCTTTGACAAAGTATGCGTATTCTTGTGGGTAATCGCGTCTAGCCACGTAAAAGAGATTCCAAAACACGCTGACTTCGTCCACGAGGTTGTAGGATACGCTAGAAGATGCGTTGAGTACCAAAAGTTCGTTGCAGTTTCCATACGTGTAATTTTTAGGTATGCATCGTTCACAAGTGTCAACAGGACATTTGGTCGCCAACAGTGGAAAGTACGAACAAAAACATGCGGGTATCAACCGGTTGATGATCCACATATAGGAATCTTCTACAAGCATGATAGGCAATGCTGGCGCACAGTTCGGTACAAATCCATATACTTGATACAAAAACAAAAAGTAGTTGATGGGTATGAGTACGACGAGGCTGAGTAGTGGTGACAGTGGTATGATGGACCACCACCCGTTGAATAGTATGACAATGTCGATACCCAAGCAGAGGTAGAATGCGTTATCAAATAGTTCAACGCGGTTGGCGGGTGCTTGATAGATCATGGTTTCTATATCGCATTCTTCTGTGAAAGGATATTGTAATACGTATGGTATACCATAACCGAAAAAGGGTACGTTCGTTCCGTTGGTGGTGACACCGTTTCTGGTAACATTGGTTTGGTTTTTGATGGTGACGAGTACGAGTTTGAGTGCTTGTAACAGGTATGGGTATTGATTTTGTGGATCGTTGTATAGATCAACCCAATCTTGTTCGACGTGTTTGTACCATGGTTCACGTGGTTCGGGGTCAAACAACCGGTCAATGACATCATTGACATATGTTCTTGTGGTTTGGTTAAGTTTGATAAAGTATTCTTCGACGTTGTTGGATATGTTTGGGTAATGATCGTTGTAGAATGTAGCCATGTGTTTGGAGGTTTCGTTGGTGACTTCAACAAAGTTGTTTAGGAGTGTACATTCCAGACAAGCTCCTTCTTTGTTGTTGCATGTATCCTTGTTGGTTTTACTAAACGAACGTAGTTTGACTGTAATGGGTTGGTCTGCGTACCAAATGTTTTTTGCGTGTTTAAGTTGTTCTACTGCGTGATTTTTTAGTGCGGTGACATGTGTTTCGTTGACCATTTTGATAGAACGTTTAATCACTTTATGGCTAATATGAAGAAAATCATGTGCGGTAACGTACATGCGTTTTCCCATGTGGTGTTTGTGCCATATCGTAGATATATCGGTAAAACTTCTTGATGCATCTGTATACATTCTGTATAATCTTGCCGTGTTGGATGGATTATTTGCATCTTTGTATCGATGATCAAAATGTTCAAGGGTTGATTCTAAAAGAACTCGCAAGGACAAGTTGTTGTATATGGACAATATAATACCGATGGTTTTTATGTACATTTCATTGATCATGCGATAATCGATTCCATATTCTTCCATAAGAAGAATAAATTCTTCATCTGTTTTTGACGTGAAATATACAATGGTTGCTCTTGCAATTTGATATACAATGATGTATTTTCGTTTCCAATTGTAAAATATATCGTTTGGTATATATTTGACTTTTAATATATCGAATATTTTTTTGGCAATTTTGAGTTGGTCGTAGCATCCAATGTATGTTATTTTTTCACTGGTGGTGAATGAATCAAATGTTTTGTTTTGGTTATAATGCATGAGTAATCCACACTCGGTGTTGGGAGTCCAAAACTCGTTTGGGGCTCCCAAACGTGTCGAGCCAAGTACAAACTTTACTGGGTCATCAAAAAATGAAGTAATTGTTTCCATTATAGATTGAAACCCTGGAATGACACGATCAAGTATTGAATAAACAAGACGTGGTAAAAATGTTGCAAATTGCACCAAAAACTCGCCCAAGGTTGAAAAGAACGTGGTGTCGCCTGACGTCATCATGTTTACGAAATCGATACCTATTTTGGCAAAAAGTGTCATTAAATCAATAAGTTGTCTGTTTGTTAATCCTTGTATGATATCAAGTATCTTTAAGAGTTCTACGAAGAAATTACCAGGGTCAATTTCTTTACCAATGTTTAATGCTTGACGTACAACATAATACAGATTTTCAAACAAGTAGATGAGTGCTTGTGTCATCAAATCGATCATACTATCGATACTCAATGATGCCGCATATACCACGATTTTATTTGACAAAAAGTTGATATAATATGAATAGCGATTTCTAACTAAAACACTATAATCATAAAAGGCAAAAACAATTCGTGTCAATAAACGTTTGATATTTGGTGTGGTTTTGAAGCCTTTGAAGCCCAAGGCGCCAGCGGCAGCACCAATCATGTCGATCATCAATGCAAAAAAGGTACCAATCATACCAGAAAAGGCTCCTATCATTTTTTCATTTTGACATAAGAACAACACATCTGCCTCACCTGCGTTTTCCGAACGTCCTGTAAAAACCTCAACTGTATTTTTAACCAACACACGAATGTTCATCACATTTGATCCAAAAGTTTCACGAAACATCAACGCCATGTTACAAAAAGGTCCATAATAAGCAGATATTGTACATTTCGCCGTGACACCATCTTCTTTTACCGTGTTCAGATTCGACAAAGTAGTCATGACAGGTGATTGAGCAATCACAAACACTGCTCGACCGTACATCAGTGGTTTGGGCGTATTTAAATCGATTTTGACACGACCTTTAAACCCGACCATATAACCTTTTTTGTATACCGTTTCTTGTTGAGGAATAATATAATAATAAAGCGTACATGTTTTTTCCGATTCATGAAAGCTCCATGCCCGACATTCCTCTTCCACACACTCTTCACAACATTCATCCGCTTTTATATCGTTTATATATTCATAGTTAATCATGAAATAATCAAATGTGACATTTACGTTGTGTAACAATCCTTTGGTTTCATCATATATTAGATTTAATCGTGTAATATTAACATTCGATATATTGTTTTTTTTTAAAAACTCAAAGGTATGATCAAAAATGGTGGATGTACTATTGAATGTAATGACGATGGATTCATTGACAACGACTTGACTGATTTTTTCGTGTGGAACTTGTATAATATGGCTGTAATGTTGTTTGGGATATTGTATCGGTCGTTTGGATTCAATGCGGTATTCGGGTGCATCAGAGCATATCGCTTCGTATCGTACAAACATGTATTCTTTTTGTAACACTTTGTATTGAATATTCATACCGGTTCGTTCTTGATCGATGGTATTGATAGGTTGTGTCTGTGTTATTTTTGTTGTGACTTGTTTGTCTTTATAGAATACTGCATTTACAGCGAAGGATATTTCGGTAGATCTGTTTCGGTATAATTTACGGTTTCTATCTTTTGCGGCTTGTTCTTGTGTGTATTTTTGTTTTTGTTCGTCTGCATAGGCATCACGTGGTAGGGTTCCTAAACGTCGTTTTTTGTATTCTTCGTTTTGTTGATGGTATGTATGTATGTATCGAACACGCGGATCGTGTCTTTTTGAGCTCAATCTTGTTTGCGTACCTATACCCTGACCAGGTACATACTTTTCAGATTTATCGCCTTCTGGTTCACCAACACATTTATTACCGTTCGCAGAAGTGAGCCATGACAAACTCATCACCCATTGTTGTAGATCCAATTGTGTATCCACCAATGAAATCGCATATTCGAAAAACATGGAATTGCACCAATGTTTAGCTGTTGTCTTGGAATATACCAGACGTTTATATACATCACGCTCGTCTGCATTCTTTTGCATCGATTCAAACATAGGAAAATGGCTCATACATCTACATTTGGATGAAGCTGTCAAATATAATTCAGGATTGCATATACAATCTTTGTTGTCATTTGTTTTGATACACATAAATATCTTTGGGTTGTATGTCAACAACGATGGTTCACGTAGTGAAGGTATAATAGAATACATATATTCCTTGCGTCGTATACTAGCAAAATTAATAAACGACAATAACGTATTTTGAATCGTTTTGTATTTTCTTTGGCGGTATTCTTTTTGTTGACAAAACGTAAAACGAACCATCTCTACAGAGATACAATCGTATTCAATGTAATTTTGAAAATGTCCTTCTGTAATTTTGTCGAGCACACCTGAACAAATTTTGTAGCATCCTGGTTCGTCGTTGGTCCCTGTACATTGTTTCACATTAAACTTGTCATTGAAGAAATCGATGGCGCGTGAACGGTTCAAGCCCCAACCACAGTTCATTGGATACGTAAAATAATGTCCAAACAAAATATCAGGTATTGCCAACACAAATCGAATCGAAAGACGAGCCATTTCTATAACATAACGCTGCAATACAGGAAATTCAATCTTGTTCAATGGATTCTCTGTTTCTTCTTCTTCTATTTCTTCACCTACAGCCTCTGCAGGTTGTTTGGTTTCTGAATTCTGTCGCTTGGCTTTTGCACCCGCTTTCATCATCCCATAAGATTCGTGCAATTTGTTGAAATATGCCCTGTAAAAACCAGAAAACGCTTTACCAACGTTTCCAATCGAAAACATATTCAACAACATCGACCAAAAATACACCGATGCCTTGTCCATAGGCTGCAACACGTCATAATTTAACGTTGGTTGAAGACAATTCGGTG
>MDTG01118999.1_pt1 | contig 10904 bp, 9 predicted proteins | sample 811421 | NCBI WGS metagenome assembly MDTG01 (sample SAMN05326645, study PRJNA326480) | marine metagenome | isolation source: seawater | place: Pacific Ocean: South East | collected 2011 | reverse complement strand
TGCAATGTGCAGCTCAGATGATTTTATGGATATTGATATAGGTGACGCTAATAAAAAATCAATTCATGAAATATGGCATGGAAAATTGTTTTCTGATGTAAGAAATAAGCACGAGATTAAAGACGGATTTAAAGAAATTAAGCCATGTAAAAATTGTTTCTATCCAAGAAAAATGGAAGAGGGCGAGAAAGCAATTATTAACGGTAGAGAAGTAAGAATCGAAAATTATATAAACCGATCACAAGAAATCGGCAAATAGAATATTCCTATAAATGAAAATAAGTTTTGCTGAAAAAGCTCTTAAGAAGCTTTGCGATAGAAAATATGTTTTATTTACTGGCAATGCCACTACCTCGTTATTTTTATCTTTAAAATCACTTAATTTAAAAAAAGGATCTAGGATTATGGTACCCAACAATTCATGTCCCCATGTTCCGTTATCAGTTTATTTAGCAGGTCTTATTCCTTTTTTTATCGATATAGATAAAAATAATTTTGGTATGAATGTGGAGTCACTAAAAAAAAGCATCAACACTAAAATAAAAGCAATAATCGCTGTTCATTCTTATGGTAATATATGTAATATTAAAGAAATTTCCAAATTTTGTGAAAAAAAAAGAGTCCCATTAATTGAAGACTCCGCTTTACTGCTGGGTGTTAGTGCTAATAATAAACCTGTAGGTTCATTTGGAAATATATCTGTTTTGAGCTTTGGCAAAGGTAAAGTTATTGAAGCAGGTGATGGTGGCGCTATCATGACTAATGATTTAAAAACCTTTCAAAAAATTAAAAAGTTTAATGATAAATTAGGATTTAAAAAAACTAGTGCCAAAAGTCAAATTGATAAAATGGACCATGAACATACTAAAATCTATAACAAGTATTATCTCAAAAATAAAAAAAGTGTAATACAAAAAATTTACATGTCAAAAGCATTAAATAAAGCAAAATACCTTTTGTATAAGTTTGATAAAAAATTGTTAAGTAAGATCATCCTAAATAAAAAATATATAAATCACATTAGAAAAAAAAGAATTGAAAACTGCCTTTATCTCGAAAAAAAATTAAAAAAAATTAAATCAAATTTCTTTGATTTGAAAAAGATAAACAAAAACTCTATTCCCTGGAGATATAACATTTTTTTCTTAAAAGAATTTGATAGAAATTTTGTTTTGGAAAATTTATTAAATAAGAAATTCAAAATAAGCAGTTGGCATCCAAGATTGGACGTTTTTTTTGATATAAAAAGAAAAAAAACGGATTATCCTATTACAAATAACCTTGATAAAAGCATATTAAATATTTGGGTTAATCATGAAATAAATAAATCATATTTAGATAAAATTATTAAAAATATTTTATTGTTGAAATCAAAATTAGTTAACTAGTGAAAATTCTCTCTTTATATACACACTATCCGTCATCTGCTTCTATTATAATTGATAATAAAGTTATTGCTGCAACACACGAGGAAAGATTTACTAGAGTTAAAAATGAAATAATTTTTCCGGAGAAAGCAATTCAATATTGTTTAAAAAAAGCAAGAATAAAATCTTCAGAGCTTGACTATGTTGCTCTAGCTAGTTTTATTAGCCCATTCGACGATACATTAACAAGAAAAAATAAGTGGACAGTTCAAGATTATTTAAAAGAACAAAATGAAATATGGAAACCTTATTTGATTGAAAAAAAACATAAAATTAAAAAGTCACCGATTGAAATTTTTCCCGAAAAAATAGATTTTAAAATGTATCCAGAAAACTATTGGAAAAAAAATTATAAAAAAAAGAATATACAAAAAAAATATCTGTCTGATAGAGTTGATATGGTGGCAAAGTATTTGAGAATATCTAAATCAAAAGTAATTAGACTAGATCATCACACTTGCCATGCTTTCTATTCTTACTATATATCTCCATTTAAAAAAAAGAAGGTTCTAGCTTTAACAGTTGATGGATTTGGAGACGGTTTAAATTCTACTATAGGTATTTTTGATGAAAAGGGAAATTATAAAAGAGTATATCAAACAAACTTGTGTGCCATAGCCAGGATTTACCGTTATATGACTCTTATTCTTGGAATGAAACCTAATGAGCATGAGTACAAATTAATGGGTCTAGCACCTTATGGAAGAGAAAAGTACGGTAAAAAAGCCCTTAATATTTTTAGGAGTACGCTCCAAGTTAAAGGTACAAAATTTGTTTGGAAAATTAAACCAACAGACAGCTATTTTTGGTTCAAAGAGAGGTTAGAAGGGGAAAGGTTTGATAATATTGCTTGGGCAGTGCAAACATGGGTAGAGGAATTACTGACAAAATGGGTAAAGAATTGTGTAAAGAAATATAAAATTTCCAACGTTACTATTTCTGGAGGAGTTGCCCTTAATATTAAAGCGATGGGAAAAATAGCCAAATTGAAAGAAGTTAAAAGATTATTTGTAGGCGGATCAGCTAGTGACGAGTCCATGGCACTAAGCGCAGGAATATGTCTGTTGCATAATTTAAATAAAAAAAAAGGTATCGGGTTTGGTTTTAAAAAATTTCCACAAATCCAAAATTTATATCTTGGACCCGAAAATAAATTTGATCAAGAAAATCTTATTTTAAAAAAACTGAATAATAAAAAATTTAAAATTTATAAAAGATTCACAAATAAACAAATAGCAAAATTTCTTTCAGAAGGTAAAATTATTGCTAGATGTGCAGGGAGAATGGAATTTGGACAACGCGCTTTAGGTAATAGATCAATTTTGGCAGATCCAAGAAATTTAAATATAAAAGAAAAGATTAATGCAGCTATTAAAAACAGAGATTTCTGGATGCCTTTTGCACCAGTTATTTTAAAAAAAATTAGTAAAAAATATTTGATTAATCCAAAAAATTTAGAGTCTCCGTATATGACAATAGGTTTTGATACTACTAAATTAGGATACAAAAAGATGTCGGCAGCTTGTCATCCAGCTGATAAAACAGCTAGAGCGCAAATTTTAAAGAAAAAGGATAATGAAAAACTTTATAATTTGATCGAAGAATTTTATAAAATTACAGGGACTGGCGCTTTGTTAAATACAAGTTTTAATCTACACGGTTATCCGATCGTTAATACAATAAAGGATGCTATTTACGTTTTTAAAAATAGTGAATTAGACGGTTTATTACTAAATAATTTTTTTGTATTAAAAAAATAAAATTTAAAAATAATTGTTAATATTCTTTTGATTTCGTAAAAATTTAATCAATGATAAAAAGATTTATACATTCAATAAGATATTTTGTAAGGTATTTTTTAAAAGGTATTTTTTGTCTTAGGAATCCATTAAATAATAATATCGTTATTTTTGACTCAAAATTTCCTGGTTCATTTTATTTAAATCATATGCTCCATAAACAAAAACCTTTAATAATTGCAACTAGATCTGAAGAAATTAACAAAATTTATATTTCTAAAAAGATTATTTTTTTTATGATTAAAAATTTTTTTAAAAGAAGCCTAAAACAAAATTATCTATTAATTTTAATTAAAATAATAAATCCAAAATTAGTTTTAACATATACAGATATATCCCAAGATTTTTATGTTATATCTAAATTATTAAAAAAAAAATATAAAGTTTATTGCATTGCAACAGGCTTCAAGGCAAGAAAGACATTTTTCTGGAAATATTGTAAAGAGATTATTCATACCAGAATATTATTGTTTATCGAAATGGGATAAAGATTATCTTCTAAAAAGAAAAGCAAAAATTGAAAAGTTTTTTATTTCTGGTTCGCTTAAAGTAGCATTAGCAGAAAGATTTTTCAAAAAAAAAAATATTAAAATAAAAAAAAATAAATATGATATTTGTATAATTGGAGAAGCTGGAAAGATCTGGAAACCTAAAGATTTAAAAAGCAAACAATACAATCAAAGTTTTTACTCTGATAATAAATATTACACATATAATTTTATAAAAAAGCATGGCTTTTCAGCAGGATTACAAGCGCAATATGTTCAAAAATTTTGCAAGAAAAATAATTTAAAATTTATCATTATAGGAAAACATAAAAAGAATACTATTGAACGAGAGAATGAGCTATTTTTTTATGAATACTATCTTGGAAATAAAAAATTTAGATTGGAGCCAGGTTTTCCAACCCAATTTAAAAGCTATAAATTTATTTTGCAGAGTAAGCTGACAATTGGAAATGATACAACTTTATTAAGAGAGGCTCTTGCTTTAAATCAAAAAATTTTGCATTGTAATTTAAGTGGAAATCCAGCTCCAAATATACCAATTAAAAAAAATTTTTCCTTTCAGAAAAACTCTTTTAAGCATTTTGAAAAAAAAGTTTCAGAGATATTAAGAATGCCGAAAAAAAAATATTTTTCACTACTTGGTAAAAACAAAAATTATGTAATAGCAGACTCAAAAAATCTAGATTTAAGATTAATTAAAAAGATAAATTCAGTAGTCCAATCTTCAAAATGTTAAAAAATTATAAATTTTGTATTTTTTGTTATTCTAAAAAAAGAAAAATATTGTTTAATCAAACTTTTAAAGATAATTTTTATTTAAGGGCGATTAGAAATGATCTTAACTTGACAATCTCCCAACTTAAGAAAATGAAAGTCTACGAATGTCAAAGTTGTAAATTGATTCAAAACGATCCATGGTTTACAGAGGAATATTCCAGAAAAATATACTCCAATATTTACGGTCAACACAATCGTTCTTGGCAAAACTTAATAAATTTCGTTAATCATGGAAAAAACCCAAATCACGGAGATCTTTTTAATATTTTAATAAAAAATTTAAATATTAAAAGTTACGCTGAGCATAATAGTCCTTTTATGGGCATTTTTTTAAATTTTTTGAAATTAGAAACAAATCAAAAAAAGTTTTTTTACAAAAAACTTTTCACAAATACGCTTAAATATTTGAGTTCTAGGCAAGTAGCAGGTAAATCTAGAAATTTTCAAAAAAAGTCATTTTTAAATTCAAAAAAATATTTAAGTAATTTGAGAAAGTTAAAAAAAAATTATATTAAATCAAAGAGAATTAAGAAGTATTTATTTGTAGATAACTCAAATTTAAGTTGGGGTTCAAATGATAATTATGAGTCAGTAAATAGTAGATCTTTTGCAACTGAATTTTTAGATTTAGAGATAAAAAATTTTCATGATGATATTAAAAAAAAATTAGACTTATTTGCTTTTTTTCACACACTGGATCATACTTTTAAACCACAGGAAGTATTAAATAGAGCTCTAGCCATTAGTAAATATACTTTAGTCTACTGTCATATAAACCCAGAGTTAACAAAACAACATCTTTTCTCCTTAACTAAGAATTTTTTAAAATACTTAAATAAAAAGAAAATTTATACTCTAAATTTGACTAATTTGATTAATAAAGAATACAAGTCTCCTGAACTATATTTCTTATGCTCAAAAAGAAAAATTAAATCGAGTTTGTTAAACAAATTTTAATCAATGTTAGTATCAATAATAATTACAAATTATAATTACGGTAAATATTTAAAATTTTGTCTTGAAAGTTGTTTTAACCAATTATTTCCAAAAAAAAATTATGAAGTAATTTTAGTTGATGATTGCTCATCAGATAAAAGTATAGATGTTGTTAAACAATTTTCAAAAAAGAAAAACTTTAAATTGATAGTGAATAAAAAAAACTTAGGAGTTGCAGCTAGTTCTAATATCGGTATATTAAAATCTAAAGGTAATTTCTTTGTAAGAGTAGACTCAGATGATCATGTAAATAAAAATTTTATCAAAAATTTATACGATTTGCATAAAAAAGACCCGAAAATTTTAGGAGCAACTTCTGACTACTATTATGTAAACAACAATGGAAAAAAATTAAAAAAATTATCATATAAACAAAAACCTATTTCATGTGGAGTAATGTATAATAAAAAGAGATTGATAAAATTAGGTTTATATAACGATAGATTTAAACATAGAGAAGAAGAAGAGCTAAGGAAAAGATTAGGAAAAAAATATATTTTAAAAAATTTATCCAAGCCGCTTTACAATTATAGGATGCATAATAGCAATAAAACTAAAAATAAAAGTTTTATGAGAAAGTTTAAATTAAGACTTTCCAAATTGTATAATTAAAAATGATAATAGCTTGTTTACAAGTTAGACTTAAGTCAAAAAGACTTCCAAATAAAGCTTTAATAAAATTAAAAGACAAACCATTATTCTTGCATGTTGTTCAAAGAATAAAATGTGCAAAAAAAATTGATAAAGTAATTGTATGTACCAGTAAAAATAAGCAAGATAAACCAATAATAAATTTGTGCAAAATAAATAACATCGAATATTTCGCGGGCGATGAAGACAACGTCATTAAACGATTTGTGGACGCTGTGTCAAAATATAAACCAAATCATATTCTTAGAGCAACAGGTGAAAATCCATGTTTAAGCTTCGAATTTATTGACATAGCAATTAAGGAACATATAAAAAATAGATCTAAATACACAACCACCGATGATCTTCCAAGAGGTATGAGATCAGAAGTGATTAACTTTAACTTCTTACAAAATTTACATGCCAAACTTGTGGAACCTAAAATGACAGAATATATGACATGGTACTTAGATAGACCTAAAAAGTGGAAAGTATTAAAAGTAAAGATGCCACAAAAATTTAAAAGAAAAAAATATAGATTAACTGTTGATACCGAGTCAGACTTGAAAGTAGTAAAAAAAGTTTACAATCAATTATATAAAGGTTTGCCAATTGAAAGCTTAAAGATTATAAACTTTTTAGACAAAAATAAAAAAGTTGTAATGTTAAATAACAAAATAAAACATAGATTACTTAATGATTTTAAAAATAAGGTTGATTTCAGAACCTATGATGAAATAGGAGCAAAATAAATGGAAATTGTTGTAGATCTTTTTAATCAACATAGTGGAAAATTTGAAGATTTAAAAAAGCTATCTTTATCTGCATGGATGAATGGTGCAAATGTTGTTAAAATTCAACTATTTAAAAGCAAAACAGTTTGGGGAGATGATAGTAGAAAATATATGGAAATGAGTTTTGACCAAGTAAAGGAATTGAAAAATTTTTGCGATAATTTAGGAATAACTTTTGCAGCCACACCATTTGACAAGGAAAAAGTAGACTGGCTAGAAGATCTTAATGTAAAATTTCACAAAGTTGCAAGTGTGACTGCAAAGAAAGATCCTAAGCTTGTTGATTATATTCTTTCAAAAAATAAAAAAACATTTATTTCACTAGGGAAATTTGAATTAAATAAATTTCCATATGGTTTTGATAAAAATATTCAATATCTCTATTGTGTTTCACAATATCCAACACAATTAGATGATGAAAGAATTAAAAACATGCCAAAATATTCAAACAAAGGTTATTCAGGTTTTAGTGATCATACTTTAGGAATATCTGCAGCTATCAAATCATATTTCTTAGGAGCTACTATTTTAGAAAAACATTATACATTTGATTATGCTTCACAGAAAAATTGTGAATTAGCACACCTTTGTTCTTTTACACCTGAGTCATTAAGAATGTTTTCAAATTTAATAAAAAATTTTGAAATTATGAAAAATAAATAAAGTTTTAATTTATTTATTAATTCCAATTATTATCTCAATACAAGAAACATTATTTCAATAAAAAAATGTGTGGTTTTCTTATAGAATATAGAAAAAAAAATATAAAATTTGATAAAGATTTTTTTCTATCAAATGCAAAAAAAATCAATCATCGTGGCCCAGATGATGAGGGAGATATTTATTTAAAATATTTCTCCGCAAAATTTTACCGATTGAGTATCTTAGACTTAAGAAAACAAGCCAATCAACCGATGAAATCTCAATCAGGCCGATTTACTATATTATTTAATGGAGAAATTTATAACTTTTTAGAAATAAAAAAAAAATTTAACTTTATTACAAAAACTAATTCGGACACTGAAATTGTTTTAAAATTATTCGAAAAATTTGGACTAAAAATGGTAAAAATTTTAGAGGGTATGTTTAGTATTGTTATATATGATCAAGAAAAAAATATTTGTTATTTTTTTAGAGATAGATTCGGGATTAAGCCTTTATACTTTTTTGAGTCAGAAGAAAAAATTGTCTTCTCATCAGAAATTAAACCTTTATTAAATTATTCTGTAAAAAAAGTAAATTCTAAAAAAATGTTAGATTTTTTTTTAAAGCAATCAATGGATGATGATATTTTTACATTGTTTGAAAATATATATTCAATACAGCCAGGCTACTGCGGACAAGTCTCACAAAATAAAATGAAACAAGAAAGATATTGGGAGTTTGAAACTACAAATAATTCAAATTTTAATTTGAAACAAGAAAAAAGTAACATTGAAAGCCTTTTTTCATCCTCAGTAAAAAAACATCTAATTTCAGATAGAGAAGTTGGGTTTTTCTTTAGCGGTGGAACAGATAGTTTAAGTATTCTTAGTAAAGCTAAAAAATTTTTAAAAAATCCAAAATTGTTTACATATAATTTCTTATCTAATGATGGAAAATTTTATGGTGAATACGAAAAAGCAAAGCAAATTTCATCTAATCTAAAATTAAATTTGGATATAACAACAGTCACACCAAAAATGATTACTGAGAATTTTGATAAGGTAATTGACGTTTGTGAGTCACCAATTACTTCGATAAGGCAGATTTGTGATTTTTTATTATTTAAAAGATTTAAAAAACTAAATATTCCTGTAGCCATAATAGGTCATGGTGGAGATGAATTGTTAGGCGGCTATGATTACAACTTTTTGAATTTCTTAATTGACAAATATAAGGGAAATCTAAATTGTAATAAATTTCTCAATGATTTAATAAGCTATATAGATCTTAAAGGCAAAAAAGATAAAGACAAAAAAGTTAAATTAATGAATCATATAATAACATTATCTTATCAATTCGGATCGACTAAAGATTGCACGCCTTTTATAGAAATTGAGAATTTTTCGAAGGATCTCTTAGACGAATATATTGATGAAAAATTTTACGCAGAAAAAAAAATTCCAAAATATAATTATCTACAGAATTCTCAAATGAGAGATATACAGCATGTGAGTTTACCAAGAAATTTGAAATGTTGTGATAGATTATCAATGAGCAATGGAATAGAAGCAAGAGTGCCTTTTTTAGATCATAAATTGGCAAACTATCTATTTAACTTAGACAATAAATATAAATTTAAAGAAAATCAAACAAGATGGATTTTTAAGTCTCTTTTTAATAAAGAAATATCGAAATATTTTTCTAAAAAGAAAAATAGTGTTCCAGATCCTCAGTCTTTATGGCTAAAGAATGATCTAAAAGAATTTTTCATGGATGAATTTAAAAGTAAAAAATTTCAAGATAGTAAATTTTTCAATTCTAAAAAGATTAATAAAAGTTTAGAAAAGTTTAGTAAAAATGAAACTAGAAGTTCATTTCATCTATTTCAAATTTTTACTTTTCAAAAATTTTTAAATCACTTTAAAATTTAATATTATGAATAAATTTAATTTTTTTAAAAATAAAATTGGTATAATCGGTCTAGGATATGTTGGACTTCCCTTGGCAGTTGAATTTTCAAAAAAATTCCAAGTTGTAGGTTATGACTTAGATGTAAAAAAAATAAAAAATATTAGTAAAAAAAAGAATATTAGTGAAATTGATAAAAAAAACTACCATAGACTTAAAGATATTAAGTTTACTTATGATAAAAATCATTTAAAAGATTGCAATATCTTTATAATAACCGTTCCAACCCCAGTACATAAAAACAATAAACCAGACTTAACTCTTTTAATTAAAGCTACCACTGATGTTGCTAAAATAATAAAAAACGGAGATTTAGTCATTTTTGAATCAACTGTTTATCCAGGAACAACAGAGGACATATGCATTCCCATTTTAGAGAAAATTTCTAAATTAAAACTTAGAAATAAAAAAAATTATAAAACTATTGTCGAGCCTTATTTTACATGTGGTTATGCACCTGAAAGAATTAATCCGCATGATAGAACTCATTTATTACCAAATACAAATAAAATTATTTGTGGGTCTGATAAACCAACAACCGTTTTTGTAAAAAAACTTTATAAAACAATTATAAAGAAAAAAGTTTTTGCTGCAGCAAATATAAAAGTTGCAGAGGCGAGCAAGATGATTGAAAATGTTCAGAGAGATTTAAATATTGCTTTAATCAATGAGTTATCAATAATTTTTAATAAGCTCGGCATTAAAACACTAGACGTTATCAATGCCGCTGGAACAAAGTGGAATTTTTCAAAATTTTACCCAGGTTTAGTGGGAGGACATTGTATAGGTGTTGATCCATATTATATGGCGCACAAAGCAAAATTACTCAAAGTTAAAAGCGAATTAATTTTAGGTGGTAGAAAAATAAATGATAAAATGGCTACTTACACAGGCAAAAAATTTTTACAACATCTTAATAAAAAAAATAGATCAACAAAAATTAAAAAAGTTTTAATCATGGGTGTTACTTTTAAAGAAAATTGCCCAGATGTAAGAAATTCGAAAGTGATGGATGTTTATTACTATTTAAAAAATAAAAAGATTAAAGTTGATTTATATGACCCCATCGCAAATGTCAGTCAATTTGAAAAATTATATAGATTAAAGCTAATTAAAAAAATAAACAAAAACTTTTATGATGGGATTTTAATTTCGACTAGACATTTAAAATTCGTAAGACTTGGACTGAATAATATAAAAAAATATGCTAAAAAAAATTCAGTAGTGTTTGACCTTAAATCAGTTTTTCCTGAAGAAAAGACAGATTTTAGTTTATAAATTAATGAAAATAATCAGAAATTTATTTAGTAATTTTTTTGATACTAATCAAAAAATAAGTTTTTTTTTCTTACTTTTTTT
>MDTG01020626.1_pt1 | contig 10904 bp, 11 predicted proteins | sample 811421 | NCBI WGS metagenome assembly MDTG01 (sample SAMN05326645, study PRJNA326480) | marine metagenome | isolation source: seawater | place: Pacific Ocean: South East | collected 2011 | reverse complement strand
TGGAACTTAGAAAAAATAATGTACCCTTATCATATATTTTAAATTCTCATTTATTTTATAGAGATAATTTTTACGTAAATCAAAATGTTTTAATTCCGAGACCTGAAACAGAAAGTATCATAGATCAACTTATTGAATATGGTGATTTAGTTTTCAATAAAAAGAATAGATGTATATTTTTAGACGTAGGTACTGGATCCGGCTGCGTAGGAATCACAGTTGCTAATTTAAGGCCTAACTGGAATATTTTATTATCAGATTTGTATATGGATGCTCTAGTGGTTGCAAAAATTAATACAAACTTAGGAAAACATGGGAACATTAACTTAATATGTGGTGATTGGTTGTCACCATATGCAAAAAACTCTATAGATTTTATCTTTAGTAATCCTCCTTACATACCAATCAATGATAAAAAGTTAGAGAATTCTGTAAAAAACAATGAACCATATTCCTCACTTTTTTCTGGCATTGATGGGCTTGATGACATCAAAAAAATTATTTCATTTTCCAAGGGTACATTATCATCCTCAGGTATATTATTTCTAGAGAACGGTATTAAGCAATCAAGCAAAATTACATCTTTATTACAACTTAATGATTTTACAGACATAAAGGTGCACATGGATTATAATGGCTTGGAAAGATTTACATCATGTCGAAAAAATTATGGATAAAGACACAATAACTAAATTAGCTTATCTATCAAAACTAAGTATACCCGATAGTGATATTCAGGAGTTATCTAAAAATTTAGATAATATATTAAAACTTATAAGTGAGATTGATGCTGCACCAACAGAAAATATGAGTCCAATGGCGCATCCATTAGATTTCAATCAACCTTTAAGGGAAGATAAGTCTGTAGATGATATAGACAGAGAGAAAAATCAAAATGATATATCCAAAATAAAAGATGGATATTACGTAGTTCCTAAGATACTAGACTAAAAATGACATACACAACCGTAAAAGAAATTATTAACGCGATTAAAGAAAAAGACATAAGTGCCTTTGAACTCACAAGTCAATACCTTGATAAAATCAAGAAGGATGATTCAGATTTAAATTGTTTCATAACACTTACAGAAGAAGTTGCCTTGGAAACTGCAAAAAGAGTAGATAAAGATATCGCGAAAAATAATTTTAAGCCTTTATCAGGATTGCCTATTGCTCAAAAAGATATTTTTTGTACAAAAGATATTAAAACTTCATGTGGGTCTAAAATGCTTGACAATTTTATCAGCCCATATAACGCAACGGTTATAGAGAGACTAAATGATGCTGGTACAATAATGCTTGGAAAAACCAATATGGATGAATTTGCAATGGGATCATCGAATGAGACGAGTTTTTATGGTCCAGTTAAAAATCCTTGGAATCATGATTATGTACCAGGAGGATCTTCTGGTGGCTCGGCATCAGCTGTTGCAGCCAGGATAACGCCATGCTCTACTGGTACAGACACAGGTGGGTCAATAAGACAGCCTGCTTCATTGTGCGGAATTTGTGGTCTAAAACCAACATATGGACGAGTTTCTAGATTTGGAATGATTGCTTTTGCATCTAGTCTTGATCAAGCAGGGTTATTCACCACAGATGCATTAGATGCGGCCATTCTTCTAAAAGAAATATCTGGTCATGATAAAAAAGATTCAACTAGCTCGGAGATTGATGTTCCAAATTATTATGATTATTGTCTAAATGACGACAAAAGGAAGTTTACAATAGGTATTCCCGAGGAATTTGTTAGCGGATTAAACGATGATGTAAAAAATACGTTTTATGATGCTGTTAAGGTTTTAGAAAAAATAGGGTGTGTAATAAAAAAAATTAATCTGGAATATACTAGCCTTGGTGTGTCTGCATACCAAGTAGTAGCGCCAGCAGAATGTTCATCAAACCTCTCAAGATTTGATGGCGTCAGATTTGGTCACAGATCTCAACAAGCATCTAGTCTCGAAGAGTTATATAGAGAATCCAGATCTGAGGGATTTGGAAAAGAGGTGAAAAGAAGAATATTAGTTGGAACCTATGCCCTATCAGCAGGATATTATGACGCTTATTATCTAAAAGCACAAAAAGTTAGAAACCTTATTGCGCAAGATTTTAGGAGCGCATTTGAAAAAGTTGATTTGATATTAGGACCAACTACACCGGATATAGCTTTCAAAATAGGAGAGAAGATGAATGATCCAATAGCAATGTATCTATCGGATGTCTATACTGTTAGCACTAATCTTGCTGGCCTACCGGCAATGTCGATTCCAATGGGATTTAAAAATAAAATGCCACTAGGGTTACAAATAATTGGTAATCATTTTGATGAACAGAATATTTTAAAAATTTCACACTTATTCCAAAGAGAAACTGAATGGCATACTAAGGAGCCAGGAACATAGTATGTGGGAGACAGTTATAGGATTAGAAATACATGTTCAGCTTGCAACTAAGAGTAAATTGTTTTCATCATCATCAACTCATTTTGGTTTAAAGCAAAATACTCAGGCATCAATTATAGATTTGGCTATGCCAGGGGTATTGCCTGTTTTGAACAAAAAAGCTGTGGACATGGCCATCAAATTCGGATTAGCTGTAGATGCAAAAATTGCCAATGAATCTATTTTTGCTCGTAAAAATTATTTTTATCCAGATTTGCCGAAGGGATATCAAATTTCACAGTATGAATTGCCAATTGTTCATGATGGTAAATTAGAGATTATATTGGATGGTAAAGAAAAAACTATAGGGATTACTCGAGCTCATTTGGAAGAAGATGCTGGAAAGTCAATACATGACCTCTACGATGGAGAGAGTGCGATTGATCTAAATCGTGCAGGCACGCCACTGATTGAAATAGTATCAGAACCAGATATGCGTTCTGCTAAAGAGGCAGTTGTGTATTTAAAGAAAATTCATTCTATTGTGAAATGTCTAGGTATTAGTGATGGAAATATGGAAGAGGGATCTTTTAGATGTGATGCGAATATTTCTTTGAGGAAACCTGATGATGAATATGGGATCCGAGCAGAAATAAAAAATATAAACTCTTTTAAGTTTGTAGAAAACGCAATTAATTATGAGGTTAATAGGCAACAGGATATTCTTGAATCTGGTGGATCAGTAGAACAAGAAACAAGATTATATGATCCTAAGAAAAATGAAACAAGACCAATGAGATCAAAAGAGGAGGCTAATGATTATCGATATTTCCCGGATCCTGACTTATTACCAATTGAAATAACTCAACAGCAGATTAAAGACATTCGATTATCTCTACCAGAATTACCAGATGCAAAGAAGAAAAGATTTATATCAGATTACTCATTGAAAGCAGATGATGCTGAAATTCTATCCTCTTCTTCTTCTCTATCCAATTATTTTGAGGATTGTGTGAAACACATATCAGCTGAACATCAACTTTTAGCAAATTTTATTCTTAGTGAAGTTATGGGGCTTTGTAACAAAAATAATATCGAAATATCAGAAGCGTTAGTTGATTCCAAACAAATTGCAGACCTTCATAATTATATAAATGATGGTAAAATATCCATAAAACAAGCGAAGGATGTGCTTAGTAATGCATGGGAAAGCGGTTCGAAAGTTGATGATATAATAAGCAAACAGAACATAGAGCAGATATCAGATTCTGATTTACTTACAGATGTAACGAAAAAAATACTGGAAAACCATCAAAAAGAAGTCCAAGATTATAAAAATGGAAAAGACAAGCTATTAGGGTTTTTTGTTGGTCAGATCATGAAAGAGACAAAAGGTAAAGCTAACCCTAAAATATTGAACCAAGTACTAAAAAAATTATTAAAAGGTGAATAAATAATGATGAGCTTTGTAAAACAAATTTTAGGCATGTTCTCAACTGATATTTCTATAGATCTTGGAACTGCAAATACACTTATCTACATGAAAGGCAAAGGTGTCGTATTAGACGAACCATCTGTTGTTGTGGTGAGAGATGAACAAGGTGCTAACAAAAAAGTAGAAGCAGTTGGAATTGAGGCTAAAAATATGTTGGGAAGAACTCCTGTAGGTCTCACTGCTATTAGACCACTTAGGGACGGAGTAATATCAGACTTTACAATTTGCGAGAAAATGCTCCAACATTTCATAAAAAAAGTACATAAAAGTGCATGGTTTAGGCCAAGTCCAAGGGTATTAATATGTGTACCTTGCGGAGCGACTCAAGTTGAACGAAGAGCTATTAGAGAATCTGCTACTGGCGCAGGTGCTAGAGTAGTTCACTTGATTGATGAACCAATGGCTGCAGCTGTAGGTGCAGGTATGCCCTTAGACGAGCCCAGAGGTTATATGGTCTGTGATATAGGAGGAGGTACTTCAGAAGTTGCAACAATTTCCCTTAATGGAATAGTATATGCATCCTCAACAAGAATTGGTGGAGATACCTTTTCTGAGGCCTTAGTTAGCTATGTGAGGAGAAACTACGGATGTGTAATTGGTGAGCCTACTTCAGAGAAAATAAAACACGAGATAGGTTCTGCTTATCCTAGTAGTGATTTACTAGAAATTGAAGTCAAAGGAACAAATTTGGCGGCTGGTGTTCCTCAATCATTTACTATTAACAGTAATGAAACTCTCGAGGCACTTCAAGAGTCCCTTCAAGGAATTGTTGCTGCAGTTAAAACAGCTCTGGAAAATACACCTCCAGAATTAGGAGCAGATATACACGAGAGAGGTATGGTGCTGACTGGTGGTGGCGCTCTATTAAAGGATTTAGATATGCTCATAAAAGAAGAAACGGGTATGAATGTTATTGTTGCAGAGGACCCTCTAAGCTGTGTTGCTAGAGGCGGGGGAAAAGTACTTGAAATAATCGATGAAAAGGGAGTCGAGTTTCTTTCAATGGATTAACTTGTGTCTACATCGATCTTTAAAAAAAGTGTAGCGGATTTCTATATTCTTGTAATATTTGTTGCTCTTTCTGTTTTGAATATTGCCCTGGATATGAAGTATGCAAATTCAAATTATATACGTATATTAATTAATGACCTATTAATAAATCCAATACAATATATTGTAGAAACGCCCTCTAATTTTTTTAACCAAATTATGGAAGAAAAAAAGAACATTGCTGAATTAAATAAAAAAATAGAAATTCTAGAAAAAGAAAATATTGCTCTTAAAGCTAACATTCAAAAAATTGATATATTAGAAAACGAAGTATCAAGATTAAGATCTATTAAGACTACAATTAATGACAAAATTAAGGATATTAAAATAGCAAGCGTCATTAGAAGAAACATTTTACCTGATAAAGAATCTATTCAAATAAATATAGGTTCAGGAGATACTGTCAAAATTGGACAAACCGTTTTTGGTGTCGATGGCCTTATTGGGCAAGTAGTAGAAGTAAATATGAAATCTAGTAAAGTACTTTTAATCACAGACGTAAAAAGTAATGTACCTGGGATTATTACTCGAACTGGCAAGCAGGTAATTGTAAAAGGACGTTCACAAGATAAACTTTTGGAAATTTCATTTATCTCTAATGATGCAGATCTTAAAATCGGAGACTTAGTATCTACCTCTGGTCAGGCAAATAGGTATCTCCCTTCAGTAAAAATAGGAAGAATATCGGAAATTATTAAAAATGAAGGTGAGAGATTTGCTACAGTTATCTTAGAACCTGTAGAAAATATCTACGACACTAACGAAGTTATCTTAACTTTCAGCCAAAAATGAGGATGAAGAATTGTTTGTAATACTCACAACTATATTCATTGGATTATTGTTGATGTTAATGACATTACCATTTGGTTACTATGCGCCTGAATGGCTTCTGCTGATTAATATATATTGGGCGATAGCTGTACCGTCTAATAATAAAATATTTTTAGCATTTCTGTCTGGATTTCTTGTTGATATAGCTTTCGCACAAATCTTAGGTATAACTTCACTGTTATATGTAATATTTATATTTATAATGCTTAGACTCTATAATTCACTAAGGTATATGACCGTATCCCAACAGAGTGTAGTAATATTATTTTTTTTATTAATCAAACAACATATATTCGTTTGGCTTAATTATGTTTTGAGTATGGATTCAAATTATCAAAGCCTATTAATTAGTGCCCTGATTACATCTATTATATGGCCAGTGACATACTATTTACTTAGATTTATACGAAGAAAGTTTCAAGTCAGTGCTAACTAAAAATACTTCGATAGATAATTTTTTACAATTAACTTTGAAAAAGCTATGTCCCGATATCACTTGTAGAAAAAAAAGAGAAGGATATCAGCTAGAGCTTAAAAAAAGAAATATGAAGTTTATTCTAATGCTTGATGAGTATCAAAATCTTATCAGACAAAATAAGTTGCATACATTTAACAAAATATTTAAGAAAGATAATCTTAATATTCTAGACTGCACTGGAGGATTTGCTAGAGATGCTTGCATAATGTCATCACTTGGAAATAAAGTAACTTTGATTGAGGAAAACCCTATTATATCTATATTATTGAATGATGCGATTAAGAAGATTAATACAAATGAGATAAAGAATATTTTCGATACTATTTCAATCAAGTTTGGTAATTGTCTAGATTTTATCCGACAGACGAATAAAGTATTTGATTATATCTATTTTGATTTTATGTTTAATATAAGTAACAGCGCATTACCTAATAAAAGAGACCAATTCTTAAGGAAACTGACTAATAATAATATTAAAGTTAACAGAAGTATTATTGACGAAACAATACAAAGAATGAATTGTAAAATTATAATAAAAGAACATATTAAATCTCATGATTATGAAGATTTAAATATAATAAATTCATATAAAGAGAAAGTCATTAAATACAATTTAATAGAAAGTAACTGATGGATATCAAAAAATACATAGAAAATAAAGATAATATACATATCTATAATTTAGTTAATAATAAAGATATTATTCCTTATTATAATTTAGAGAGTTATCCCGTGCACGATAGTATAGAAATAATTGATAATAATCCATTTCTAGAAAATCAATTATTTATTTTCATTATAGATTCGTCACAGCTAATCAAGATTTTTTTCAATAAAATTAAAATATTTAACAATACTCTTTTATTTATAATTAATAATGATGATTTTAAGGAAAATGCTGTTGAATACAAAAAGTTACTCATAAGTTATGGATACAAATATCACGAAATGGATGATAATAATGAAATAATAGTGTTTATTTATGATATATCAGAGTATAAAGATAATCCTGATTGGCTAAATAGTGAAAATTGGGCTAATCCAGATCTTTGGGACAAATAGATATGAAAGAAAAAATTATAGAAGCTATAGCTACAAAAATAACTCATGAGAGTTTATCTGTTGAGGGAGCTGACTCAAAATATGATGTGAATATTGTAAGCGATACATTTGAGGGCATGTCAACAATTCAGAGACATAAATTAATTTATTCATTATTGAATAACTTTATAAAGACTGGCGAAATTCATGCTTTAACTATAAAAGCAAAAACACCAAGTGAATCAGACTAATAAGCTCTGGACGACAAGAAAGATAATTCATGTAGACATGGATAGTTTTTTTGCATCAATTGAAATAAGAGATAGGCCATCACTACTTAATAAGCCGGTTGCAGTTGCAGGAAAGGCCAGTGAGAGAGGAGTATTAACAACTTGCAACTATATAGCTAGGAAGTATGGTCTGCATTCTGCGATGCCGACAAAAAAAGCAATACAGTTATGTAAAGATTTAATCGTGCTACCAGTGAACATTGAAAAATATAAAAAAGAATCGAAAGAAATCTTTAAGATTTTTAGATGTTATTCAAAAAAAATAGAACCAGTATCAATCGATGAGGCTTATTTAGATGTGACGGATTCAGATTATTGTTCAGGTAATCCAGAGATTATGGCGAGTCAAATAAGATCATGTATTAAGAAGGATTTTGGAATAACTGCATCAGCAGGGATATCAATTAATAAGTTAATTTCAAAAATATGTTCAGATTGGAAAAAACCAGATAATCAATTCTCTATATGTGATAGTGAAGTAAGTGAGTTTATCAAAGATGTTAGCCTTAAAATGATTCCAGGAATTGGTAAAGTTAATTTCCAAAAATGTAAAGATTTGAATATGGAGACATGTAAAGACATGTATTCTCTGTCAGATGATGATCTTAGAAATTTTTTTGGATCCTATGGAAATAATCTTTATAAATTAATTAGAGGAAAAGATAATAGAGAAATTGAAATTGATAGAGTCAGAAAAAGTATAAGTGTGGAGGATACTTTTATCAAAGACATAAAGAGTATAGAAGAATGTAAAAAGAATATACTAGTATTATATGAAAAGTTAATCAAACGTTGTGATAATCTAGAGGTATCGATTGAATCAGTAAAAGAGATATTTATTAAAATAAAATTCAATAATTTTGAAACAATCACCAGACAAGTTAAGTGCGATAATTTTAATCTAAATTTATATCTAAAACTGTTTGAATCAAATATCAATGATATGACCAAGCCAATAAGGCTTCTAGGTGTAGGATTTACCCTGAAACAAAATAATCAAGATATTGTTCAATATGATATTTTTGATAGATAAAATCATACTATTCCATTAGAATGAATAATGATATTTTTAGGGGTAAGAAATGAAATTTGAGACAATAGCAATACATGGTGGATATTCACCTGAACCAACAACAAAATCAGTAGCAGTTCCGATATATCAAACAACATCGTACTCATTTGACGATACTCAACATGGGGCTGATTTATTTGATCTAAAAGTAGCTGGAAATATCTATACAAGAATCATGAATCCCACATCGGACGTACTTGAAAAAAGAGTTGCTGCAATGGAGGGTGGTATTGCAGCATTAGCACTAGCCTCTGGTTCAGCTGCAACAACATATGCAATTATGACCATTTGTGAAGCTGGTGACAACATAATCAGTACCAGTACTTTATACGGTGGTACATATACGCTTTTTGCTCATCAGTTACCTAGATTTGGAGTAGATGTAAAGTTTGGTGATCATGATGATATATCAGGTCTTGAAAAATTGATTGACAAAAAAACAAAAGCTATTTTTTGTGAGTCTATTGGTAACCCAGCAGCGAATGTTGTTGATGTTCCAGAAATGGCTCGCATAGCTCATAAACATAATATACCTCTTATAGTTGATAATACTGTACCATCACCTTATTTATTTAGACCGATTGAACATGGAGCAGATATAGTAGTTCATTCTCTTACGAAGTATATGGGTGGTCATGGTACAACAATAGGCGGGATTATAGTTGACTCAGGAAAGTTTCCTTGGGCTAAACATAAGACAAAATTTAAAAGATTAAACACCCCAGATATGTCATATCATGGTGTAGTTTTCAGTGAAGCAATGGGTGATGCTGCTTTTATTGGAGCAGCAAGAGTTGTCCCTCTTCGAAATATGGGTGCCGCAATCTCACCATTCAATAGCTTTTTGATTTTGCAAGGTATTGAATCGCTACCTGTTAGAATGGATAGACATTGTGAGAACGCACTTAAAGTTGCAAATTTTTTAGATAGTCATAAGTGTGTAACATGGGTAAATTATCCTGGATTAAAATCTCACAAAGAGTATAAACTGGCAAAAAAACTAATGGATGGGAAAACATCAAGTGTTTTAAGTTTTGGAATTAAAGGGGGAATCAAAAAAGGTGGTATTTTTATTGATAACCTTAATTTAATTACAAGACTTGTCAATATTGGCGACGCTAAATCACTTGCATGTCATCCTGCAAGCACAACTCATAGACAACTATCAAAGTCTGAGTTAAAAGCTGCAGGTGTTCCAGAGGACTTAGTTAGACTGTCAATTGGTCTTGAAAATATAGATGATATTTTAGAGGACTTAGATAAGGCCCTGAAAGCATCACAAAAATAATTATTTTTTGATATAAATCTTATTGCCTGAATCCGAGAATTCTTTTGATTTCTTCTTTAAACCATCACTGACAGCAATTTTTATGTCTTTAATATTGTGGGTTGATGCATAGTCGCGTATATCTTGAGTAATTTTCATAGAACAAAAATTTGGACCACACATTGAGCAAAAGTGTGCTGTTTTTGCACTTTCTTGAGGAAGAGTCTCGTCATGAAATTCTTTCGATTTATAGGGATCCAATGACAAATTAAATTGATCAAGCCAACGAAATTCAAATCGTGCTTTGGACAATTCGTTATCCCTCTCAACTGCAAAAGAATGGCCTTTGGAAATATCAGATGCATGAGCTGCTATTTTATATGCAACTAATCCATCTTTGACATCTTCTTTATTTGGAAGGCCAAGATGCTCTTTTGGTGTTACGTAGCACAATAAAGACGTTCCATATGACCCAATATTTGCAGCACCAATTGCAGATGTAATATGGTCATAGCCTGGTGCAATATCTGTAACAAGAGGTCCCAAGGTATAAAATGGCGCATCATGACAATACTTTTCTTCAAGAATGACGTTTTCTTTAATCTTATTTAAGGGAACGTGTCCAGGACCCTCTATCATCACCTGTACATCCTTGTTTTTAGCTCTTTCAGTTAATTCTCCTAATGTTTTCAACTCTAAAAATTGTGCCTCATCATTAGCATCAGCAATTGATCCAGGGCGTAAACCGTCACCAAGAGAAAAAGAAACATCATACTTTTTCATAATTTCACATAAATCATCGAAGTTATCATATAAGAAGTTTTCTTTATGATGAGCAAGACACCACTTTGCAATAATAGATCCACCTCTTGATACAATACCTGTCAGTCGTCGAGTAGTTGTAGGGATGAAGCTCAGTCTCAATCCTGCATGGATAGTGAAATAGTCAACCCCTTGTTCAGCCTGAGATATTATTACTTCTCTAAAAATCTCGTATGT
>MDTG01251620.1_pt1 | contig 10905 bp, 8 predicted proteins | sample 811421 | NCBI WGS metagenome assembly MDTG01 (sample SAMN05326645, study PRJNA326480) | marine metagenome | isolation source: seawater | place: Pacific Ocean: South East | collected 2011 | reverse complement strand
TTATAAGATTCTTTAATTTTGTCTCAATATTACTCAAATTAAATCTCAAAGAACTTAGGGAATGAAGTTAAGTTGTTGCACCCTGCCTTTGTTACAACAACTGTGTCCTCTATTCGTATTCCACCAATGTTTGGATAATATAACCCAGGTTCGACTGTAATAACTTGGTTTAATTTAAGAATTTCACTAAGTTCAGAAACTCTAGGTGGCTCATGTATATCTAGCCCCAGGCCATGACCAGTAGAATGGATAAATCCATCTGGATTTTTTTTAGAAAAGTCTGTTAAGAATCCATATTCATTAAAAATCCTCTTGATAGCATTATGTATTGTTTTACCATCCCTTCCAGATTTCACTAACTCAACACCAGTTTTTTGTCCTAACTTAACCACTTTAAACATTTTCTTTAAAATCTCACTAGGCCTTCCTTTCACAACTGTTCTTGTTATATCAGCAAAATAGCCAGTTTGTATATCTCTTGGAAATATATCTATTATTATTGGAACAGATTCATTTATTGGACCAGCTCCTTCATGATGCGGTAAAGCTGAATGTTTCCCCGATGAAATTATACAGTCAGAACATTCTAAACCTAAAGAAACTAATTGTCTTTGACAATCATTCCTTAAAATTTGAGAAGTTAAAATTTTCCCGTCTGAATATAATAATTTCTTCCTTACTTTAGAATACTTAATCTTATCTATAATATTTCTTAAAACTTTCTCTGTGAATTTCATTGTCTTCTTTATCTCTTTTATCTCTGTAGAACTTTTAACTAATCGTTCATTAAAAAAAATTGGGCTAGAGGAAGCTTCGATTTTTACTTTTCTTTTTCTAAGTTCACTAAAGATATAAGATGGGAAATTATAAGGAACAGAAACTTTATTAATCTTATACTCTGATATTATATCCATTATAATATCTATAATATTTCTGCTTTTTAATCTTTCAGATCTTTCTCGCAAGGATAAGACTTTATTAACTTTCGCTTGAGACTTGCCCCTTTCTAACTCTAAATCGTTTAGAACAAGGTATGTTTTTTTCCTTATTTCGAAGAAAATAACAGGATCTGGTGCTTTAAAGCCTGTTTTATAGTATAAATCGGATGAATTTTTAGTATCATCGTATATAAGATTCATTATTTTCATCAAAAATAATATACAGCATTAATTATGTAAACAAAAATATTGGAAATTTAATATGAATTATTTATTATTACTTATATGTTTAACATTAGTGAAAAAGCTGCAAATGAAATTAATAGACTCTTAGCTGACGAAGATTCAAAAGAATCTTTCTTAAGAATTAAAGTAGTTCCTGGTGGTTGCTCTGGATTTTCCTATGAAATGGGATTTGATAATGCAATTGATGAGTCTGATCAGGTTTTTAAAAACCTAGATGTAAAAGTTGTAATAGATAAATTCAGCTTCACACACTTAGAGGGAGGGACACTAAATTTCTCTGATGGTTTAAATGGAACCGGGTTTGGAATAGAGAATCCAAACGCTAAAGCTTCTTGTGGATGTGGATCCTCTTTTACTGTTTAAAAACTTATTCCTTAATACCTTTTATAATATAGACCAATACTGCTAATCCTATAGTTATTGCAATAGAACCAAAGAATAGGCTGCCTGTTGCAAGCTTAATAATTCCATAAATTAATATTAAAATAGATAGGCTTAGTTGAAAAGCGTTTAACAATGGGGGAGTTATTGATTCGGATATTGAATTTTTATTCTCACGCCAGAAGCCATTAGGTCTAATTTTATTATAAAAATTCTCTAGAACCTTCTCATCTTCAGGTTTTGTAAGATAAGTAACAACTAATCCAATAAATATTGAAATTGGAATAATAATTAATTTTAAAGTAAAACTTATATTCAATACTCCTATATAATCAAAGAAATAAAAAGTACCGCTTAAAATTATTGAACTAATCAATGCTGATATTTCAGACCATGAATTTATTCTCCACCAGAACCAACGGGCAATTAAAAAGAATCCAAGGCCTGAACTTACCGACCAAAGAAAAATCCATGCAGACCCTATGTTCTTAATTCCCAAACCCACAATTAAAGCCAGAAACAGGAATATTACTGTAAAAATCTTTGATATAAAGACATAATGGCCTTCTCCCCTATCTTTTATAAAAAATCTTTTATATAAATCGTTCACTAAATAAGATGAGCCCCAATTAATCTGAGTGCTTATTGTTGACATATAAGCAGCCAGTAAAGTTACAATCAAGAAACCTCTGAAGCCATCATCTACATAATCTCTTATTAATAATGGATAAATTTCCTCACTATCAACAATAAGTGTGCTATTTGATGGATATAGTATCAAAGCACAAAGGCCTATTACAATCCAAGGTGCAAATCTAAGCACATAATGATTAAGAACAAACCAGATAGTCCCAAGAACTCCATCTTTTTCGGATTTAGCGGAACATAATCTTTGAATTATATAACCTCCACCATCTGAATTATGTGAAGACCACCAAACAATAGTTGAATAACTTAGGAACAGCATAAAATCTTCTCTATTAAAAATCGAAGGAATCATTGCTATCTTTTCTCGAGGAAGGTTTTGGACTAATTCAAAATAATTTTGAAAGCCACCAATTTTTTCAGAGCCTATTAGAAAAATCACAAGGATAATAGAACCTGCGAAGGCAACAAAATACTGAACAAAGTCATTTATTACAATTCCTTTGAGGCCAGAAGATGTTGAATAAAATAATGCAACAAATGTAACTATAATTAATAATCCTGTACTATCGAACCCTAAGAGAACATTAAAAATCTTTAAAAAAGCACTAATAATCCAAGCTGAAATAATTAAGTTAAAAAATAAAGAAAAATAAAAAGCTTTAAACAATCGTAAATACTTTGCAGGAGAACCCGAATATCGAATCTCAATTAATTGATTATCTGTTATAACCTCTGCCCTTCTCCAATATCGTGAAAAGAAGAAAATTACAAGACAGTGTGTAAATAAAAAAGACCACCAAAACCAATTTTTCCAGATTCCAGGATCCCTTATCCAGGCAATTATCACAATTGGTGTATCAATAGACAAAGTAGTAGCTACCATAGATGTTCCTAATAACCACCAAGGGAGATTCCTTTCCGAAACAAAATAGGATGTAATATTATTTTGACTTTTCTTGTTAAAATAGACTCCAATAGAAATGCTTAACAATAAATAAAATGTAATTATTATTAGATCAGTTATCGATAAATATTGCAAAAAAAGAAAGTAGCTCATTTTAGGATTAATCTCCTTGCCTTTTCTTTTAAACCGAGAACCTTATTAATTTTCCTATCAATACTTATAGGGGAACGTAAATATATCTCCTTTAATTCACTAAGACATTTAATCGGATTTAATGGATCTAAAATTAAATCTCCACCATTTAGAACAAAGGCTTCAATCATTTTACTTTCGTTAAAGTTTGATGTTATTGCCTCCATTCTGATAGAATCGCTAATTATTACTCCACTAAAGCCTAATTGATTTATTAATATGTTTGTCATTATTTCGTACGACATTGATGCAGGAATAAGATCTCTATCATATTGAGTATAGTTAATATGATTAATCATAACCAAATCAGCATTTTTAATTAATTCAATAAATGGTTTAAGATGAGTGGCCTCTAAATCAATTTCTGATATATCACTTCTTATTAATTCTTTATGTGTATCACCGGAAATAACTCCATGACCAGGAAAATGCTTTAAGCATCCTATTATATTATTTTTATCTGTTGAGTCTAAAAAGGTCTTTCCAATACTAGATACTACCATTGGATTCCCAGAAAATGCTCTTCCCTTAAGAACATCTGAATCTTCTTTTTTAATATCAAGGACCGGGGCTAAATTAAAAGAAATTTTATTTTTATAAAGCTCCAAATTGATAGCATCAAAGATTTCTCTTTTATCTTTATCATCTAAGGATTCAATATCAGATATATCAAATTCTTTTCCCTCTGAGCATCTTCTGCCAAAGCCATTTTCAGCATCAATAAAAAAAAGAATTTCTTCTTTAGATTCTAGATTTAGGATATCTCTGACCATGTTAAGATTATCTAACCTAAATTTAGAGTCTTCACCAAACTTAATTTTTTCAGTAGCAAATAAAATAAAAGAATCAAAACCAAATTTTTTAACCAATAATCTAGCCTCTTCAATCGATTCGCTTGAATTTATATTTATTCTTGGAATAACTAATTGCGAAAAATTATTTTCCATTTTATGGACTAGAAATCTTCCCTAATAATACTTTCTCTTTAGATCCTGTAAGACTTGTTAAAGTAAAACTTTTATTTATGAGCCTTAAATATCCTAACAACGCAAACAAAACTGCCTCCTTATACTTTGATGGAATACCTAGCTCATCAGATAAAATAAAATCTAAACCAGGAAGTCGTTTCATTAAACCCTCTAGTATAAAGGTATTTTTTACCCCTCCACCTGAAAGTACTACTTTTTTTGGAGTTGAAATTGGAAAGATAAACTTCTCATATGAAGCAGCAATAGACTCTATTGTTGCAGATGATAGAGTTGCCACCAAGTCATTAAACCTAATACCCTTTTGAAGAGAATATCTAAGTAAATTGTTGGTGTATTCTATACCAAACTCTTTATTTCCGGTTGATTTTGGAGGCATTATAGAAAAAAAAGGGTTCTTTAGTATCTTATTTAAAAGCGGCGTTATAACTTTCCCTTTTTTTGCAAAGCCACCATCCTTATCATAAAAAATTTTATTTTTATACTTAATTTGTACCGCTCTATCAATTAGGCAATTTGCCGGCCCTGAGTCAAAACCTATACAATTAGAAAATTTTTTTTCAACTAATGTAGAGTTTGCTATACCACCAAGATTCTGACATATAAAAGGTCTTTTAATCTCTGGGAACAAATAAAAGTCTAAAATAGGGACCAAGGGGGCACCAGCTCCTCCTAAGACTATATCTTTCTTTCTAAAATCATAAATTGTTTCAATCTTCGTTCTTGACGAAATAATATCTGACTCCGTTATCTGAATTGATATAGTTTGATTAATTTCTTGTGAATGATGAATTGTCTGACCATGCAATCCTATTCCGTTAATAGATTCTCTTCGAATCTTATTCTTTGAAATAAATTGATTTATTTTTCTAGCAACAAAATCACCTAGTTTTAAACTCAATACTTCAATATCATAAATTGTCGATTTTGGTCCAGACATTAATATTTCTTTCCTCAAAGCTGCTGGAAAATCATATGTTGCAGCCTTAAGAAGCTTTAATTCTCCTTTTGTATTAAATGATACAAGAGCTAAATCTAATGAATCTGCAGATGTTCCCGAATTAACACCTAGAATGCTAAGTTTTTTTTTATTTCTCATCTAACATCTCAGTAATAGAAATTTGTTCAGATAATATCTTTGCTCTTTTATATGAAACGTCCATCTTATTCATTATAAGAGCAATTCTTATGCTCCACCTACTCTTTTCTAGTAAGTCTATGGCTGTCTTTTGGTTCTTGCCTAAGATATTAGATAAGTTTCTTATCAACCTAGCTTTCAGCTTTCGTGTGGAGGGAGAAATATCAATCATCATGTTTTTATATATTTTTTCCAATTTCATCATAGAAACCGTTGTAATTATATTTAAAACAGTTTTTGTGGCGGTACCAGATTTTAGCCTAGTTGAACCAGCAACAAATTCCGGTCCAACATTTAAAACAATATCTAAGTCAGAGATATTCTTTTTTAGCTTATTACATGAAATAAGGATAGTTTTTGACTTAATGCCTTTAGCAAACTTTATAGCAGATAAAACATACTCAGACTTACCGCTAGCTGAAATACCAATTAATAAATCGTTTTTACTATAATTCTTGGCTCGTAAGTCTTTAATTGAATCGGTTGATGAATCCTCTGCACCTTCTTTTGACTTAAAAACGGCCGATTTACCTCCAGCCATTATACTGATAATTCTTTTTGGATCAGTTCCAAAAGTAGGAGGACATTCTGAGGACTCTAAAACTCCTAGCCTACCACTAGTTCCGGCGCCTATAAAATAAATGGAGCCTCCACGAGAGAATACCTCTGTAAATGTGCTAACTGCCTTTGATATTTTCTTTTTATTTTTTCTTAAGGCTGAACTTATAGCGTCATATTCCAAAATAAAATCGTCTACCAGAGTGGGAACTGTATTAGATTTGTTTCTGTTTTTCTTTCTTACCTTCTCTGTTTCTAAGTTTATAAAATCATCTTTCATCAAAAAAACACCGTATTTTTTTATTATAACAAACTGAGTGTAAAAAAATTTTTTTTTTACTTCCAATCCTAACAATTTAGATATAAAATATCATAATCCAATGAGCAATATAAAAAGAGCCTTAATAAGTGTTTGGGATAAAACTGATATTGATATATTAGCAAAAAAGCTAACTGAAATTGGTATTGAAATAATTTCTAGTGGTGGAACCGCTAGATTCCTTAGGGAAAAGGGAATAGAAGTTAAGGACGTTTCTCAGATAACAGAATTTCCTGAAATGCTTGATGGAAGAGTTAAAACGCTTCATCCAAAAATACATGGTGGACTGCTTGCAATTAGGTCCAACAAAGAGCACATGGAAGCTTTAAACAGAGAAGGTATAAAGCCAATTGATTTAATAATCGTTAATTTTTATCCATTTGAAGAAGTAATTAAGTCAGACGATATTTCATTTCAGGAAGTAATTGAAAATATAGATATTGGTGGACCAACAATTGTTCGTGCGGCTGCTAAAAATTTTCAAGACGTTAGTGTCCTTGTAGAGACTTCAGATTACAAATCAATAATAGATAGAATATCAAATGGCTCACTAGATATAGATCAAGAATTTAACTATGAGCTTTGCAAAAAGGCTTATTCATATGTTGCAAAATATGATGCAGCAATTTCAAATCATTTAGGAATTTTGAATACCGATAATAGCAAGAAAAAGATTCCTGATACTTTAACATTACATTATAAGAAAAGCTTTAATCTTAGATACGGGGAGAACCCACATCAGGAAGGCTCTTTTTTTATTCAAGAAGATCAAAATGAGCCGTCAATTTCAAACTCTCAGCAAATTCAAGGTAAAGAGCTTTCTTTAAATAATATTTATGATGCAGATTCGTGTCTTGAAACTGTCAAAGAATTTAAAGATAATGCCTGCGTAATTGTTAAACATAATAACCCGTGTGGTGTCGCAGAGCATGAAAGCTTATTGCAGGCTTATATTGATGCTAGAGATTGTGATCCTGTAAGTGCATTTGGTGGAATTGTTGCTTTTAATAATAAGGTAGAAAAAGATGTTGCAGAAGAAATTGTAAAAACTTTTATTGAGGTGTTAGTAGCTCCTGGATATTCCGATGAGTCATTAGAGATTTTCAAATCTAAGCCAAACTTAAGAGTTCTTCAATCACCTGATTTAAAATCTAAAGATGAGAACTTAATGGATATTAAAAAAGTTGTTGGCGGTATTTTATATCAAGATGCAGACAGAACTTCGGACGAAGATTTTGTTGACTATAAAGTCGCAACAAAAAGAGCTCCTACCGATGACGAGCTAAAGACTTTGCTTTTAGCTTGGAAAGTCTGTAAAAATGTTAAATCAAATGCTATTGTCTTAGCCAGAGAAAATAAAACTGTTGGCATTGGTGCCGGCCAAATGAATAGAGTGAATTCAGTACAATTAGCTCAAATAAAATCTAAAGATCATTATGGAACCAAAAACTCATCTTTGGCATCTGATGCATTCTTTCCTTTTCGAGATGGAATTGATGAAGCTGCTAAAGCAGGCGTTACGGCCATAGTTCAACCAGGTGGATCAATTAGAGATGAAGAAGTAATTCAGGCCGCTGATGAAAACAATATTGCTATGATATTTGTTGGCGTTCGCCACTTTAAGCACTAATTATCAACCACAATGCTTTTCTTTTTAATTAATACCCCTAAAGAATGGTTAAAAGAAGTTACCGAAACATTATAGTCAGTTATAGATCTATTATAATCTATCTGAGCCTTTATAAAATCTCTTTGAGTTTCTAATAAATCTTTAGTTCTAGATATACCAACTTTAAATCTTTCCTCTTCGTTATTTAAAATTTCTTGGTGTAACTCTAGATTTCTCTTGTTAGCCTTTATGTTATCTAAACTTGAAAGAACGTCACGATAAGAACCTCTAGCCTCAAGATGAATTTGGTCTAATACATTGTTTAACATAATCAAATGCTTTCTCTTTTGAGCATTAGCAACTTCAAGTTTGCTTTCAGCAATACTGTTATTTAATGGAATCTTTAATTTTGCACCAATCGCCCATGACAAATTATCTAAAGATCTTAAAGTTCCAATTGAATCAGAGAAACCATCATCATACTCTGACGCAATTCTGGGACTTCCTAGAATTGCTGAAGAATAAGAAGAATTTTTACTTCCGCCAAGACCGGAGTAGCTTAATATTCCTTGTAAATCTAAATCTGGAAGAATTTGATTTGAATAGTATTTAAGAAGCTCTTGAGAATTTTGCAACTGGATAGACTCTTGTTTAACCTCAGGTCGATTATTAATAGCAATAAACTCTATATCATTTGAATTTATGAACTCTAAATCTTTCATTTCAATTGAATCGTCAATTGTTACTTCTTCTTCTAAAGAAAGACCAATAACAATTTTTAATAAATCTAAAGAATCATTATAGTGATTCTCAGCAAGTGTAATTTCAACACCTCTATAAGCTGCTTCCGCCTTAGCCTGTAACAATGATATCCTTGGCAATGTTCCTAGTTCGACCTCAATTGTATTCTGATTAACAATTTCTTGTGCAAGTTCATAAGAAGAATTAGCTAACTGAAGATTTTTCTTTGCATAAACTGTCTCCCAATATATTGTTTCAACCTCCAAGATTACTGAGGATATTACTTTTTCCAATTCAATTTTAGAAATTTCTGAATTTCCTTTCGCAACTAGAATATTTGTATTGTTAATGTCAAAGCCAAAGTCCTTAAATAGGTTTTGAGTTACTTGAAAAGATAAGTTCGAAGTCCATGCAGGACTCATTGCATCAGTTCCAAAATCTGTTTCATTTTTCTGCAAATCAAAATTAAAAAGACTATAGCTAGTTCCGGTTGGCAAATACCCTTCTAAACTAGACTTATAAACAGATGACTTAGTATTTAAGGTGTTATTTTTTGCAAAGGCTGACGTAGAAGGTACAACTGAATCTTCGTATCTGATTTCAGTATTTAAATATATATCATAAATCCCTTTTGTTTCTTTTATGAAAGCTTTTGAAGAATCAAATTCTGCTTCTTGGATTTGGATTCTCTTGTTATTCTCAAGTCCTAGTTGAATTGCTTGGTCTAATGTAATAGCGGAGCAAGAAAGAGATATAAGTAAGAAAAGGAGTGAGAATTTAACAAACATTAGTATTAATTTAGCAGATTATAAAAAAAAAGGGAGTCCTAATTTTCATAGGACTCCCAAGATTAATCATCTATATACTACTTAGAAGCAGCAGGAGCTTTAAAGAAATCATCGATGAAAATCATCAATCTTGATTGGAAGCCCCAAATAGAATCTTCAGTATCTAATAGAGTATCAGCTCTCATACCAGTTGTATTATTATAAGCTTGAGCAACAAGTGCGTCTTTCAAACCTGAACCTGCATCAATGTAAGAACCGATTAATGATAGTTCTACACCGTCAACAAGATTCATTTTGTATGTAGCTTCATATTCTGTACCGTAGTATCCGCCAATTGAACCAGCTGTTCCATCAGAACCACCAGCGTTAGCACCAATACCTTGGTCAGCAGGCTTTTTATTTTCTACCCATGCCATAATTACAGCAAGATTTAAATTATCGCCATTACCAACAGCATAATCTCCATCTACTTTAATATATTTAGCATTTATGATACTTCCTGATCTTTGATAAAGAGTAGGAATAACATGTTTGAATAATAGGTTATCTAATTGATAAGCACCATTACCTCTTACGATAGAACCTTCGTAGCCATTATCTCCAGCAGCGGTGTTATCTTCATCACCAGGGGAGATACCAGCTTCAAATGCAACTTTTGAGAAAGGAGCACTATTAAACAGCTCTAATCTTGCAGCTGCAACATAGTTGTTTCTTTCAACAGTTAACATATCAGTACCGTAACCAGGATCTAGTTCACCATAAGCACCTGTGTACTCAGTGATGAATCTATAAGCTGATGTTTTGTACTCAGCATACGCACTGTAAAGTTGTAAAGCCATATCGATGTTGTTACTTGTTCCACCGATATTCATGTTGTTTTGCTCGATATATGGGAATAAATAACCACCATATGTCAAGTTACCATTATTGATAATCACAGCAGCAGCTAAATAATCAACTGTCTGTCCGTTACCATCAAAGATAGCAAAATTATCAGTTTGAGTAGTTGCTGCACCACCATAAGTGTCAGAACCACCACCGATATAATCAGAAACTAAAACTAAAGTAGTTGCACCAAGTGGGGTTGCATACCCTTTTAGCCATAGTAAACGATCAATGTTGAATCCAGCATCTGAGTATGGATCATGTCCGCCGTTAGCGTACAGTCCCATCGCAAAATCAAATGGCTGTCTTCCGATTCTTACGAATCCCTTATCACCTAAGTTAATATCTGCATGAAGATATTTAACAGAGAAAGAACCATAGTTTGCTGATATAGAATCATCGCCCCATAGTAAAGTACCGTTAAATCTATCAGTATATCTTAGATCATCTTGAACAACACCACCAGATTCTGAACCATCGGAATCTTCACCAAAAAGTCCAGCAGTAGCACCACCAGCAAGAGCGTTACTTAGAACATCAAAAGATCCTCTAATTGTAACAGCATCACTTAA
>MDTG01027844.1_pt1 | contig 10905 bp, 13 predicted proteins | sample 811421 | NCBI WGS metagenome assembly MDTG01 (sample SAMN05326645, study PRJNA326480) | marine metagenome | isolation source: seawater | place: Pacific Ocean: South East | collected 2011 | reverse complement strand
TTGGTGTTGTTTGGCCAGCTATTGGTTTTATTTGAATCATAATTAGTTGTTATGATATAAAGATTAAATTATTACAATAAAATAATGAGTGATTATTCAAATACATTTACTTCAGAGGTTGATAACGATATCAAACATCTAAAAAATAAAAGCTTTCCTTATATTTCTCTACCAAATCAAGAAGGAAATCTTTTGCGACTTCATCGGCAAGATACTTTTAGAATGATTTTATATTTTTTTCCAATGACTGGAAGACCTGACAGAGCTCTGCCAAATAATTGGAATAACATACCTGGAGCAAAAGGATGTACATTTCAAACCTGTTTATTTAGAGATAAGTATGATGAAATTATAAGTTTAAACGCTGTTCCAATTGGTATTTCTACTCAAACGGTTGAAGATAACAAAGAAATGACAAATCGACTTACAGTACCTTATGATGTTTTAAGTGATGAAAAATTAGAACTAACAAACTTACTAAATCTGCCTATGTTTATAATAAATAAAAAAAAATATTTTAAGCGTATCACTTTAATAATTGAAAAAAACATTATAAAAAAAGTATTTTACCCTATATACGCAATAGATAAGCATATAATAGAGATATCAAAATGGTTGCAGGAAAACTAAAATTTATAATTTTCTTATTTTTTTTCACTTCATATGTAATGGCTAATCCAAATGCTGACCAATGGATCGAGACAGAAAAGACTTACAAAGATTTGATTAATGAGGGATTTGAAGTAAAAAGTTATGCAATCAATAATATTGAAACCGCCAATGGACTTTACATTTTATTATTTGTAACTGTATTACAAAAAAATAACGAAATTTATGAGTGTCAGGAGTATCAAACTATTGACAAAAAAATAGAGACTTTTGATATGCAATTAATATGTAAAGAATTAGTTCAACCTTACGAAAAAGGTCTTGGTACTTAGTCTTTAAAATATTCTAAAAAAAACCACTGAAGTGCAATTAATGTTAAACCATTCATAATTTTCTTTTCTTGCAACATAGTTCTAACTTCATCAATTTTGTAAGATTTAACTAGTATATCTTCATTTTCACTTTCTAAACCCCTATACCTATTACCTATAAATGAGTCTATTTCACCTAAAAATAAATGATAATATGATTCTGATGAGCCAGGAGCAGGAAAATAAGATTGTATGGGTAATATTTTTTTAACCTCACATCCTGTTTCTTCAAAACACTCACGTATTGCAGTTTGTTCAGGATTTTCTCCTTGATCAATAATTCCAGCAACAATTTCTAATAAATAATCCCCGTCATACCTAGATAAAACACCAGCTCTGAATTGCTGAATTAGAATAATTTCTTTTCTAATAGGATCATAAGGCAATAAAGTAGATACATGGGCACCACTAAAAATTTCACGTTCGACTTTATCCGTCCAATCACCGTTGTGTTTTTTATGAACAAACTCATATTTATTTAGTTCAAAAAAACCATTATAGAGATTTTTTTTATTAATAATTTTATATTTTAGTGTCATAGGTTTGATAAAATAAAATTAGTGTATATATTTATTATATGATTCAAAAAGCATTATTTGGAGCAGGATGTTTCTGGGGTGTAGAAGAGCACTTTAGAACAATAAATGGTGTAAACAAAACAGAGGTTGGATATTCTGGGGGTAGAACAAAAAATCCAACTTATCAAAATGTGTGCTATGATAACACTGACCATGCAGAGGTGTTATTAGTTGAATTTGATGAAGATATAATTTCATACGAAAGTTTAGTTGATGAATTTTGGAAATGCCATGATCCTACGACTCTTGATAGGCAAGGACCTGATGTTGGTCGTCAATACAGATCTGTAATTTATTATTTTAATGATCAACAAAAAAATATAGCAGATAAATCAAAGGAAAGATATCAACCAAAATTCCAAAATAAAATTGTAACTGAAATTTCTAAAGCAGATATTTTTTATAAGGCTGAAGAATACCATCAGCAGTATATCCAAAAGAGCAAGAACTGAATAAATCCATATCAATCGATATCTTTTCAGATACAATCTGTCCATGGTGTTACATCGGATTAAATAAACTTAATGAAGCACTTAAAAAATATAAAAACTGTTCATTTGATATCATTTGGAGACCATTTCAATTAAATCCTGAGATGCCCCCTGAAGGAGTAGATAGAGAATTATACTTAAACTCTAAGTTTGGGAGTCCCCAAAAAGCTCAATCAATATATAAGCGAATAGAAGAAGAAGGAAAACTTAATAATATTTTTTTTCAATTTAATAAAATCAAAAAAACACCTAATACCTTTTTATCTCACAAGCTTCTAGCATTTGCACACAGTAAAAATAAACAAAATCAAGTTTTGGAATTACTATTTTATAAATATTTTATTGAAGGTGAGGATATTGGTAAATTAGAAATTTTAATAAATATTTCCAAAGAAGCAGGAATATATGAAAAAAATATTAAAAACTATATTCTTTCTGATAAAATTAATAATAGTTTATTAAATGAAGAAAAACAGGCTAAAGAAATTGGTATAAACAGCGTGCCATCTTTTATATTTAACAAAGAGTATGTTGTTAATGGCGCTCAACCTTCAGAAAATTTCATTAAAATAATTGACTCATTAAATCACGATGTCTAGTGATTTTTATGTTGCACTTCTAACAGGCTGGTTTGTACTAATTATTTTTTGGTCTACAATTATAATATTTGTTTACTTGCGAAAGCCACCTAATTCTAGGTTAACTTTAAAAGTGGCTCTACGCTCTTACATAATTTTTTTGATATTATTATTCATTATACTTTTTAGTTATGCCGATTCGTTTTTAAGCTATTTTTTTTTTTTTAATTAACTACATCTAGTAGTTGTATTTGAAAACAATACTAACATATTGGGATATATACATTTTTCTATTATTATCCTTGAATACTAGATTTTTCATACATATAAACTAAATCGATATTAAAGATCTCAAAATTTTCAGTACTATAAAGGAATTTAAAATGTCTATTATTAAAAACTATTTTAAACAAAATAGAGTTACCCACACTTTCTCTGAATGTCAGTGGCCAGTTGGCGATCCTCAAGAGAAAGATTTTCATTTTTGTGAAGCTAAAACTCTCAATGGGAAACCTTATTGTAAAGAACATTGTGATGTTGCTTATATTGACGAAAGAGAGCTTAAAAAGGAAAAAGAGGCTCAAAAAAATCGAAGAATTGCTGCTTAGTTTTCTTTTTTACAAAAATTCAGATTTAAAGGCTGCATATTAATGTAGCCTTTTTCATTTTGTTGACAATATTTAGCTTTTTCTTAAAATAGCCTATTAAATATTATGCTTTATACTGTTCTCAGAAAAGTTAATTTTACTGGCAAAATTATAATAATTGATAGTCAAAATAAATTACATGAGTTTGGTAAGGGAAATCCAGTTGTTAAAATTAAACTAGTAAACAAAACTATAGAAAAAAAACTATTTAGAAATCCCGGTCTTCACCTAGGTGAAGGATATATGAATGAAGAAATTTTGATACAAGAGGGCACAATTGAAGATTTAATAAATGTCGTTACTTCATCTTATGACGACTATGTAAATAATAATTACATTTATAGAATTTATGAGAATTTTTCAGCTTATTTTAAATTTTTTCAGCAACAAAATAAAACTCATAAGTCAAAACAAAACGTTGCACATCATTATGATCTTAAAGAGGATTTATATAAGTTATTCCTTGATAAAGATATGCAGTATTCTTGTGCATATTTTCACAATGAAAATATGAGTTTAGATCAAGCACAAATTGATAAAAAAAAACATATAATAAATAAACTTCAAATAAAAGAAAATATGAATGTTTTAGACATCGGATGTGGATGGGGTGGTATGGCTTTAGAAATTGCCAAACAAACTGGTGCTAAAGTTAAAGGAATTACTCTCTCTGAAAATCAATATGCTACAGCATCTAAAAGAGCTCAGGAAGAAGGCTTATCAGAAAAAGTAACATTTAAAATACAGGATTATAGAAATGAAAAATTTAAATATGATCGTATAGTCTCTGTAGGCATGTTTGAACATGTGGGGGTAAAATATTTCAAATCTTATCTAAAGAAAACTTATGATTTATTAAATGACAACGGAGTATTTCTCCTTCATACAATTGGTCAAAGAGGTATACCAACAGCAACAAGTCCTTGGATAAGAAAATATATTTTTCCTGGCGGTTATATACCGTCCTTATCTGATATAATTACTGAAACACAAAAATTAAATATAAATATTACAGATATAGAAATTCTAAGATTGCATTATGCTCATACTCTTTCACATTGGTATAAAAATGTTCAAAAAAATAAACAAGAAATTATTAAAATGTTTGATATCCGTTTTTATCGAATGTGGGAATTTTACTTACTGGCTAGTAAATATTCTTTTGTAAACATGGGAAATATTGTTTTTCAAATTCAAATTGCTAAAAATATTGATAATTTACCTCTCACAAGAAATTATATGTATAATTGATAATTTATATGTATAAAATTCATATTAAAAACATATACTTATATTAAAATTTTATGCATCAAAGTTTAAATCAATATTTATTAAGAGTTGGAGTATTTTTAGCGCTTGTATTTATTGTTTTTGTACTTCTCTATCCCGTTTTACAAAATGCTTTTTTGTCAAATATATTTATCAATTTGATAATTCTGGCAAGTTTAGCAATTGGAATAATATTTAATTTAATAAAACTAATTACCTTAAATACAGATTTTATAGCATTAGCAAATTTTGAAATAAACAAATCTCCAAAATCATTTCTTAATAATAGTGGAAATTTAAAAAATATTACCAGTGATCTTAAGGAGGTAGATGGTAGATTTGTATTTAAGAGCTCGGTTATTAATAGGTTAATTGAAAATACTGAATTGTCCTTATCAAGTGTTAGAGAGACTTCAAGATATTTAGTTGGCTTATTAGTTTTTTTAGGATTACTTGGTACTTTCTGGGGATTACTCAAAACAATTGGATCTGTAGGTAATGTTATAAGTGGTCTTGGTATTGATGATACAAATGTTGCAGGTTTTTTTAATTCTTTAAAAGATGGTTTAAATGCACCTTTGCAAGGCATGAGCATAGCATTTAGCAGTTCTTTACTTGGCTTAACAGGTTCATTAATCCTTGGTTTTATGGATATAAATCTAGGTCAAGCTCAGAATAAATTTAGTTTATTTTTCGAAAAAACATTAGAAAATAATTCTATTCCTGATTTAATTTATACATCGCCATCAGAAAAAATGAGTCAACAAACAATTCAAAAAATATATGATAATCTAGATAGTATTGTATATGCTTTAAAAAAGACTTCTGAAAATCAAAATGAGATTAATAGCAATCTAACAAAACTAAGTGATCAAATTGAAAGAGTTAATAGTAATTCTGCAGGTATTGATGAAAAATTATCTAATTTTCTATCTACTCAACTCAATACCCAGTCTAGTATTTTACAGTTGATAAGTAAAATTAACGATAAAGGTTTTTTGGATAATTCAACAAAAAAAATATTAGTCGATTTAAATAAAAGTATTCAAACACTTAACTCTAAAAATAAAAAATAATAATGGCATCAAGGTCTTTAAGAAATAGACTTGGTGAGACAACAAACATTTGGCCAGGTTTTGTAGATGTTTTAGCAACATTACTTATAGTTATTATATTTGTATTAATGGTATTTACTGTATCTCAAATTTATTTAAGTGATGCTATTTCAGGAAGAGATAAGGCATTGCAAGAATTAAGAGTACAAATAAGTGAATTATCAAAAATTCTTCAATCTGAGATTAGTCAAAAAGAAGAAGCAATTGAAACTTTATCTGATACTGAAAGACTGCTTGGTGGAGTTAAAAAGGATTTGCAACAGCAAGAGATGATTACTGAAGGATTGCAAACAGATCTTGCAAAAAAAAGTACTGAAATTTTTGTTCAGGAACAAAATATATTGGCTCTTTCTGGTCAAATTTCAGAACTTTTAAATGAATTAAGAATCGTTGCAAAAGCTCTAGAAGTTTATGAAGGTTTAGATAATGCTATACTCGATACTGAAGGACTTGGTGAAAAGATTAATAAAGCCTTAGCTGCTAGAATAGATCAATTAAATGCTCTTAATATAAAACTTGATGAAACTAATACAAAACTTGCTGCAAGTGAAGATAAACTCAATAATAATATAATTGAACTAAATAAATTAAATGAAAAATTGGAAGCAAATGAGAAAAATTTAGAGGGTAAAATAGCAGAATTAAAAATAAAAAATGAAAATTTATTAGCTATTAATGAAAGTTTAGGTATCGCAGATGGAGGAATAGCTGAACAGCTAAAAGCAATTAAATCTAAAAATGAAGATCTTTTAAAACTGAATGATGATTTAATTGTATCTAAAAAAGAAACACAAGAGACTCTTACTCTTTTAGAAAAAACAAATTTGGATTTGGCATTAAGAGATGAAGAGCTTCAAAATCAAGTAAGTCAATATCAAGCTCTCATGAATGATTTACTTGAAATAAATGATAGTTTAGGACTAAAAGATGCAACTCTTAAAGAGCAATTAGAGGCAATAAAATTTAAAAACACAGAGTTAACTAGGTTAAATCAAAATTTAATTAATAAAGATAACACCATATTTGATCTAAGAGGTAAAATAATTGAATTAAATGACGTTTTGTCGATTTCAGATGAAAAAAAAATGGAGCAAGAACTTGAAATAGCTATTCTAAAAAGAGATCTAGAAAATATTGAAGAGATTAGAATTCAAGAAAATGAAATTTCAAATATACAAATAAAAGAAATGGAAATTCAGTCCTCACAAACTTTTGAGCAAATCGCAATCTTATCAGATGAAATTGAAAATTTAAAAAATGAAATAATAACATTAAATATGGCTTTAGAGTCAAATGAAGAAGAAGCTATCTCTAAAAATCTTGAAATTGAAATACTAGGTGAAAGATTAAACAAAGCATTAACTTCTAAGATATTTGAATTACAAAAATACAGGTCTGACTTTTTTGGAAAATTACAAGATTTATTAGGAGATAGGAATGATATTAAAGTTGTAGGTGATAGATTTATTTTTGAGTCAGAATTGTTATTTGACTCAGCATCGGCAAACCTCCAAAAAAACGGGGAAGAAAAATTAAAAGAAATAGCAATAACTTTAATGGAGACAACTAATCAGATACCAAGTGATATTGATTGGATTATTCAAGTTGAAGGACATACTGATAAGAGGCCAATTAGTAATAATCAGTTTTCTTCAAATTGGGAATTGTCAACTGCTAGAGCAAATTCTGTTTTAAAACTTTTGTTAGATATAGGCTTTTTACCAAATAGACTTGCAGCAGCGGGTTACGGCGAATTTTATCCAATTAGTGATGGTGACTCTAAAGAAGATTATCAACAAAATAGAAGAATTGAATTAAAACTCACCTCACGGTAAGTGCCTTAAATTTAACATAAAGATCTCTTATTCTACAATTATGAAGTTCTTAATATTTATAATTTTTTTGATTTGTTCAAATATTGCTTATGCTGGTTGTGATGATCAACCTGCTAATGATGTTGATTGGACAAACTGTAACTTTTCAGATGAACTTGATTTAATTGGCGTTAGTCTTGCTAATGCTAAAATGACAGGTATAAATTTATATTATGTAAATTTAGAAAAATCTCAATTAAATAATTCTGATCTTTCTATTTCAAATTTTAACTTTGCAAATTTTAATAACTCAAATTTATATGCCTCAAATATGCAAGGAGCAAACTTTCCTTTCTCAACCTTTGAGAATGCAAATTTAAGTAGAGTAAATCTTGAGGGAGCAAACCTTTTTACAGCTTCATTTAAGGGAGCTAATTTATATGAAGCTAATTTATTGGGTGCTAATATTTCAGGAGCTGTTTTTGATGAAGCAAATTTATCCAGTGCTATTTGGATAGATGGAAAAAAATGTGCTTTGGGGTCAATAGGTGTTTGCAATTAAAATAATTCATTAATTCAAAATTTTTTATAATTTACTTTTTGTTTAAATAATGCAGATGTGTATTATGAATTCCAATAATTACTTTAATGCTTTCATATTAGTATTTTTTGCTGGTTTATTTTGGAGTTTTGGAGCTGTAACTGTTAGATATATGGTTGATGCTCATTCATACGTATTTCAATATTTATTTTACAGAGGATTTGCAATTTCAACAATTTTAATAATTTATTTATATTTAAGAGAAGGGAAAAATTTTTACAAAAATTTTCTTCGTATAGGTTTTTCAACTGTTCTTGGTGGAATATTTTTAGCAACTGCCTTTACTGGCTTTATTTTTTCTATTACTATGACATCTGCAGCTGTTACTTTATTTATGTTGGCTTCAATGCCATTTATTGCAGCTATAGTTGGATATATAGTATTGGGTGAAACTCTTCGCAGATCAACACTTATAGCAATGACAATCGCTTTTATTGGTATTTGTATAATGATTTATAATGATAGTATTTCTGGAAGTGCACTCGGAGCTATTATAGGATTTATTTCAGCTACTGGTTTTGCTTTATATTCTGTTACAATTAGATGGAAGCCTGAAACACCTAAATTTACAACAGTAGTACTTGCTGGTCTCTTTTGTTCTTTATTTTCCTTTTGTATTTTAGGTTTTTCATTAGATCCATTTTCAAATATGCCAACAGTTAATAGCTATCTAAGTTTGTTGCATGGCTTAATAGTTGCATCTGGTTTGATCTTGTATACTTTAGGTTCAAAACATTTACCTTCTGCAGAGTTAACATTATTATCATTAATGGAATGTGTTGGAGGTGTTGTATGGGTGTGGTTACCAATTTTTGGAATAAATGAAGTTCCAAGTCTCAATGTCATTATAGGAGGTGTTATTATTACGCTAGCAGTTCTTTTTCATGGTTATGGAGCAAGTAAAAAAAGAGAAGAAGTAATAAATTAACTCGTCATTTTAAGAATAGAAGAATTTTTTCTAGGCAATCCAACATCTGTCCAAACTTTGTCGAGACACGATACCATATTTTCAATATGTTCTTTACGATGCCGAGGCGTAACTGTTATTCTTAATCTTTCAAGTCCTTTTGGAACCGTAGGGTAAAAAATAGGTTGAGCGTAAATTCCATAATCCTCAATTAGTTTTTCTGATACTTTTTTGCATAGAAAAGGATCATTGATCATAACAGAAATAATATGGCTATTTGTATCAATATAAGGAATAGCTATGGACTCCAGTAATTGTCTGATAATCGAAGCATTCTCATGAATTTTAATACGAAGTTGATCTGCTAATGACACTATATCAATAGATTTACTAGCTCCTGCGGCGATAGATGGACAAATCGAAGTTGTAAAAATAAATCCTGGAGCAAAGCTACGAATATAATCCACTATTTCATTACTTGCCGCTATGTACCCTCCCATTTGACCATAAGCTTTTGCTAATGTTCCATTAATAATATCTATTTCTTGGTCAACTTTCATTTCAACTGCAATCCCTTTACCTTTTTCACCATATAAACCAACAGAGTGAACTTCATCTAAATAAGTCATTGCTTTATATTTTTTGGCAAGTTCAACAATTTTTAAAATTGGAGATCTTATGCCCTCCATTGAGTATAAACTTTCAAAAACTATTAGCTTAGGGTGATCTTGTTTAGCTTCTTTAAGTAGTTTCTCTAAATGATCAACATCATTATGTTGAAATATATGACAATTAGCGCCACTATTTTTAATACCTTGTATTAAAGAAGCATGATTCAATTCATCTGAAAATATTTCTAAATTTTTTATTTTTTTCCCCAAGGTCCAGAGTGTTGATTGATTTGCGGTATAGGCTGAAGCAAATAAAAGAGCATTTTCTTTATTATGAACATCTGCTAGTTTTTGCTCGAGAGCAGTATGGTAAGAGCTCGTACCAGATATATTTCTTGTTCCACCTGATCCAGAACCTATTTCTAAAAGTGTTTTAACTGTTTCATTAACAACTTCAGGATGCTGACTCATGTTAAGGTAGTCATTGGAGCACCAGACTTCAACATCTCTTTCTATTTCACCTTGTGTTTCGTCTGCTTTAGGAAACTTTTTAATAGGACGATCAATTTCTCTAAAATTACGATAAAGTCCTTCTTTTTTTAATTTTTCTAACTCTGTATTAAAAAATCTTGAATAATTCATTTAAGATTTAAGTATATGTTTATAATTAAAAACCAAGTAAGTTATTTGCACAATTGTCACACCTTTCGATGATTAGATATCATTCTTTTCCAGATTCCGTATTTATCTTGAATAATGAACTTATGATAGAGGGCAGCTATTATGTGTAAAGAAAAGATAGAAGTTAAGACTATTGCACTATAATAATGAATTTTGAGATGTTTTTGGTAAAGCAAAAAGTCCATATCTATAAAACTGGGAATTTCAATTAAACCAAGCATACTAACATCTGATCCCCCAAGCCAAGTCATATAAGTTCCTTGAATTGGAATAAATATGACTAGAAAGTATAATATTGAGTGAACTAATCCAGAAATTATTTTATGTTTTTTTGGCAAGGATTCGTTTTTTGGATGATTGTTAATGAATCTCCATAACAGTCGGAGCACAATTAATGTAAATATTATTGTTCCAAGAATTTTATGAGAGCCAATTATACCAATTTTTAAAGGTGAAAATTCCATATTATGTAAACTTATACCGGTACCTACCTGCCAGAATAATAAAAAAGCAATAGTCCAATGAAATATTTTGGCTATTAATCCCCAAGAATTTTCATTACCTTTAAGTCTAACCATTTAATATTATATGTTTCATAAGTGATCGATTTATTTATTTATTATATAGTGTTAT
>MDTG01384134.1_pt1 | contig 10906 bp, 21 predicted proteins | sample 811421 | NCBI WGS metagenome assembly MDTG01 (sample SAMN05326645, study PRJNA326480) | marine metagenome | isolation source: seawater | place: Pacific Ocean: South East | collected 2011 | reverse complement strand
CGACAGCTCAGGTCGCCAGGTTCGCGTTTGGATACTGCCTCGCAACTTCATGAAAAGGCGTCTTACGGACGACATGCCGTTCAGCTGAACGCGATTTTTTAGTGTCTCGCTTGTCTTGATCTGATAACGGATAGGCGAGACCTTTGTGCAGTCCAGTGAGGGACTGCTTTTTTAATGGTTTTTAGTCCTGCTTAAGGATTACATGACAGGCACGTTTCGCTGAGAGCATCTGCTGTGCAATGAGTCTCATGCACCTAAAAGACATAGACAGACTCTCACTTACTTGATTTAGACGAGTCAGCTGCTGAAAAGACACTCTCTCGAACTGACATCTCATGCTCTATCTGTCGTACGGCTCGTTATGATGAGATCACGAACTTGATGAAAGACCAGCAAAGGGAAGGGGTCTAAGAAATCAAGTAGGCAAAAGTATGTCTAGTGGTTAGCAATTCCTTGCAACTCACTGCGCTGCAATCGATTAGACCGAATTTGAAAGTCCGACTACGACTAGAAGCCAAAGTGGCCTTTCCGCAAGACGACTACTAACATTCGTACGTTCTCTCGTGCGACATGACAAGCAACCCAACGTTGAGCCACGCGCTTTGCAGTACGGACCTGGCCCTTGTGCGCGCCCTGCTGCAGGAAGAAAACCCCAACATGGAATCGCTTTCCGTGGCTGGTCGTTTATTCGTGCGCTACTCGGGCGTGGCTAAGGATTCGCCACCAGCAGAAATCCTTGAAGGTCTTCTGGAATGTCTGCATAAGTGGGATATGAGTCGCGACGAGCTGAACGCTGCTTGTTTCAAGCTCTGGCAATCCGGTTGGCGCCCTGGCCAACTCGATGATGAACTCACCGTCGGCTCGGGGGCTTCCTGATGGATGAACTCCTTGATCTCTGCAACTGGTTCCTCAAGTACGAGACACGGCTAATGCTGTTTCTTGGGGTGATGCTGCCTACCTGGATTCGAAAGCCATTTATCCGGCGTATTGCAAAGCCCATCCTCACCCTTTGCTTTCACACACTCTGCATTCTCGTAGTTGCCAAGGTGGCAGTTCAACAACGGTGGCCAGAGCTGCTGGTAATAGCAGGCCTGGTAGGAACTGTCACTTCCTTTCTAAGTCCCGAAGCCTTAGCTCATGATCATGTAGATCTTCTTCAAGAGCTCTTATATCTTTCGTGAGGTCAATTCTGAGCATCTGAACTTCTTTCAGAATCGACTCCATCCCAGTCTTGATGCGGCCGTGCTCGAAGGCCATCCGCCACAAGGCGCCCACCGCTGCAACGCCAATGATTGCGGTTACTTCAAACATTATTGGCGTTATATATTCCTTTCACGATAAAAGATTTGGACAACCTCAGACCCCCAAAAGCTCCCGCACATTGGGATCAACGCTTTCTCCAAATGGCACGAAATGTTGCCGCTTGGAGCAAAGACCCGAGCACCAAGGTCGGAGCAGTGGCAGTACGAGATCGGCGGATGCTGGTCTCTGGTTTCAATGGCCTACCAACCGGTGTCCTGGATACCGATGCTCGACTTAAAGACCGAGAACAGCGTCTCAAACTGACCACACATGCCGAAGCAAACTGCGTCGCATTTGCCGCTCGTGCTGGCATTTGCCTGAATGGAGCCACTGTTTATGTATGGCCCCTGATGACCTGCAGCCAATGTGCTGCTCTGCTTATTCAGGCCGGTATCGGCAAGGTTGTTGTTCCTGATTACGTCGAGCCACAGCGTTGGCAAGAAAGCTTCGATTTAGCTCGAGCAATGTTTATTGAGGCTGGTGTCTCCGTTCATCGCATCAGCATGTCCGGAGATCTCAATGAAGAAGTCATTGGGTTGCCGTAAGTCAGTAAGTGACTACTCTGTCGTGCAGGACGCCAGATACATCTCGCACGAATGCCCGATCTTCAACTAGGTCACCGAGTATTCCATTCTTCGGATGGTCGACCGGGCTTTGTTGTCGGCAAGTCAGAAATGGCTGGCTGGAACAGAGCACTCGTACCTGTTGTTGTAGAAGGCACGACTCGCACAGAGCTCTGGCCCCTCAGCCGTGTAGTTGTCCGCCCTGATATTGATCAGTGCATAAAACTAGGCGGTGAATACAAACCACCTGCGGGATACCCGCTTAATTCATGAGCAGCAACGACACCAACCAAACCTTTGACCGGTTCCAAGCTGGTGACCGAGTTAGAAGGCGCATTGGCTCTGGCCGCCTAGTCGTGTCAGAACAAGCAGCAAAAATGGATGCTCGGGAAGGCGTTGTTCTATCAGTGATTAAACGTCGCACCGGCAGAAAGACAACCGCTTCGATGCGTACTTACGTTCAGGTCAAATGGGATAAAGCAAGAACTGAATCCTGGCATGGCGTAAATCGTCTCGAGAAAGTCAATATGCTGACAGAAGATGTGAACTGATAGATGGCACGCTGGCCCATCCCTCCTGATCTCCACACAAGAGTAATTGGTGGGCCACTCTGCCCTCATGCGGAGCACTCCATTGGTTCACGCGATGGCCGTGTTCCGCGTTATGACGACTCACACTCTTGCGTTCGTTGTATTGCAGGCTTGACGGAAGGTCGCCTTTCACTCGACGTTCACAAGATTGAAAAGACTCATCGACGTAGGTTCCTCGAGTTTTGGTCCTATGTCGAAATCCGTGGGTTAGATGATTGCTGGCCTTGGCATGGACCGATGCATACCAAGAGCAATTCAACCTATTTCCCAATCCCAAGGTTCTGGAATCATGGGCGCCAATACAGCGCACCACGAGTAGCTACTTGGTACACCTGGGGTGATATAGGCAGGCTCCCGATCAAGCACACTTGCGGCAACAACAATTGCTGCAACCCTCTGCACATCAGGGTTCTAGGCGTACCCCATTACTTCAAGCATAGAAATCTCGACACGATCGACCTCGAGTTCAGCACCAGCAAGCTGGCATCAGAAACGATTGATTTCTTGCAGCAAACCAAAGACCTTGATCCAAAGCGCTTCGAAAAAATTGAAAAGCACAATAAGCTGTGGATCGATTTTCGATTAAACAGCGATAAGCCAGTCAACTCAGAAGAGATCATCTATGAACTTGTCAAGAAGCAGAAAGAAGATAACTCTTAGAATCAAGCAAAACGGCTTGTAAAATGGCATCGGCACCTAGAGACTTACGCCCACACGAAAGATTTAATTTTGGGCATATGCCGCCAGGTACCCAAACGGGGTACTACAGCCCGAGAAAGGGCTTTACTACTGGCATCGTCCGTGAAGAAGATTTAGCCATAGACGGTAGGTCGTGGGATTACCGTGACCCATATAATGCTGCAATGCTTAAGGAGCAAAGCAACGAAGATGATGAGCAATTTGTAAATAGGTTCTCAAGCCTCACCACTAATCCTCTATACGACTACAGTTTCGGACAAGTACGTGATGCCGCCGGGGAACTTGGTATCACTAACGTAACCAAGAAAAAGGAAGTTAAAGATATTCTTGCGTATATCCGAGGCGAAAGGGAAGAAGAACCAAAAGCAAAGTCTAAATACACACCGTCACCACTTCCGGAAAATCCAGATAAAAAAGGAACAGGCCAGAACAGCAATAATTCCTCTGGCGGAAGTGATGCCGTTTCCGGTCCTAGCGCTTTCTCTACAAATCGTCCTGCTGGAAGCATTCCTTTTATTCCATCCTCGTCTGATGAAGGACGCGCTGTTTTTGGAGCCGGGGGAGAAGGCGGTAAAAGCTCTCTCGAGTTAGCAATTGCAAGCGTTGCTGACTCTGGTAACCGAAGTAAAGATGACTACTTTGGTCGCTTCCTTCCTGAGATGAAACGGAGCAACCTGAAAGAGGCACAGCGGACTGGGCGCAAAACTCTTTCAGCTGTCCAAAAATTTCAAGGCACGGTGCCCACTCTTGGGGATCCCAAGGAGCTTTTCGAGTATTACATGGGCAAGATTTCCTGAGTCTTCATATAACTAAACCTAACCTGTCGTGCAAATGTACGACAGCCTCCCTACCGTCGGCATAGTTGCATCACTCTTTTGCCGTCTTCCACGGTCGAGGTCACGACTGTAGCGGCCCATGAAATGCCGCAGCGCATGATTTATCTTGCGCTTCACACCGATTACTCCGAGGACCTGCCTCGAGGTACTGAACACGACGAAGCCAAGTGCGGCGAAATCGCAGTCGATCGCTTGCTCAAAGGAGACCGTGGTCACTACGGCCCGCTCGAGCACCCATCACTGACACTCGCTGTAAAAGCAGATCACGACACGATCATGCAGCTGCGGACCCATAGGGTCGGCATCACGTTTGACGTGCAGTCGCTTCGCTACACGGGCAATCAATTCATCAAGGTGGCCGATGGTGATCTGGCCGTCGATCAAGTCTTTTGGTTGCGTCCGCCTAACAAGTACTTCAATCGCCAGGGCAACAAGTACACCTGGACTCAAGACATGGTCGACGAGCAGAAGGCTCAATTCCTTTCTGCATGCATCGATTACAAGCGTTGGCGCGCACTTGGCGTAAACGAAGAACACGCTCGTCAGTGCATTCCGCACGGACATTTTCAGTGCGCCCAAATTACAGCCAACTTGCGCTCCTGGTTGCACTTACTGGATATGCGCTGGAAGGCTGATGCTCAATTCGAAGTCCGTCAATTGATGGAGGGTGTCGACCTTGAAATCATGAAATGGGTTCCAGAAATCCATGACTGGTACACGAAAAACCGCCGTAAAAAAGCAAAGCTTGCACCATGAAAGGCTCTAGCTACGACAAACTTTCGCTTCAAGAATCCTATGCCGTTTATGGCATAGATCTTGACAATATCGATTTCGACGATATTGAAATGCCGGTTGTCAAGGTCTGGGATGACAATCAGATGCTCATCAATCTGATTGATGCCCATGCATTGATTGCAGAAATAGCCATCCAGCTCGGTTCCAAAAATGAAGACAGCTCAATGTTGGGCATGATCAATCTTCTGGAGCGGATGAGTGATGAAACCGCCGTCGCATTTCAAAACTCTTTGAAAAAGAAATGACACCACGTCCCTCACGTTTTGAGCTTGTCTCTAAGTTTTTCCCTGAACTTAAGGATGCTATTGGCAGCGATCGAGATGCCTTTAAGAAGATCTCAACCCTGTCCTGTGAAGCGATTCTCGCGGATCAGATCAGTGAGTTCGACAAAGGCTTCTTGAAGTGTGGGCCTGGTGTTCTTGCCGTACGAATCCACGACGGAGCAAAGAAGTGCAACTTCATGCCACTCGAGGACCTCGAGCATGACAGAGCCGAAGCCGAAAGGGCTGGCGACGTCGGCATTGCACGTTTCATGACGGACATTCTTTCGAAGCTCTATCACTTCAACTTTGAGCAATCTGTTCTCTTGATGCTGGTGGATAACTCATCAGCACGCCTGTTCCCAGTAGATCGGGAATACCCCGCAAAGACCATTCAAGCCCTTATCGAGGAGATTGCTGGTTAATGCCTGAGGGAATTACACGCGCGGATCTTGCGCCACCGGAAAAAATCATTACAGCAGCAAGGGCTGTGCTTGGTGCCGTGGACTTCGATCCTTACAGCACTCCCAAAATCAACGAGATGGTCATGGCGGCCAAGTTTAATAACCGCCTGACAATGACTCTCGATGACGTCTGCGCTGGTGACTGGCAGATCCGCGGTGAAAAGCGTGTATTTCTCAGTCCGCCATCAATGGCAATCATCAGCAGACGATTGCTGAATAAAGCATTTCGCGAATACAGAGCTGGCCGGGTCGAGCAGCTTCTTGTTGTCCTCTCGCACAACGAGACGATGACCAAATGTCCCTGGATCTGGGACTACCCGGTTTGCATTCCCTTCAAAAGAATTCGTCCCACCTACTGGGATGACGAGGTCGAGATGTTCCGCGCCATCTCACCATCTGACTGGTCGCTTGTGTTCTACCTGCCACCAGTTGGAAATCCCATGGATCAAGAGGCTCGCCTGTCGCGTTTCAACACCATGTTCTGCCAATTCGGCAGAGTCATCATGAACGAGCGCAGCGGCGAAGGCGACTGGGAAAAACCCTGGGAATACGCCCATAAACGCCCTTACAACTACAGAGACTGATGAATCTTCCTTGGTCTCAATCGCCTTCAGATGAGTTTCTTGCGCCTGACGGGGAGTGGTACAGCATCTTTCGCGCTGTGGTGTTCGACTCGTGGATGCTCTGGAAGGATGCCCTGCCGCCAGAGCTCGAGCTCCGAGCTTTGCTCGACCAGGAAACGTACGACGGCATCACTTCTCTTGGGCGGAAACTGCATGCTCTCCATCACAGGCTTCCTGATTACAGACGGTTATCGACTTCGCCGTTCAACGTGACCGCCTGGTGGGACCCCGAAAACGAAGACGTCGAATGGAATTCAGGTAGATCGTGTCTATTTACTATTGATGGATACACATCTAAGGAATTCATAAGCTATTTACCTGAACGGACTAATCTCAAACTTCGTGCCGTCACATCACACTTTATCGAAGCTTACGTGCCACCTGATGTCAAGAGCCTAGATCAGGAAGCCGTCTAGATTCATTACTCACACGTCGCGCTCCGTAAGCGCCGATGCCTTCTTCCTTAAATACTTTGTTTCTGTCTGGCGTTTCAGCAGCGCGGTATTCAGATACTCGTCCTGAGGTGTATTGATCATCAATGCTGGAGCGACCGCCAGTGCTGCCACCAAAGGACTGATTATTAGCGTTTTGCTTACGTGCTCTTGCTAGGTAACTGCGAACAAGTGCATCAGACCTATTGACACTTCGATCAGTCGCAGGAGTTCCGTTATAAAAGCGTGCTTGGTTATACCTACGGTCCATAAATCCATTCTTTTTACCTATCCTAAAAGCAACTGAGTTAGGGACTTGGCAGAAAAAACTCGCTTCGATCTCATTCCCTACGGATCAATTGCTGAGATCGCAGATGTCCTCAGCTATGGCGCACAGAAATACAGCCCAAACAACTGGGCGAGAGGAACTTCATGGGGCCGTTACTTTGCCGCAATGTGTCGCCATACCTTTGCTTGGTGGAGCGGCGAAGACAAAGACCCTGAGACTGGGTTTAGCCACCTAGCCCATGCCGGCTGCTGCCTTCTGTTCCTGATGGAATTTCAGCGCAATGGCTGGGGTGACGACGACCGATTCCAAGGTCCCGATGGCCAGGACTTTACCAAGGATGACGGACGCTCGATATACAAAACCATGGAGTGGATTGATCCGGTCCACGGCAAACGCAGTGGACCATTCCATCTAACTGAAATCAATAACGACGACGATGGCTAGGACTGAGGCACCATTGCCTCGTTCATTGCCTGAATACGATCTTTAAGCTGATCCAGCTGCTCATTGATGCGCTGGTTCATTCCCTGGCTGGTTTGGACAGCTTGTGACGGGAAAGGAGCCTCTGGGCGACGTACAACTCGTTCCTGCTGCATTCTCTGAGCCTCGATTTGAGCCACTTCAGCAAATGCATTTTGAACTTCAGCCCTTGTAATCAGATGAGGAATGCATGCCTCAAGCTGATCAAGGCGGCCATCAGATTTGCGATTGATCAGCTTAAATCGAAGACCCTGACCAAGGGCAACTCCGATCAAAGCGGATGCCGCACCGGCAACAAATGCGCCGACCATATTGGTGATGTAACTGCTTGCAATTTAGTGGATTTATTCGCTTTAGAAGAAATCCAGCAATGCCCCAGCGATTGGGACATATTCCAACATCGTGCCTACTAGAGCATTTCGAGAAGGCAAACTTTTGCCCATTCCCAGCAATGCATCACCAGCTTTGCGCTTAGAGCTATCACTACGGCCTCGCCCTACGGACGAATCACCAAAGGGACCAATGTTTTGAACAGGTATGTCGGCACCTCTTGACTCCACAATTTCAGTCAAGCGCTCTCCTAGCGGCTTGCTAACCGAGGCCAGGTTTCCAGTGCCTGTGTATTTATCCTTTAAGTTATCAGCGACGCGAGTGCCGTAATAATTCTTGAGTTCACCGATATCCTTGACTGGCTGATTGTAAAAGCTACGGCCTTGACGAGTCGGCAGCGATGCCCACTCCGGCGCCAACATATTGATTACTGAACCAACATCTTCTCCTTGCAATAAAGGCTCAAGAGCTTTCCTGTTATCTAGTAGATAAACAGCCTGTAAATCTTGATCTGCAGGGGTAAAACCTCTTGTCCCTGTAGCTCTTGCCGCCATTTCATATGTCGGCGTCAGCATCTGATACCTGCCCGCTGCAGTGCTGGAATAACCACCACCAGTGTTAACGGTGTCTGGATGTAGCCAGCCTCGAGTGGTATCGAATAGTTTTCCTGTAAACATGGTCCGGTAGCCCTCCGGACCGCTTGTCCCCTCGGCAAAACTAATGGTGTCGAGCAGAGCCTTTACCCTTGGATCTTTTAGGGCTTCTCTGTAAAATTCACTTCGATTAGCCATTAATCTTCCGAGTCGAGAATAATTTCTTCCATGTCCAACTCCATTGTGGCATGTTCCCAAACACGTCGAAGATAGTTATCTATTTCTTCTTCAGTTGGCTCATGCCCGAATATTTTTTTGAGGTCTTCTTCAGACTCCAGGGCATAACAAGGCTCTTCCTCGTCCAGACGAAACATTAAGCCAGCTGCTCGACTGCTCGCTTGGAAAATCTGTTTTTGCTGAAATCTCGCCTCCCAGCAATCGAGTAACGCACCGATCAGTTCTTGTTTGGACATCTCCTGAGCTTCTAGTTCGACTCTCCTGAGATGAAAGGCTTGTTCCTGCGTGATCTTCTCTTGCATGGTCCCGATTCCACTGTTGAAGTTCTGAATAGATGTAAGGCTTTAGCCACTCTTTGATTCGAGCTGCTCTCTTCTCCGAGTAAAAATCTTGCCGTACAAACCATGCTTCCCAATCACGCTCTGACCCTTTATCTGCATTGCAGCTGCGGCAGCTGGGTACCAAGTTGTGGCGCATGCTGTTACCACCAAAACTTTTAGGCCGAACGTGATCTAACGTCAGGATAATTGGATCTCCGTTGCTTTCATGCGTAAGGCCGCAGTATGCGCAGCAGCCCCATTCTGATTTGATGCTTGATCTAAATCTTCTTCGCGCCGCACCAGCTGAGAGATCTACAAGGCCGAACAGGTAGGTATCCCAGTGTTCAGGCATCATAGATTTTTTGGTCGCTCAGCTAACCCTAAAATCCATTTTTCCGGCAACAATTCAGACCGCCATCTGAACTTGCCTAGGATTAGTGCTTGCGCGCTAATAAGATGTGTCGGAAGACGAAGTAGTTGTCTCGCTTGAAACTACGATTCCAACACTTCGAACGCTTTACTACTGCGTCAAGACGACGCACGAAAAGTGGCCAGGTGGTGACCCGGTCGAGCAAGAACGATTAGGACTGCTAAAAAATAGGATATATTCAGCACTCATGGATGCCTTACTGGGGTCCGGCAATCTCTGATGACGACGTATAGAGTCACTATCAAAACCGCCGACAGAGAAGACATCTTTGAGTGTGAGGACACGCAATATATTCTTGACGCCGCTGAAGAGTCAGGCGTTGATTTGCCTTACTCCTGCCGCGCGGGTGCGTGCTCTACATGTTGTGGCAAGATCCTGAGCGGCACCGTTGATCAGTCTGACCAAAGCTTTCTCGACGATGACCAGGTCCGTGCAGGTTATGCGTTGCTATGCGTATCCTTTCCGACCTCGAGCGTCGTCATTCAACCGGAAGCGGAAGACGAGCTTTACTGATCATTGGGCAGAGCGCACTTCTCAGAACGATAAGCGCCGTCTTCATACATGATCACAACATCGCGCATCCAGGGAATTACCCACTTATGAGCGGGAAAGCAATTTTCCCAGTTTGATGGATGCGCACAGTTCAGTACGACCGTCGTGAAAAAGATGCTGACGAAGTTCCAGAGCCAGTACAAATCGCTCATGCTCAGGGCATGAACATTTGAATACTCGGTGCACCGACTGCAGGGGCTGACAATGCTGATGGCGTAGGAGCTTTCACAGGTAAACCTTCTCCAAGGCCTGGCAACTTCATACCGCTTGTCACAGCAGCGACCGCTTCACCGACAATTGCTTCTCGGATGCTTTCTTGGTTGTTGACTAGGTAGACAACACCTGCCACCTGCGCGCTAACTACAACAAAGGTCAGCAACGAAATAGCGTTAAATACTTTCTGCAAAACATTCAAAAGCCCGCTAGACGAATCTAACGGGCTTCCTGTGTGTGAGGATCTAGGACTTACACGCCAAGGAGACCGATGCCTAGATATCAATTGAAGTCGCGAGTGAAGCCCAACTTCGTGAAGTATGTGTTGTCGACTTCATCGGCAGTGGCAAAACCAACTTCTCCATAAAGGCTGGTTTTGTCTGCGATGGCAATCGATCCACCGGCTTTGCCACTGAGGACAACATCTGTGTCGCCACCATTAGGTACCTGGATCTGTGGACCTAATTGGCCGTACCAGTCGACGTTGCCAGATCCACCCTTGATTCCTAAAGCGAAATCTGTGGCGTTGCCAGCGCTTGAGGAGCCGACCCAACCGGCATTGTTTTCAATATTTCCGTAGAAGGTTGGACCAGCGAGAGCAGAACCTGCGCTCAGAGCAATAGCGCCAAGAGCGCCAACAATCTTCTTGAACATGCGTTGTTTAAGAGGCAACGAACAGAAGGTAGAGACTGTCGTACGTCATGCACGACAGAATGGACAGTCATGGCGTTGTCACTTGTCGTACTAATGCACGATGTGTCGCACTAGCGTCTGATCAGCTGGTACTGATCCATGACGGGACCCTCTGACTGGGTAGAGACCCAGGCCATGGCCAATGCTCTCGGATGCCACCGAAAAACTTTGAGCCGCTTGAAGCGCGCTGGTTACTTCAAAGAGGG
>MDTG01372450.1_pt1 | contig 10906 bp, 8 predicted proteins | sample 811421 | NCBI WGS metagenome assembly MDTG01 (sample SAMN05326645, study PRJNA326480) | marine metagenome | isolation source: seawater | place: Pacific Ocean: South East | collected 2011 | reverse complement strand
TTTTGATTATTATGCAAACATTGAAGACGATCAGACGCTAAGTGACTCAGCATATGTAGGTCATTTTTGGTTTGGAGGACGAGCAGAACTTCTTCTGGGCGAAGTTCTATCTCGAGCTGAATATATCTATTCAGAAGATGGATTCCTGCCCAGACATGGGTATTATGTTGAGACCAGCACCTCATTCAGCCTTTTATCTCTAAATAATATTTTTGCGCTTTTACGGTTTGGAGAACTAAAGATTGACCCAATGAGATTAACGGATACATTCATGAACCCTTACAGAAACGAGTATAAAAAAATATTGCTCGAAAATGATGACGAAGATGATGAAAGATTTTATCCTTTATTAAAAGATCCTCAAACATGGAACCGCACGATGATCACTTTCGCATTAGGGTACGATATAACGAGTTATGCTAAGTTAAAATTCGAATATTATATATTGAATGAGAAAACAGGTGGAAAGGATGTAAAGGACAATCAAATATTGGTGCAGCTAAAATTAAATTTTTAATCAAAAAACATAAGGATACAACTGTGAATACAGTATTGAAGAAGCTACTTTTTAACTTAACCTTGAGTTTGTCACTTTTCCTAATTGGATGTGAAGATGAGGCAGCAGGTAACGATAATACATTAACAACTGATAAATTTAATATCAGCAGAGTTGATGTTGAAACAACTGGAGATGCAAGTCAGTCCTCACCTGAGTTGATACGGTTTATTAATTCCTCTGAAGGCGTAATTGTTAATTCAATACAGAATACTATTGACTTTTTTACAATTTCAACGAGCGAAATAACTCTTACTGGGGAATCAATTAATATCACCGAGAGTGATGATGCAGAGTGCTCATCCATCGACGTCAGTGTAGATGAAAGTATTATTGCTGTAGTGGTAACCAATGGTTCGTGCGAACGCGGAGAGCTTTACTTAGTAGATGCTTCAACAAGACAAAAATATGGCCCTTACGAACTAGGATATAACCCCGACGCAGTGGACATTGCAGTAGATAATGAATTTGTTGTTGTTGTTAATGAATACGACTATGAAGATGGTACAGCTGGGTGCTCAGTCACAAAATATCCGGGAGTAACTATTTATGATATTAGTCAAGGATTAAGTAATCCTTCTTTGGTCAAACATATGAAAATCACTCATACTGGTGATAATGGTAATTTAGCAGAACCAGAGGGTGTGAAAATCGCTCCTGATGGGCAAACTGTTTACATGACTCTGCAGGAATCAAATCAGCTAGGATGGTTCTCTATTCTTAGCCCTCCAGATACGCTTCAAGACTACGTTTCATTCACAAGTGCGGTACATGAGCCAGATGGTATATGGGTAAACAGCGCTGGTACTGTTGTATGCACCGGCGGAGAGTATGATGGAAAACTAGGTATCATCTTACTTAATGATGGAATACCAGGAACGCAATACTACGCAAATCTTGCAGATGATTTGCCTAGTACTTGGGCCTGGACAGATGAGAGAAAGGGTATTGAGCCAGAAGAGGTTGTTATAGCAGAGCATGAAGATAAGTCATATCTTTTAGCCACTTTGCAAGACCCCGCAGCAGTTGTAGTCTATGACATAACAGATCCAGCTAACCCCACATGGGACTCTGGAGCGATTACACAATTAGTTGACTATTCTACAGGAGATGGTGAGTCAACTGGCGAATCTGAGGGATTGGCTTATAAAAATGGTTATGTTTTAGTATCTAATACTGCAGATCCTTCAGTGTGCTTGTTAAAAGCTTCTTGGGCGGATTAGTTATTCTGATGAATCAACCACGTTGTCACTTAGGTTTAAGGGCAATGAATATCTGATAATACCTGGATTTAAATGTTGTTGAATATTAAATAAGCGAGGGAGGGTTTGTACTGATGGGCGTAAATAGTTTCAGTATGCGGCACAATATTATCTTAAAAACTTAATTGTTGCACAATCACAAAATTTGCAGTGATCAGTTAATTCGGAAATAAGATTCAACTATTTTCTGATTTGGGCATTATTAAAGAGAAAATAGTTTTGCCTTTCATTCTTGATACAGCAACGTCGCCTCCATGAGCAAATGCTATATGTTTTACTATTGCTAACCCCAGCCCAGTCCCTCCCAAATTTCTATCTCTTGACTTATCTATTCTGTAAAATCGTTGAAAGATTTTCTTGTAGTACTTTTCTGGTATTGGGTCACCATAGTTTATTACATGTATTGCAATTTTTTCTGCTTTCTCAACTTTTATCAGAATATCTTTTTCGAGCTCACCATACTTTATAGCATTTTCGGTGAGGTTGCCAACAGCTTCTCTAATGAGATGCGGGTCACAATTAAGCATTAATTTTTCGGGGCAATCAATGACAATGTTGTTTCGATTTGCGGTTGCCTTTTGGGTCAGGTCTTCGCGCGCACCATCTATAATGGCAAGTAGACTATTGTCAAAACTCTCAATAGTATTATCGTCCTCTTGGGACTCAATTTTTGACAGCTTCAATAGATCGTCAATTATAGCGTTCATACGGTTTGTTTGATTTAGAACTTTGGACAAGAATTTTTCTTTTTGCTCGGGGTTAATATCTTTCCCCATAATTATTTCAACATAGCCTAAAATTGACGTAATTGGAGTCTTTAGCTCGTGGCTTACATTGGCTACAAAATCAGACCTGACACTTTCTAACTGCCTTTGAAAGGTAATATCCGTTATTAATACAAGTACACCTGATAGCTCCTTACCTTTTAATAATGGCGTTCCATTAAAAATAAAGTACCTTTTCTTTTTTTGCTTAATAGTTATTTCTGCCTGTTGTTTCTCAATTTTGTTTTTAGTCTTTTTGATAAGGGAAAGAACTCTCTTTTTTTTAACTAATACATTGATTTTTTTACCTACGGGTTTTGGATCCAAAATGTTCAGGTAGTCTTTTGCTGTATCATTAATAGTAATAATGTTGTAATCATTGTCTAAGGTTACCAAGCCATCTTGAAGGCTAGTTAATATAGATTCTTTATCATTCTTTTCTTTTCTTATAATTTTTATTCTTCTATCAATCTCCTCTGCCATTTTATTAAAGGATGACGATAATGATGCAAGTTCTTTTATCTTGGGAGATGGAGTTGGCTCCGCTTGGGTTAGCGTTTTTACAAATTTCTCTGCTTCTTTTTGAATGGTTCGAATAGGGCTAGTTACTGATTTAGAAAATAAATAACTAGCAAAAAGTATTATTATAGCAACGCAGATTGAAGCGAGAAATACCTGCTTCTGAGCTTTTTCAATTGTGAGGTTTAATTCTCTAATAGAAACTGAAAGACGAAGGTAAAACTTTTTATTTTTATGGTAAACAGGTATTGCTAGATACATCTGCTCAACTTGTAAAGTATTACTAAACCTTTGTGAAAAACCTTCTCCTTTAATTGCAGCATCAATGATTTCTGGTCTTTTTGAATGGTCATCCATAAGAGAAGGAGAATTGTGAGAATCAGCAATAACAAAACCACCGGAGTCTATGATTGTGACCCGCATGTTATATATAATGTGACTATCGGTATTTATATGTTCTGCAAACTCCGATACGTCCTCTGATATTGCAATAAAGGATTTAAGAATATGGGCTCGATCCCTAAGGTTCTTCCTCGTTTCGGAGTAGAAAAAATTGGTGCCAGTTTGATTGAAAAAAAAAGCCAGAATGGCGATACCAACTAAAGAAATGGGTACAAATATAAAAATAAGTTGTAAAAATAACGGTCTACGCGCCATTTGTTTTAAACCGATAACCTACTCCTCTTATGGTTTGGATAAGATTCCCTTTATTTTTTAGTTTTTTTCTTAGCCCGACAATTTGAAAATCAACCGACCTATCTGTAACGGGGTAATTCTCTTCCCTAATTTTGTTAATAATTTGATACCTTGTAAAAACCCAGCCAGGATGTGACATTAAAAGATATAAAATTTGAAATTCGGTGAATGTCAAATTAATAATTTGTTTATCTATCATGACCTCTCTTTGTTTTAGAAGAATAGTGATTCCTTCAAGTTCAATATCATTTGCATGATTTGCAATTCTGAGGTTTCTTTTTAAAGCATTTTTAATACGAGCTAATAATACCTTATTGGAAAATGGCTTAGTAATGTAATCAACTGCACCTTTTTCTAATCCTTTAACAATATTTTTTTCTTGACCAAGAGCAGTTATAATAATGATTGGTATATTTATAATGTCTTTAATCTTTCTAATGGAAGAAAGAACTTCAAACCCGTTTATACCAGGTAACATAATATCGAGCAAAATCAAATCAGGATTATGGAGCTTAGTATATTCCAGACCTTCCTCACCTTTTGTAGATGTAATAACATTGTAACCATACCTTTTCAGGTTAAAATTTATTATTTCGCGTATATCTTTTTCATCTTCTATAACGAGAATGGTTGTTTGATCTACTGACATTTAAGGTTCGTCTTTAGAATTATTGTAAACATATTGTAAATCTAATAAGTTGTATTTAATTGTTTTTATTGTATTAATGGGTATTTTATGAATTAGTTTAACCAATGTATGTAATATTGTTATTTGTTTTTAAATTTCTTTTTTATAAAAATTATATCTGTATCGTTTTGCTGAACCTTTAGTTTTGGATATAAATAAATTATCTAAATTAATTAGTTTTATTAATATGACTGCCATATTTTTCTAACGAAAGTGTTAATGAAAATATATCAAGTATTGTGACAGATGAAACAATTTTTAAAAGAATATAGTGGAGGATGATTAATCATCTACTATTAAGGTGAATGTAATTAAATTTTTTTAGGTTTTTTTATTTTTATCCAATTTATTAATTATATTGCATTTATAAATCATTATCATCGAATTTCTGCAAAAAAGAATTATTTTTTTAATAAGTGTACTTTATTATTTAACTTTATAAACTTTTTTTCCTCAAAGTAATAGGAGGTACATATAAAAGACCATTGGACATATGTTTATGATGTTTTTTTTTAAATTATTATTAGCTCCTTGTAATTTTTAGAAATTGAAAATTAATATGATATATCTGTCTATGCTCTACAGTATAAAGATATATTGTATGTTGATTCAATTATTTTCAATATTTTATATAGAAACATCCTTTAAGGAGTGTAGTAATTAGATGTTGTGTGTGCAATGTAGGTTTATGATAATATTATATTTAATATCGATTCATTGTTTTATCAATAGTTTCTGCCCATGAATCAATACCACCACTTACGTTGTAGCAATCGATACCGAGATTTTTTAAATAGTCTGTTGCAATTTTTGATCTAAAACCAGAATGACATATGATAGCGTATTTTTTAGAACCTTCGAACATATCAAGTTTGTATGGAATACGATTAAGAGGGATTGAAATACTACCAGCTATTTTACAAATTTTTAATTCATTGGGCTCTCTAACATCAATAATGATAATACTCCCTTTATTGAGTTTCTTTTGTAACTCCATTACGTTTATTTGTTTTTCTTTTGTCATATTTTATAGGTCTGTAATTATACCAAAAATTGGCACCCTTTCACAGAACTTTTGAACAAGATAATTATCTACAGTCCATATAACAATTGGGAGATTATGCTCCTCTGAATACTTAATTAATTGTTCTGTGATTAGGTCTACTCTAACATGAAGAAAATCAGGATGTATAATATTTAATAGCCACAAATATTTAGCGTTATTAATAACGAGCGCAGTCTTTAGGCTCTTTCTAAATATTTTAAAATATAGTATAACTAGCGGGCTAAAGGACGAAATTACGGGCCTTATTTTAGGGCACTGATATAACAGCCCATTTAAGTTCTTTGCTGTTGTAAGATCAAAAAAATCTTTTACCTTAATTTCTATGTTAAAATTAATTGAGTCTCCAAACAAATTTAAGATATCAATTAATTTGGATATTCTATAAATCTTTGAATTATTATTATAACTCCTAATATGTAGGCATTTAAGCGAGTCATAAGTGTAATTATATATGTACCCAGCTCCATCGGTCTCTGTTTCTAAATCAAAATTATGTGAGCATACAACCACTTTGTCTATTGTTGAAACGACATCAATTTCAACCCAACTATATCCCTTTTTAATAGCAGCAGAAATTGATTCTTTAGTATTATCTGGGGCTTCGCCCGTATATCCTCGATGTGCATATTTCCGAATTTCTCTAAAACCCACAATAAATTTTTTATTAGTCTTCCAAAAATATAAATGTTGCAAAATAATTATTACAACAGAAGAAATAAGAAGGATATAAATCAATTAGGATACAAAACCAGTTTTCTGTATTCTTTGGACTTTTTAATATAATCTGTATCAAAGTTGGTCGTTCTATATTGACCATTATTATATAAGCCTGTTTGGTCTTGATAATGAGGGCTGTTAGGTAAACCGGATTGACCGGTCGGGATTATTATTTTGCTTTCGTTTAATTTACTGAAATCAACAATCCTTCTCATTGAAGCTCCAGATGTTTGGCTAAACGGGATTGAACGTGAGTACCCACCTGCGTTAGGTGTACCGTCGGAACCACCTGATCTAAAAGGACCCACATTTAAATTAAGTAAGAAGTCTAATCCAAATACATCACCTAAAGTATGTTTGTGTGTGACTTGATGTGCGTTACCCCACTTCCAATTGCTCCAATTAGGCCCATAGTATGTATTTATGTGATCGCATGCATCTAAAAATGATTTTAACACGATTTCTTCAATTGTTTCTTTTTTAACTTTAGTGTTTATATTGTCTACCCATGAACAGTATTCCCCATTTAATATGGAGCGTAATTTCCTATTACTTAGATACTTTAAATTCTTATATGCCAACATGTAATCAGGACCAATAAGATTTAACTCATCACCAAAAATGTTTTCGGTGAGTTTCATTAACATTGTATGGAATATTAAAGCTGCCTCTGACTCTGGGCTTTCAATATAATCCCATTCCATAAGAAATTCTAGTGCCCTTATTTGCCCATCATTAAAGTTTTTATTTTCTTTAGGGATCATTAATGGTACAAGTCTCTTTGCTAAATTAGACTGATAGCTCAGTTGTAAATCCATCATATCTTTAACAGTAGCATTCTTAATAGTATCTAAGTTCATTTTTATAACTTCAGATCTACTTGGGTCAGCCCATAGTCCGCTTATATAATAGATAAAGTTTTCATCAATAGTTCTGTTGTTAGCCGTTGATATATATCCGCTTTTTGGATTATATAAGAATGGCATTTCCTGAAACGGAACGCGCCCTTTCCATTTAAAGCTTTTTTTATGGCCCGGGCGCGGTAGCATAGAATACCCTGCTCTTCTAATTGGAATGTAAACTGCAGGCCTCCAACCAATATTTCCGTCAACATCTGCATATACTATATTTTGACCTGGCACTCCAAAATTTTCTACTGCGTTTGTAAATTGGTTCCAGTTCTTCATGGTTGTTAAAGATATCCAAGCATCCATTTCATTTGTTATCCAATGGCCAGTCCATGAAAATGATACTACATGTTCATTTTTTTTATATAATGAGTGGATATCACTAATTACAGGTCCGTTTCCTGTTAATCTTATCACAATAGTTGTATCGTTCTTTCCTTTTATTTTTATTACTTCTTTTGAAGTAGTAAAATTTTTCCACTCACCTTCTTCTAAATACATGCTTCCATCATCATTTATTTTTTCTATGAAGAAATCTAAATCGTCTACCATGGTATTTGTAAATCCCCAAGCCACTCTCTGATTTTGACCAATTACAGGCATGGGAATACCGGCTATACACACACCTGAAACATTAAATCGTCCACCCTTTAGGCGTATCTCATACCACCGTGGGGGTTGAGTAAAAGCAAGATGCGGATCGTTGGCAAGTAGGGGTTTTCCACTTTTCGTTTTATCCCCAGACAATACCCAATTGTTCGAACCAATGTCTGCAGAAAAACTTCCAAACAAGTTTCTGAGTGTTTTTTCAGATAATATTAAATGATCAAAAAATTCCTGCGCTCCCTCCGGATAGTCAACTATTGTTGGATAGTCTATATCACTTTCAGGAATTAGCTCTAGGACTTTATCCCTGCCAAAGTATTGATCTACAGCACCAAAGACTGCTTCTGGCATCCATGATCCTGACATTTCATGGGCCATCATTCTGGTATATCCTGCCACTATGGATGGGTCCCATTCCGCAGGTTTAAAACCTAGTATCTTAAATTCTATTGGTAAGTCATCTGAAACTTCTTTTATTCTATGGTTTATCCCTCTGCAGAAGTCCTCAAAAATTTTTCTGTTTATCGGACTCATATTCTCTACTAATTTTTTCGCAGTATGGTGTATTCTCCATGTTCTAAGGTATATGTCGGTTCCTAAATACTTATCTCCCAAAACTGATGAAAGGCTTCCTCTCACAGCTAGACTAACCATAGAAAGTTGAAACAGCCTGTCTCTTGCTGCTATGTATCCCGCAACAAAAAACAAATCGGTTTCATTATCCGCGAATATATGTGGTACCCCATAACTGTCTGTATATACTTCTACCTTTTTCTTAAGGGCCTCCATATTTAATTCCCCTTCATATGTAGGAAGAGGGTGCCTAAGCCACTCATACATGACGGCTAATAGGAATAGAAAAGATGCAATAAATATTCTTTTTTTCATTGTAGAAAGGAACCCCTTGTCTTTATTTGTATAGAAGCCATCGATTAGGATCTATTATTAGCTTAGACTCTGAAGGAATAACAAATCTTTTAGGTTTATTATCAAGGCTCAGTTTTTTATATCTTATCCCATCAAACGAAAAATAGTTTATTTCAATAGGCATCCTAAAATCTACTTCTTCCCACCAAAGGTCCACATATTTTTTATTTTTTATTGTTTTCTCGAGTTTGTTTAAAGTTGGTAATTCTTTTTTAAAGAAGTACTGATTAAAGAACCAGTCTAATTTCATGCCTGAATTTTCTTCGATCAATGATATGAATTCGTCTGTTGATGTTTGATTATCAGGAAGCTCTTTTGGCATTTGCAGATACTCTTTTAATGAGGCCCATAGTGTCTCTTTTCCTATGATATATCGTAGCATATGTAAGGCGTGTGCTCCTTTATAATATACGTCGTTTCCAGATTCAAGATTGGCGTTAGAGTTTCTTTCTGGAACTATAGGCGCAGTATTGGTAATGTTTTTTTTAAATCTTTCATCAATAAAGTTTTTGGCTGACTCTAATCCAAATTTCTCCTCAATGTACATGCTTTCAGCATATGTACAAATTCCCTCATGGATCCAAAAATCTGACCAGTCGGCGACACTTATATAATTGCCCCACCATTCATGCCCTGCCTCATGAAATAGTATAAAATCATAACCTCGTTTCGTTTTTTTATAATTGTTTCCATAAGCATTTATAGTTTGATGTTCCATACCTAAATACGGTGTATGTACCAGTCCAAATTTTTCTTCAATCCATGGATATTGTCCGAACTTTTCAGCATAAAAATTTAAATGCTCCTCCGCCTCATTTAAGAACGCCTCAGCCTCCTGTTGTCTTTCTGGTAGAACATAGTAAATCATTTTTAACGGTTCGTTTAAAACATAGCCAACCTTTTCAATTTCATTAAAAGCTCCGATTGTAACATTGATATTATATGTGCTAATTGGATATTCCGTTTTCCAATGCCATGTTACCCATCTATCTTTTTGTTTCTTTTTCGATTGCAGCAACCCATTAGAAACCGCCATTAACCCTGGGGGTACTGTTACCAAAATTTCTGCACCATTTGATTTATCGCTTGGATGCTCTTTGCAGGGAAACCATAAATGTGCGCCGTTTGTTTGACATGAGACCCCAACCCAGGGGTTCCCATCTTCACTTTTTGACCATGTGAAACCACCATCCCAAGGTGGGTTTTTTGCGGTTGGAGGCATACCGCCATATCTAATTTCTAGAATATTGTTTTTAAATAGCTCTATATCAGGGTTTTCAACCAACACTTTTTCGTCTTTATGAATAAATGCCATCGACATGCCGTTTAACTTCGCGGCAGAAACAGAGTAGTTTTTGACAAGGTCTAGAACTATATTATCAGATGGTTTTAAGAGTTGGAACTGAACTGTCGCGGTTCCCGAAATTACTTTTTTATACGGGTCGATTCTTAGATCTAAGAGGTAGTGTTTTATATCCACTGCGCCCTGATCTGACGAAAGAAGGCCTCCACTCGACCGGATTTGTAAGTAGGCAATAGCGTGCAGAGTTATAAAAGCTATTGTTAACCTATACCTCACGATTTATTAACTTTATACTGGTGTTGAAAAATACCTAAGCTACTTTCTACCTCGATTGACTTAATATATGTGAGTTTGATTTCCTTATTGTTTTCTCCATCAAAAAGGCGAACACCGCTACCAAAAATGTATGGGTGCGGGGTTAAATACACGTGGGTTATATACGATAAAAATCTGGCGAATGTTTTACCTCCACCTATAATGAAGCACCTATTCGTCTGTATTTTGAGTAGCGTTTTGAAAGGGCTATTATCTCTATTTAATACTATGATATCTCTGCCCGGCAACTGGCTCTTAATGGTCTTTCTTGTGTTAGAACCCATTATAATTGGGCAGCCCATTGTCTGCTCCTTAAAAAGACCTAGGTCTTTAGACCAATCGATAGTTTCCTTTCTATTTCTGGCTATATATCCATCTAGGGTAACCGCGGCTATTAGGATGATTTCCTTAGGCATTAACCTTTAGTCAAAAACTCTTCCAGACTTCCATTGCCGTAGGTCAGAAAAACTACTTTGATAGTCTGTCTGATTTTTATGATTTTCTGCAAAAGCTAGTATGTTAAGCATTTTTCTGCTTTTTTCGGATGTAACTATTTCTAACTTTTCCACAACGTCCGCC
>MDTG01353545.1_pt1 | contig 10906 bp, 10 predicted proteins | sample 811421 | NCBI WGS metagenome assembly MDTG01 (sample SAMN05326645, study PRJNA326480) | marine metagenome | isolation source: seawater | place: Pacific Ocean: South East | collected 2011 | reverse complement strand
GTCATCAAACAAAGTGAATAGATCTATACTTTCAGTAATAAATCAGAAGGGCGGAGTGGGGAAAACTACAACTGTAATAAATTTAGCAACAGCGCTCGCTCAAAAAGGAAACAAAATACTAGTAATCGATTTAGACCCCCAGGGAAATGCAACTACTGGCCTTGGAAAATCAAATAACGATGAAGAGAAGAACATATATAATCTTTTAATAGGCAAAATATCAGTTCAAGAGGTTATACAGCCAAGCAATGTTAAGGGGTTGGATTTGATTGGTTCTAATGTCAACTTGTCCGGGCTAGAAGTAGAAACAGCAAATGATGCAAGAAGAGCTTTTATATTAAAAGAAATTCTGAAAGATGAAAAAAATGAATTTTTAAAAAAATATGAAAATATTTTCATAGACTGTCCTCCTTCACTTAGTCTTTTAACTATAATGTCCCTGGTTGCTGCTGATGAATTATTAGTTCCTCTTCAAACAGAATTTTTTGCATTAGAAGGAATTACTCAGTTGGTCAAAACAATAGAGAGAATTAAAAGTAATCTTAATCCAGAATTGAAAATTAGAGGTATTTTATTGACGATGTTTGATAAAAGAAACAAGCTGTCTTCGCAAGTTGATGATGAAGCACGAAAATATTTTAAGGAGAAAGTTTATCAAACCGTTATACCTAGAAACGTTAGATTATCCGAAGCCCCATCCCATGGGATGCCATGTGTAATTTATGACAAAAATTGTTTAGGTAGTAAATCATATTTTAATTTAGCAGATGAATTTCTAAGTCAAAAAAGCAGTAAGTCAGAAAATAGATTATGAGAAAATTAACTAAAAAAGGACTAGGAAAAGGCTTATCAGCACTATTTGGTGAAACTAACGTTAAAACACCACATAAAAAGGAAGAAATTAAGAAAGAAATTAATCAAAAGATGGCACCTATTGGTGATTTAAATCGAAATCCATATCAGCCTAGAACAAAGTTTGATGAAGATAAAATCAATGAATTATCTAAATCAATTAAACAAAATGGTTTGATTCAACCGATTGCTGTCAGAAAAGATAAAACTGATCCAGGACGATACGAGATTGTTGCTGGTGAAAGAAGATGGTTAGCATCTCAAAAAGCAGGACTACATAATGTACCTATTGTTGTTTTAGATCTTAACGACAATGAAACTTTAGAAGTGGCAATTGTAGAAAATGTTCAGAGAGAAAATCTTAATCCTATTGAGGAATCAAAGGGATATGAGAGATTAAATAAAGAATTTGGATATGATCATGAAAAAATTGCAAAATTTATTTCTAAAAGCAGAAGTCATGTTAGCAACACCTTAAGATTGCTGACTTTACCAAAAGATGTAATTTCTATGTTAGAAGAAAAACTCATAACTGCAGGTCAAGCAAGACCTTTAATAGGATTATCTAATGCTTCTGAGATAGCTGAAGATATAGTAAAAAAACGATTAACGTCTCGCCAAGTTGAGTCTTTATCAAAGGCTAACAAAAAACCTTTAAAATTAGAAAAACAAATTGATTCTAATATTGAACAGATACAAAAAATTATTGAAGAAAATCTTGGATTAAAAGTCAATATTGTTAATAAAAAAAATAACTCTGGTAAGATTACGGTTGAATATAAGAATCTTGAACAATTTGAGTTAGTTTCAAAGCTGCTTAGGCACGGCTAGAAGCCTGGCTACAAACATTTATCAATAAAGTTTTTATAAGGATATCATTTCTTATTTGTGAATTCTTTTTCATCAATATTTCTACTTTTCCAATCTTATTTAATGCATTTTCTAGGTTTTTCTCTGACCATTTGTTTAATTGCTGTAAATAAATTGGTTTATCCTTCCAAAAAACCTTTATTTTCAATGCATCTAGCGCTACTTCATGATCTTTTGTTTCCTTGCTGATATTTTTAATTTCTAGCAATTTTGATATCCTGTTAGCAATATTATTTAGATAAAACATGAAATCATCTGGCTGAAACTGAATTTCACCTAACAAACGATTCACTTTTTTTTTATCTCCAATAAGAGATGCATCTCTTATCTCATTAAAATCTCGATTAAATTTAATATTTAGTAAATCTTGTAGATCTTTTAGATTGATAATCTTCTCGGTAAAAAAACTTTTAATCTTGACTATTTCATTCTTTATAATCTTTTTATCAAAGCTGGAGTTAGACATGATAAGACTAATAACTTGAGGGGACAATCCTTTGTAGTCTTTTAATTTTAAATTTATATATTTTATTAGAGTCCTTTCATTATCTTGGTAGCACGGGACTATTCCTAGTTCTTTATCTTTTTCAAAATAGTTTCTTAATTTAGATTTTTTTTCTAAAATTGGTGAAAATATATAAATTTTAGTATTTTTATCTTTATACTCTGTGCACTCTATTATTTGTTTAAAAGTTTTATCCGTAATTTCATGTAAGAAAATTATCCTTTTGGAATTAAAAAGTGAAGAGTTATTGATTTGGTTTATTAAAATATTTTTGTTGTTGAGTATTTCTTCTTGAAAAAAAATAATTATTTCGGAATCTTTATTTTGCTCTTTTATTTTATCTTTTATGTCTTCTTTAAATCCGTCATTTTCACCATACAAAAGAAGAAAATTATACTTTTCTAAAAGAGAAATATTATCTTCTATTATAAAACTTTTTAAGATCATTTAATTTTTTAAATATATTGTAAGAAAGTTGATTATGTCTTCTGTTGTTATTTTTGCTAAATTTTCTAAAGAATCTTTTTCATTAGATAATGTGTCAGAATGATTGCTGGCCACATCATAACTTGATGATCGAGTAAATGTATTTCTTATCTCTTTTGTTTTTAGCTCATCCTCTATTATTAGATCTATATTCAGAATAAGAGTATAGCTGGATATTTTACCCGATATACTTTTTTCTTTTATTTCTTTTCTTTTATTTACATCAAAGCTTATATTAAGAATTCTTTCAGCACTAGAAGATGAATTTAAGAGAATTTCATTCTTTATAAGGTAACCTATTCTTTTGTCACCGGTTAAATCTATTTTCTTAATAAAGTAATTTTCTTGATCGAGTTGATTTATTGGTTTAAAGCCACATCCGGACACGATTGTTATTAATAAAATTAAGGTAAATGTGTAGATTCTTATTATTTTCATATATTCAAAATTTTATTTTATAAGGTAATTAATAATTTTATTTTTTACAAAAACAATTCTCACTATACTCTTGTTTTCTAAATTCTTGCTTATTTTTTTATTTTTTCTGGAAATAGAAATTACTTCTTTTTCGGTAAAATCTTTTTGCATTTCTATAACTTCTCTTGTTTTCCCATTAATTTGTACAGCAATTTTTATTTTTTGTCTTTTAGTAGACTGCTTGTTTATTTTTGGCCATTTATCTATTGATTTATCTAATTTTTCCAAGCATTCATTAGCAAGATGAGGTGTAAAAGGAATCAAAATACTCATAAAATCAATTAAATTTTTTTTAAAACAACCGTCGCTTATATCTTTTGGAATATATTTATTCATCATATGATACACTTCATAAACATTAGCAACCGCAACATTAAGTTGAAAATTTTCAATTAAATTAGTTATCTTTAAAATATAATTATTAAACTCATCATTGAACTCTTCTTCTAATTTATTGTCCCCCTTTTTTTTGGAACGATTTAGAATTGTTAAATTTAAATTCCAGATTTTCTGTAAAAACTTGTAGGAAGCATTTACACCCTGATTTGACCATTGAATATCTTTGTCAGGAGGGCTATCAGATAAAATAAACCATCTCACTGCATCAGCTCCATAAACTTTAATCATACTTTCTGGGTCAATAATATTTTTTTTAGATTTTGACATTGCCTCAGACGGGCCAATTATTATTTTTGTTTTTGTTTTTTTATGAATAGTATTTCCCGAAGCATTTTTTTCAATTTCATCTGGGGAATACCATTTGTTATTTATATCTCTGTATGTTTCATGACAAACCATTCCCTGAGTAAATAAACCCTTAAACGGTTCAGAATCTTTTACTTTTTTATTAGTAAGTTTTACTGCTCTCATAAAAAAACGTGAATATAGCAGATGCAGAATTGCATGCTCTACTCCGCCTATATATTGATCGACGGGCATCCAATAATTGAGCTTGTTTATATCAAATGGTCCTTTATTGAAATTAGGAGAACAAAATCTCATAAAATACCATGAAGAATCAACGAAGGTATCTAAGGTGTCAGTTTCTCTAGTTAATTCTTTTCCATTGATTTTTATTTTTTTCCATTCTTTAGCGTTATCAAGTGGGTTACCTTTACAATTAAGATTAATATTTTCTGGCAATTTTACTGGCAAGTCTTTTTTAGGGATAGGAAAAACATTTCCATCCTTGTCATGAGCCATTGGTATTGGGCAGCCCCAATATCTTTGTCTTGATATACCCCAATCTTTTAATCTAAAGTTAGTTGTTTTCTTTCCTAGTTTTCTTTTTTCAATAATATCTATAGTTTTGATAATGGATTCTTCTGGAACCTTAAGGCCATTTAAAAAATCGGAATTAATAACAACTCCTGGCCCAGTATAAGCTTCTTTTTGAATACGGAAACTATCTTCTTTGTCCAAAGGCTTTACTACTGTTTTAACTTGTAAATTATATTTGTTTGCAAAATCTAAATCTCTCTGATCATGTGCTGGACATCCAAATACTGCTCCAAAACCATAATCCATTAAAACAAAGTTTGCAAAGTAAACAGGAACTTTTTGTTGTTCATTAAGTGGATTGATGGCTAACAAATCAGTTTTAAAACCTATTTTTTCACCTTGCGCAATAGACTCTTCTGTTGTTCCTGTTTTAGAACATTCTTCCTTAAATTTTTTAAATTCTGGATTGTTAGAAAAATGCTTTGACAAAGGATGATCAACTGAGACAGCTAAAAAAGAAAATCCAAACAAAGTGTCAGGCCTTGTTGTAAAACATTTAATTTTATTTATAGGTAAATTTCCCTCTACCTTAAAATCTATTTCGCAACCAAAAGATTTTCCTATCCAGTTTTTTTGCATAGTTTTTACTTTTTCTGGCCAGTTTTTTAATTCATTTAGACCTCCTAGAAGTTCCTCTGAAAATTTAGAAATATTAAAAAACCATTGAGATAATTTTTTTCTTTCCACAATTGCATTAGATCTCCAGCCTCTACCATTAATCACCTGTTCGTTAGCTAGCACTGTTTGTTCAGCAGGATCCCAATTTACATAAGTTTCTTTTCTTGAAACTAGGCCCCTGTTATAAAAATCTATAAATAACTCTTGTTGATGTTTGTAATAATTTTCATCACAAGTTGATATTTCTAGGCTCCAGTCAATGGACAATCCTAACATTTTCAATTGTCTTTTCATTTCTTTGATGTTTTTTTCTGTCCACACTTTAGGATTTAAGTTGTTTTCTCTAGCAGCATTTTCAGCGGGCAACCCAAAAGCATCCCAACCCATAGGATGAAGCACATTGTACCCTTGCATAGATTTATAACGAGCTATCACATCTCCAATAGTGTAATTTCTCACATGACCCATATGTATTTTCCCAGACGGGTAAGGAAACATTTCTAAACAATAATATTTTTTTTTAGAGTCCTTATATATTTTCTTTTTAAGAAATATTTTTTGCCATTTTTCTTCGATTAAATTAAAATTAATCCTCTCCATTGCTATAAGCTTATTTTTTCTTTTTCTTTTCTTTGCTTTCTTTTTCTAGTAATGCTGCCTTTTTTAAGATTGATATTTTTAGCTCTTCTTCAATTTTAGAACTAATTTTTTTAACATTGCATTTTGTTGGAGTTGTGCAGCTTCTTTTATGGACAATAATATTTAAGCTATTGCTTTGAACTTCATTTGATAGGAATCTGACTGAAATTTTTATGGATTCATTTTGACTAGATTGATCTCCATACCAATCAGAAATAATAACACCGCCTGAATAATCAACAGTGCTTAAAGGTAAGAAGTCTAAGATTTCCAATGTAGCTCTCCACATAGGGTTCGAGCTACTAAATTGATAAGTGGTTTTTCTATCGCGCAAACCTTTAATAGAAATACCCCTTCCTTCTTCAATGTTCTTTTTTGCTCTATCCTTACCTTGTACTGGAATTTGTCTAGAATCCACTTTTCTGTAAATTCCACAATCTGCTAAAAGCAATAAACTGGTGAAAATAACTGTAATTTTTAGAATTTTTGACATTTTTCTTAGAAACTTCATAACAATATTCTTAATATGGGTAATTTGCAATTTTATTGATTTTTTTGAGATAAATATCCTTGAAATTGCTAATATTTTTTAGTGTTGTATAAATATCACAGTTAATAAAAAAACAATGGTTTTTTTATATTTACAAAGGTTTTTCAAGAGAATCCAAATATATTTTGCGAAGTTAGAGATCTAACAATTAACAAAGGAAAAATATGAAAAATATAACTAAAGTTTTGTTATCCATATTTGCTTCTGTAATTATCACAAGTTCAGCTAATGCTGGAGAAGTGGGTGTATCAGGTACTGCTGCATTTTCTTACCACATTGCCGGAACTGACAGTTCTACTGGTGTTAATAACGCAGGTAAAGCTCTTGGTATAGCAAACGAACTTAGTTTCAGTGCTTCAGGCGAACTAGACAATGGTTGGTCATGGGCATGGAACACAGAGTTAGATTCAGGAGCTGAAACTACTTCAGGTGCTGGTATCGATGACTCTCAAGTTACAATTACTACAGACATGGGTACAATTGGTATCTACACTTCAGAAGGTTCATTATCTTCAGCTAAGTTTGGTTGGGATGTGACTGCACACGGTGCAGCTTCTGATAATGGTATGGCTGGTGGAATGGTTCACGGTGCAAACCTGAGCTCATACAACTCTGTTCAATACCACATGCCTGCTGGATTGCTACCATTTGGAATAACAGCTAAAGCTGGTAAAACAATTGGTGACGCATCAATTAACAGTAAAAATGCTTCAGGCGCAGTAATTACACAGACTATAACTAATGGTACTGCTTCTGTAGATAATGCTTGGACTGCTGACTCAAATAACGAGTACACAGTTTCTGCTACACCTATTGAAGGTTTAACATTAACAGCTGACATGTTTGAAGCTGGTACAACAGGTGCTAACACTAGACAATCTCCTGATTCAGGTCACTGGTCAGCGAAATATGTTGCTGGTGCAGTATCAGTTGGTTACGGTAAAGGCCACGTAGCTTCTGCAATCGGAGGTACGGTTGCTGCAAGTACTATTGAAGATTACGAAACAACTTCAATGGCTGTTGGTTTTGCTGTAAATGAAAACCTTTCAGTTTCATACTCTGATGAAGAATCTACAATTTCGTACACAGACACTACTGCTGATGCGGACTTGACAATCACTTCTATCCAAGGTTCATACACTATGGGTGGATTGACGATTGCTTTAGCAATGGATGACATTGAAAATACTGGTTACGTTGTAAATGCAGACGAAAAAGAAACTATGTTAACGTTTACTTTTGCGTTTTAATTAGTACAACAAATTTTATTAAAAAAGCCGGCGAATTATCGCCGGCTTTTTTTTTACCTCTGATAAAATTGCAAAAGAGTTAGATCTTACAAGTCTTAATGAATTCAAATTTTTTTGCCTAATGCCGCCAAGAGGGACTAATTTCTCTTTAAAAATCTTTTTTATTAAGTTAAATTTTATTATTCCAAGATAGTCACTTTTATTTTTATAGTCTGTTTTAAAAAGTCTTGATAAGACTATTGTTTTACAACCTTGATTTCTTTTCCGACAAATTTCTCTTAGATTGTGGGCAGAACCAATAATCTCTAAAGATTTTTTTGTATATTTAACATTATAGTGTTTTTTATTATATGAAGAGATATACAGACCATCTGCTTTACACTCAATGGCAGTTCGAAGATTATTTGCAACATAAAACTTTATGGATCTTTTTTTGCATTCCTTTTTAAATCTTTTTAATTGATTAATACTCTCCTGCTTATTATTGTTTCTATAGATAATAATAAATTTATTTCTTTTTTTTATTAAACTTAGATTTAATATTTTAGTATTTTCGATGTATAAGTAGTAATTATTTTTTGAGATAAACATTATGAACACAATAGTCGATAGATCTAACAAAATAAAATCTTATATTAACAATGAGAGCATTAACAAAAAAGCTAATATTGTTGCAGTAAGCAAAACCTTTAATTTAGAACACATTCGACCATTGATAGATTCTGGCCATATTCATTTTGGGGAGAATAAAGTTCAGGAAGCTGAATTTAAATGGAAATCTTTTTTAGAAAATAACAAAAATATTAAACTTCATATGGTAGGAAAACTTCAATCCAATAAGGCAAAAAAAGCTGTTAAATTATTTCACTACATTCATTCATTGGATAATCAAAAATTAGCAGAAACTTTAAGCAAGTCTGAGCAGGATTTTAATAAACGTTTACATTATTTTATTCAAGTTAATGTTGGAATGGAGAGCCAAAAATCCGGAATATCACCTAGACAAATTAATGAATTTTATAATTATTGTAAAAAAAAATTAAAACTTAATGTAATTGGATTGATGGCAATACCTCCAAATGATGGACAGGAAGAAAAACATTTTAAATATTTAAATGAATCAAACATATCGTTGGGTCTTAAAGATTTAAGTATTGGTATGTCTGGAGATTATAAAAAGGCATTAAAATTTAACGCAACTTTTTTAAGGATTGGAACATCCATATTTGGAGAAAGAGTCTAACAAATAATAAGCTTAGTTTTTTTGTCTATAAATTTTAATAATATCTTCATGTCTTTTTTTGAAACAGCAATGCAGCCTTTTGTAGAAGTATAGTTTTTTTTTGCAATATGCAAAAATATTGCACTACCTCTATTTTTAATGATTGGTTTTAAATTATAATTTATTATTAAAACAACATCATATATACTCTCTTTTTTATAAAGTTTTTCTGCACTATGGACAAAAGGAAATTTTATTAATTTATTGTAGTAAACTGATCGTGGATCATCACACCAACCCATATTGTTCTTTATTACATTTTTTTTTAAGTGAGATCTTATTTTCGGTATTCTATCTTTTCTATAAAACAAATATTTAAATTTAAATGTCCCTTTTGGTGTACAACCATCACCCTCTCTCTTTTTTCTTGAAATTCCTCTTTTACCAATGGCACATTTTATCTTATAATCGTCAAAGTACAGTTTTTTATTTTTAAGCTTTATATGCATTATAAAAATAACAAAATTAATATTCTTTGTTTTTCTGAGAGTGATTTTAGCAATTCATTAGATGAACTTAAAGAACATTTAAATTTTAATTTGGTGTTTCAAAAAAACAATCAAAAAATAGAGGAACATCATAATTATGATGGAGTCCTAGTACACGAAAACATTTTAAAAGACCGTATTGCTTTAAAATTTTTAGAAAAAGTTAATTCAATTAAAATATTAATTTCTAAATCTGAAAAATCACCTGACTCTACATATGATGCAAAAATAGCCCTACCAGTGGATATTAATGAATTAAATAAAAAAGTCATTGAACTAAATACAAGAAAAAAATTTTCTCATAATTCCTCAATAAATATTAAGAATTATATTTTAGACAAGAATGAAAAAAAACTTAGAAAAGGAAAGTCATTTATAGTTGTTACAGAAAAAGAAATTCAATTATTAGAATTATTATTCAATAAAAAAAAACCTATTAAAAAAGATTTAATATTAGAAAAAGTATGGAATTATGCTTCAGATGCAGATACCCATACGGTTGAAACTCATATTTATCGTTTAAGAAAAAAAATCATTAATAGATTTAAAGATGATAATTTTCTTATTAATACAAAAGATGGTTATATAATTTGAAAAGAAGAAATAAAATTGCAGTTGATTTATTAACAAAAAAATATAGAAAAAGAGTTGTTAAGCCCAAAAAGGGTAAAGGAAGTTTCAGAAGAAAAAAAAAATTTAATTAAGTCTAGCTCCAATTCTTTGAATTATTTTTGAAGCCATTTCATTCCCTTTTTCGAGACTATTTTTTAATGATAAGTTATTTATGTAACCGTGTAAAAAACCTGAAGCAAAAAGATCACCAGCGCCTGTCAAATCTACAATTTTAAGATTCCTTTTAGCTTCAAATTCAACAACTTCACTTTTTTGAATTGCTATACTCCCCTTTTTTCCACGAGTTAAAACGATTAGCTTTCCAAGCTGTTTGCAAAATGAAATAACTTCGTCAAAACTTTTGGTACCTGTTAATGATAAAATTTCCTGTTCATTTGCAAAGGTAATATTTAATTTATTTTTTACTAATTCTAGAAAATGTGTTTTATGTCTATCAACACAAAATTGATCAGATAATGACATAGCAACTTTTTTTGAATTTTTAATAGCTTTCTCGAATGCTTTTTTTGGCTCACCTTCATCCCAAAGATAACCTTCTAGAAAAGTTATTTCACTATTTTTAACTGCATCAACATCAACATCATGTTCATTAATTTTTCCTGCTATTCCTAAAAAGGTACACATTGTTCTCTCAGAGTCAGGAGTTATTAAAATTAGACAGGTTCCGGTAGGTAATTTTTCTTTTTTCTTTGAATAAAAATATTCTACTTTTTCTTTCTTCAAACCTTCCTCGTATTTACTTCCTAGATTATCTTCACTAACTTTACCAATAAATCCAACTTTATTTCCAAGCTGGGACAATCCAACAATAGAATTTGCCACTGAACCACCAGAAACTGTTTCTTCAATTTTAAGATTAGATAGTAATTTTTTAAACTCAGTTTCGTCTACGAGTTTCATTGTGCTTTTCGTTAATTTGTTATTAGTTAAAAAACTATCATCTACTTTGCAAATAACATCAACAATTGCATTTCC
>MDTG01142982.1_pt1 | contig 10906 bp, 11 predicted proteins | sample 811421 | NCBI WGS metagenome assembly MDTG01 (sample SAMN05326645, study PRJNA326480) | marine metagenome | isolation source: seawater | place: Pacific Ocean: South East | collected 2011 | reverse complement strand
TAAATCTATAAAAGCTGGTTGAACTATTAATAACATTCCAATAAAACCTAAAAATACTGCTGACCACCTTTTTATTCCAACTTTTTCAGATAAAAAGAAAATTGAAGCAACAGTAACAAATATTGGCCCTCCAAAAGTTAAAGACACAACGTCAGCTAAGGGTAACTCTCTTAACCCAATAAATAATGCTATAATAGCTGCTGCACCAGTGAATGCCCTGAATGTATGTAGACCAGGTCTTGATGTTTTATAAAAGCTTAATAGCTTTTCCTTAGGTATAATAAAAAAAATTGGGATAAAACCAATAAAAAATCTTAAAAATAAAACTTGTCCTACTGGATAATAATCTAACCATTTTACACAAATATCCATTATAGAAAAGCAAATTACGCTTCCTACCATGTACAATACGCCTATTTGATTTTTAGTAAGCAATTTATTATCCTCATCACTTCTTAACATATAAAATTAGTTATGCAAAAATGTTACTTAGCAATGGGCTGTTTTTGGAAACCCGAGGAAAAATTTAAAACCCAAAAAGGTATAATTGAAACAGAGGTAGGGTATGCTGGGGGGTATAAATCTAAAGTATCGTATGAAGAAGTTTGTCAAGGGAACACGGGTCATGCTGAAATTGTGAAATTATCATTTGATGAAAATGTTATTTCTTTTGAGAAGATTTTAGATCTATTTTTTAAATTTCACGATCCCACTCAAAAAGATATGCAATTTCCTGATGTTGGTACTCAATATAGAAGTGAAATATTTTATGATAACGAACAACAACGAGAAATAGCTATTAAAGTAAAACAAAAATTGAATAAAGTATTTAATAATAAAATTGAAACAAATATATCACCATTAAAAAATTATTGTAAAGCAGAAGAATACCATCAGAAGTATATTGAAAAAAATAGAAGATGAGTCCTTTAAAATCTACCAATTGGCTAGCAGAAAATATTAATAATGTTAAAATATTAGATGCTACCTGGCATATGCCTAATTCAAATCGGAATGCTTACAAAGAATATCAAGATAATCATATTGAGGGTTCAGTTTTTTTTGATTTAGATAAAAATTCCAATCAAGATGTTTCGTTACCCCATATGCTTCCAGAGTTAAAAAAATGGGAACAAATAGTTTCTAAATTAGGTATAAAAAACAGTGATCAAATAATTATTTACGATAATTCTGATGTGCTAAGTGCAAGTAGGTGTTGGTTTACTTTTTTATATTTTGGACATGATATAAATTTAGTTTCAGTTTTAGATGGAGGTTTAAAAAAATGGAAATCAGAAAATAGACCATTATCTAATAAAAATGTAAATTTAAACAAAACTAGGTACAAAGCTTCAATTAAAAAAAATTTAGTAATAAATTTAAGTCAGGTTGAGAAAAATATAAAAGAAAAAAATTTTTGTTTAATTGATGCAAGAGGAGAAAGTAGATTTAAAGGTCTAGTAGAGGAGCCAAGAAAAAATTTAAATAGTGGAAATATAAAAGGATCAAAAAATCTACCATATTTAAAAATTATCGACCCTCAAAATAACACTTTTAAGAAAAAAGAAGAATTAAAGAAAATATTCTTAAACCACGACATAAATTTAAATGAAAAATTAGCTTTTAGCTGCGGAAGTGGTATAACAGCATGTGTATTAGGCCTTGCGTGCACTATTATTAATAACAAATTACCTGTTATTTACGATGGTTCTTGGGCAGAGTACGGGCTCAAATAAAAATGAAAACATCAACTAAAATAAAAACGTTATTAATAATATTTTTAATAGCTATTACACTTATCATTATTGCAAGACATTATATAGGTTTACACTTTGAAAAAAAATTCAGTGTAAGACCAGCTCCGGGTGTAATAGTGAAAGAAGTTGAAAAATCCAAATTTTACAAAAGTATTGAAACCTTCGGTACAGCAATAGCTCAAAACTCAAAAACTTACAGAATAAAAAAAAATGATGTAATTGGAAATTTAAGAATTGAAAATAGATTTGTGAAAAAAGGAGAAATCATAGCTGCTTTAAAAGACAGCAATAATATTGTTGCGGATTTTGCAGGTAAACTCGGCAAAAGAGAAATTGCACAAGGAGTCTTAGGGTCAGATAGTTTAATTATAACACTCGATGATTTAAATAAGATTGTAATAGATATAAAAATTCCTGAAAGTTATGTTGGAATATTAAAACCAGGTTTAAAGGCAGAAATAACTAACTCAGCTTTTTTAGGAAAAATTTTTAAAGGTGAAGTATCCTCTATTAGTTCAAGAATTGATCCTTCTACTAGATCAATTTTGGCTAGAATTTCCGTAAATAATAAAAATTTTGAAATTATTCCAGGTCAATTAATGACTGTTAAAATAATATATAATGAAATTAATCAAATAGGTGTTCCAGAAAGCTCCGTTACAATCCAAGGAAGCACTTCATTTGTTTATGTAGTTAATAATGATACTGCTGAAAAACGAAATATAAAAATTGGCAACAGAAATTTTGGAAAAATTTCTGTTGAGTCTGGATTAGAAGAGGGAGATTTAGTAATTTCTGAGGGAGTTTCTAAAGTAAGAAACAAATCAAAAGTTAAAATTATTAATACACAATAATAAAATGTTTTTGACTGATTTATCAATTAAAAGACCTGTAGTTGCCTCTGTAATGAGCTTAGTATTGGTAATCTTTGGTCTGTTTACCTTTAAAGAAATACCAACAGATGAATTACCTGATGTTCAGCCACCAGTTGTTACTATACAGACTGAGTATAAAGGCGCATCAGCTGAAATTATTGATACTCAAATAACTCAAAGAATAGAGGATTTTGTAGGAGGTACTCCAGGTTTAGAAACAATAGATTCTTTTAGTGAGGATGAAAGTTCAAGAATTACTCTTACGTTTCAGAACAATCTTGACTTAGACGATGTGGCAAATGATGTAAGAAGTTCTGTTGCTAGAGTGCTTGATAATCTTCCTGAAGGAGCTGAACAGCCTGAAATTTTCAAACAAAGTGCAGGTATGAGAACAACAATGTGGCTATCCTTTAATTCAGATACTATGACAGATCTAGAATTGACTGATTATGCTGACAGATATCTTACAGATTTATTTTCAATCGTAGAAGGAGTTGGTAGAGTTCGTTTAGGAGGCGAAAGAGAGCTTTCCTTAAGAATTTGGTTAGACCCTTTAGCTATTGCAGCAAGAAATTTAACAACTCAAGAGGTAGAAGCTGTCTTAAGAAAAGAAAATGTTGAATTTCCTGCGGGAAGAATTGAATCTAAAGATATTGATTTAACTATAAAATTAGATAAAGCCTATAAAAACTTAGAAAATTATAAAAAATTACCACTCAAAAGAGCTAGAGATGGCTCAATTATTACCTTATCAGATGTTGCTAAAGTTGAACTAGGAGCGGAGTCAACTAGAACCTTGTTCAAGGGAAATGGAAAACAAGTTGTTGGTATTGGTATATATCAACAATCAGATGCTAATACTATAAAAGTTGCTAATGGAATAAAAGATAAGATAAAAGAAATTAGACCAGGATTGCCTCCCGGAACTTCTTTAGAAGTATCATTTGATAGAAGTAATTATATAAAGGCGGCAATAAAGGAGGTTTATAAAACTTTGTTTATCGCTTTAATACTTGTAACAATTATTATCTATCTATTTTTAGGCAATATTAGAGCGTTGATAGTGCCATTAATAGCGTTGCCAGTTTCTTTAATATCTACCTTTTTATCAATCTACTTTTTTGACTTTTCAATAAATCTCTTCACATTAATGGCATTAGTCCTTGCAATAGGAATAGTCGTTGATGATGCAATAGTGATGCTTGAAAATATTGTTAGAAGGATAGAATTAGGAGATACACCTTTAGTTGCTGCATATAAAGGTGCAAAGCAAGTTTCTTTTGCAATTATAGCCACTACAGTTGTACTGGTTGCAGTATTTGTTCCACTTGTATTTATTAAAGGTATTACAGGTGTTTTATTTACTCAAACAGCAATTACGTTAGCATCCGCTGTTGTCATATCGAGTTTTGTTGCGCTGTCGCTTAGTCCAATGATTGGCAGTAAAGTTTTAAAAAAAAATATGAATAAATCAAAAATTGTAGCTAATTTTGAAAGATTTTTAAAACATCTTACTTCAGTCTATAAACAGTCTTTAATGACGTGGATAAAAAAAAGAAAAATTATTATATCTTTTTTGGTTATTGTATTGTCTCTAACTGTTTTTTTATTTAATTACGCTCCAAAAGAATTAATTGCTCCAGAAGACAGAGGTGCCTTTTTTGTTATAGTCAAAGCCCCTCAGGGGTCTGGGTTCAATTTTACAAAATCTAAAGCTGAAGATATTGAAAATCTCTTATTGCCTAATGTCGGAAATGGTGAATATAGAAAATTAATATTACGAGTACCAGGATTTGGAAAATCAGCAAAGCAAGTAAATAGTGGTTTCATAATAGTTCTCTTAGAGCCATGGGCAAAAAGGGAACGTCATGGTGTTAAGATAATGAGAGAATCTTTTGGAAAAATTTCTCAAGTGCCGGGTGTATTAGCATTTCCAATAATGCCTCAAGGAATAAGAACTGGTGGTGTAGAGAGTCCAGTCCAATTTGTTATTTTAGGAAATAGCTATGATCAATTAGTAGAATGGAAAAATATTATAAAAAAAGAAGCTAGAAAAAATCCTGGTTTAACATCTGTTCAGGATGACTTCGATTTAAACAAACCACAATTAAATGTACGGATTGATCAAAAAAAAGCGGCTGATTTAGGTGTTTCAACTGAAGATATAGGAAGAACCATTGAAACAATTTTTGGCTCTAAGCGTGTAACAAACTTTACCAAAGATGGTAAAGAATATTCAATTATTCTGCAAGGCGATATTAAAGATAGACAAGAACCAGACAGTATCAGTAAAGTTTTTGTAAGATCAAATAACAACGATAAACTTGTATCGGTCTCTAATTTAATTCAATATGATGAAGAAGGTCAGTCACCTTTTTTAGCAAGGTATAATAGGCAAAAAGCTGTAACAATTTCAGCTAGATTAGTTGGTGACTATTCTTTAGATGAAGCTTTAAATTTCCTAGCAAGTGTTGTTAAGGATAATACTCCGGCGGCCAAAATTGCTTATAAAGGAGAAAGTGAGGAGTATAAAAAAACAAATACGGAATTATATATCATTTTTATTTTAGCTTTAGTCACGGCTTATTTAGCAATGTGTGCTCAATTTGAAAGCTGGAAACACCCTCTAACAATAATGCTTACTGTTCCTTTAGCAATTCTTGGGGGTTTGCTGGGAATATTAGTAGTAGGCTCCTCTTTAAACGTTTATAGTCAAATAGCGCTAATAATATTGATAGGCTTATCTGCAAAAAATGGAATTTTAATAGTAGAGTTTGCTAACCAACTTAGAAAAGAGGGAAAAAATTTAGAGGTATCAATCATTGAGGCAGCGTCTATCAGATTTAGACCTATTTTAATGACAAGTCTTTCAACTATAATTGGAGTATTACCCCTTATACTTGGCTCAGGACCAGGAGAAGCTAGTAGGCTCACTGTCGGTATAACTATATTTGGTGGAATGCTATTTTCAACATTTTTTACTTTGTATGTAATTCCGACTATATATTCCATAATTGGAAAGAACACTAAAAGAATTGACGCGATAGAAATTGAATTAAATAAACAACTTAAAAAATAAAATATTTATTTTTGTCAAGATTTTTTTTACAAATAGTTAATTGTTTCTTATATTTTGAAGCCATATCTTTGACTGATTTTGCATAAATTACTGCCTTTTTATCTTTAGAATAATTTTTATAGTCACCCCAGCCTTTATAATAAGCCAAGTATTGTTTATAGGCGTCCTTTTTTGAAATTTTTAAAATTTTGTTAGATTTATTTATATACCATCCAATAAAATCGACTGAGTCTTTAAATCTAGCTCGAGTTGCTAGTGGATTATTTGTCTCATTTTTGTATTGCTCCCATGTACCTTTTACAGCTTGAGAGTATCCAAAAGATGATGAAGGTCTTTTAAAAGGTATTACTTTAAAAAGTTTTTTTCTAGGCGGTTTAGCGAGCCAATTAAAATCACTCTCCTTTTTAACAAAAGCTAATTGTAAATGAATAGGAGCTCCCCATTTTTCAAAAGAAGATTTTGTGTGTTTGTACCAAAGATATCTTTCCTCAAATATAGCACAACTATTTTGTGTATTTTTAGGAACTGAAGAACATGCTGTTAATATTAAAAAGATTGAGACAATTAAATATTTTTTAAAAAGAATCACTCATAAATTTATACTAAATTAATTAAGCTTTCTCCATTTTTCTGGACGTAAAAATGTTCCTTTCCACATTCCAAGTTTATTCTCTTTTGCGTAATTTTCGTCAATTAAGTATCGTTTTGAGTATCTTTTGTAAGCAACAGCATAACCATTTCTAACCATCCATTTATTAAGATTAATTTTCTTTAAATAACATGTAGCTAAATATCTTTTATATCTATCTTTAGAAGATGTTATACAATTTATCTCTAAATTTTTAATCTTATATTCTAATTTTTGTTTTGAAATTAACCCACATGAATAATCTTTTCTCAAAGTAAAACCGATAATTGATGACACTTTTAAATAATCTCTTTTACATTTCTGTTTGATTTCTGGAGCATCTATACCTTCAAATCTTATTTTATCATCATTTATATGAATTGTATCACCATCTATAATTTTGGGTATGCCTGATATTTCTTTGGCATTCAATGAATTAAAAATAGAGAATAAAATAAATGTTACTATATATTTTATCATTTTAATAACTTAAATAAGATTATTACTATTAAGACACCAGTGACATTTGCTATTAAATCATAAACTTCAAAAGCTCTTTTGGGAACTATTAAATGTAATAATTCTAAAAAAATTGATAAAAAAAAAATAAATTTTATATTTATAATAAAATTATTAAATTTTTCTTTAATAATATGGGCTAAAATAGTTATAAAAGAGAAAAAAATTAAATGATTTACTGATGTTCCAAAAGGATTAGAAATAATCTTTGGTTGTGTACCTAAGTTTCCGTATAAAAAATATCCTATCAAGCTCCCAGGATACAAGTACAAAACTACTAACACAATTATGAAGAAATAGTATGAATATTTTATTATACTAAATATATTATTTTTCATTGAGTTGTTATTATAGTACAAAATAATTAAATTAACTATTATGGGCAAATTAATACTTACTAGACACGGTCAGAGCACTTGGAATGCAGAAAATAGATTTACAGGATGGGTAGACGTAGATCTTTCAGAAAAGGGCGTACAAGAGGCAAAAAAATCAGGAGAGTTAATAAAAAATTTAAATATCAAAATTGATATTTCCTATACCTCATTTTTAAAAAGAGCGATTAAAACTTTAACAACAATACTTCAAGTAAATAACCTCGATCTTAAATTTAATACTGCTTGGCAGTTAAATGAAAGGCATTACGGATCATTAACTGGTCTTAATAAAGAGGAAACTAAAAATAAAATTGGTGTAGAACAGTTTAAAAAATATAGAAGATCATGGGATATATCTCCCCCTTCAATGCCCGAGGATAGTAAATATCTCTCAAATTTTAGTCCGCTAAATGGGAGTATTCCGATTGGTATGACTCCATTTACAGAGTCTTTAAAGGATACCTATGAAAGAGTAATTCCTTTTTATGAAAATGAGATTAAAAAAAATCTTTCTGACGGTAAAAATGTTTTAGTTTCTGCACATGGCAATTCATTAAGAGCACTATGTAAATTTTTATTTAAAATTTCAAATGAAAAAATAAATGAATTAGAAATCCCAACTGGTAATCCTTTAATTATTGAATTTGAAAAGAATTTACAAATTGATAAATATTTTTATTTAGATGAAAAAAGAGCTAAAAATATTATTTTTAATCATTAATATTTAAACTAGAAATCTTTTTATACATTTCCTCTGTATTAAGATGATAAAATTTTTGAATACTTTCAAAGCCAGAAAGTTTATTCTCATTTATTAACTTATTCCAAACTTCGTTCATAGAAAAAATTTCTTTTTCAAAGGAATCTAAATAATTTCTTTCTATTAATTGAAGACCAGTGAAAATTAAATTGTTTACTGTACCTTTGAATACAATATTATTTTTTAAATTAAAATCACCCTTGAAGGAGGTATCAAAAGATAATTTTTTATTAACTAATAACAAGCAAGGTTTTTTCGTATTAAAAAAAATTTTCTCCAATGACTTCATTTCATTTAAGTATTTATTAGACCACAAAGTATCTGGATTTATTACAAAAAAAGGTTTGTTGTTGAAAATTTTTGTTCCCCTTTTCACCCCACCACCAGTATCCAGAAGTAAATCTTTTTCATTTGAAATAGTTATATTTGCTTTTGAATTTAAATCTGAAACAAATTTTTCAATTTGATCAGCTAGATGATGTACGTTTACAATTATTTGCTCTACTCCATAATTTTCTAAAAGACTTATTGATCTCTCTAGCAAGTTTTTACTACCTACTTTTATTAGTGGTTTAGGTATTTTAGAGGTTAATGGTTTCATTCGTGTTCCAAGTCCTGCAGCTAATATCATTGCGTGTTTTACTTTCATAAATTATCAATTTTTTTTAATTTTTTTATTTTGACATATTTATTTAATATCAACTTAAAATTTTTAAAAATAGGATTTTTAAGTCGTCTAATGATTAAATTCCAGGTATGCGGTAAATATTTTAAGTAGGACGACTTATTATCTCTTTTGCTTAGCCTGACAAATATTCCCAAAATTTTAAAATTTCTTTGAATTGATAAAATATCATAATCATTTTTCAAATTCTGGTAATTTTCTTTCTTTAATTTAGATTTTACATGGTAAAATTTAAGTAAATCTTCTTGTATATTATTAGGTAATTTTATTCTAACATCATCAATTAAAGAAGCTACATCATAAAGAGGATTGCCAATTATGGCATCTTGACTATCTACTAAACCAAAAGTTTTTTTATTTACCATTATATTTGATGCATGAAAATCTCTGTGAACAAAAGTATCATTTTTAAAATGAAGTTTCTTGTATATTGTGTTTAGTTCTTTCTTTAAAATTTTTTTAATCTTTACTATCTTTAAATTTTTTGAATTAAACTTTAAGTACCAATCAAAAAATAAATCAGATTCTTTATGAAGATTATTTAATGAATATTTTTGAAGTTTTATTTTAAATTTTTTTAAAGAATATTTTTTTTTGACTTTTATTTTTTGTAATTTTAAAATAATTTTAATTATATCTTTATAATCGCTTAATTTATTTTTTTTTTTTTGAAACTATATCGTAAAAAGTTTTTTCTCCCAAATCTGATATTTCAATTATATTATTCTGATAATGATTACTTATAAGTTTAGGTGCAATAATATTATTGTCTCTTAAAATGTTATTTATAATTGCATATGTTATTAAGTTTTTAAATTTTTCTTTATTTGCATGAACTATAATTGTTGTTTTTTTACCTTTTTTTAATCGGTAAAATTTTCTATATGAAGCGTCACCCGATATTTTTTTTAATTTGTAATTCATTTAAAATTTTTCCATTTACCTGTACCTCTAAAATTAATTTTTCTTTCATTTCTATTTTTAGTATGCTCAAAATGTATTTCTAACTTATCGGAAACTGGAATTTGTATCATATTAGACCATTCAATAATTTTTATAGCTTTTTCATTTTCTTGTAATAATCCTAAATTTAAAAGTTCTCTTTCCTCTCTAATTCTATAAAGATCATAATGCATAATTTTATAATTTTTTAGGTCGTATTCGTATAACAAATTAAAAGTAGGGCTTAGTACATCCGTAATTTTTGTACCTTCTTTTTTCTGTAAATAGTTGATTAAAAACCTTGTAAATGTAGTTTTACCTGCTCCTATCTCACCAATTAAGCAGATACAGTCACTTATTGTTAATTGATCAGCGATTTTGTTTGAAATTATGTTTAATTTTTCTAAAGATTTAATAATCATTAGCTACTGTTTTAGTAGCGATAAGTATCTGGTTTGAATGGTCCTGATTGTTTAACGCTAATATAATCTGCTTGGTCTTTTGACATCTTTGTTAATTTTGCTCCTACTTTTTCTAAATGTAACATAGCAACCTTTTCATCCAAATGTTTTGGTAAGACATATACTTTTTTTTCATATTTATCTGAATTATTCCATAATTCTATTTGAGCAATTACTTGGTTCGTAAATGATGCGCTCATAACAAAGCTTGGGTGACCAGTTGCGCAACCTAAATTAACTAACCTACCTTCTGCTAATAATATTATTCTTTTTTTGCTCGGTAATTCAATTTCGTGCACTTGAGGTTTTATTTCATCCCATTTATAATTTTTTAATGCATCAACTTGTATTTCATTATCAAAGTGACCAATATTACATAAAATTGCTCTATCTTTCATATTCCTCATATGATCCGCGGTAACTATATCTTTATTACCAGTAGCGGTAACAACAATATCAGCATATTTAATTGCATCATCCATTAATACTACTTCATAACCCTCCATTGCAGCCTGCAGAGCGCATATTGGATCAGTTTCCGTTACCAATACTCTTGCACCAGCTTGTCTTAAAGATGCAGCGCTACCTTTGCCTACATCTCCGTAACCTGCGACTATAGCAACTTTTCCAGACATCATTACATCGGTTGCTCGTTTAATGCCGTCTACTAAACTTTCTCTACACCCATATAAATTATCAAATTTAGATTTTGTAACTGAATCGTTAACATTAATTGCAGGAACGCCTAATGTTTTGGCTTTTTCCATTTCATAAAGCCTAAGAACGCCAGTTGTAGTCTCTTCAGATAATCCTTTAATATTTT
>MDTG01095629.1_pt1 | contig 10906 bp, 7 predicted proteins | sample 811421 | NCBI WGS metagenome assembly MDTG01 (sample SAMN05326645, study PRJNA326480) | marine metagenome | isolation source: seawater | place: Pacific Ocean: South East | collected 2011 | reverse complement strand
TTTAATGAATAGCTCTCTAGAACCAACTAACGAATTTTATGCTTTAGCAAAAATAACAGGTTTAAAACTTTGTGAGGCTTATCGAAAACAGTATGGTTTCGATGCAATAGCATTAATGCCAACAAATTTGTATGGACCACGGGATAACTATAATCCACAAAATAGCCATGTTTTACCAGCATTAATTTGGAAATTTCATAATGCAGTAATTAATAATTTAAGTGAGGTATCTTGCTGGGGAACTGGAAAACCACTTCGAGAATTTTTACATGTCGATGATCTTGCATCTGCTTGCATCTTTACGCTAAATAATTGGAATCCATCAATAATAAATAGTCCAAGTGACTCAAGAGGAAATACCTTAAATTGGTTAAATGTTGGATCATCTTTTGAAATATCGATAAAAGATTTAGCTTTAAAAATTGCAAACATTTTTAATTATCAAGGAAATATTGTATGGGACAAATCCAAACCGGATGGAACTTTCAGGAAAAAACTCGACACAAGAGAAATGAAAAAATTAGGTTGGGAAGCAAAAATCAATTTAGATGAAGGTATTAAACAAACAATAGATTCCTTCAAAGATGAAATCTATAAAAATAAGTTGCGGAAATTATAATTACATTTAAATATTTTTTTAAATTTTTTTTATATTTTACTTACTAAAAGAATCTATATCCAAAATAAAATCAAAAAAACTTAAAGAATTAAATTTTATATTTTAAGAAATTTCAATGTTTCATAAAATATTTTCTCACTAGAATCTCCAATCCCAAAAGGATTTTTAATCTTTGACATTTCAGAATATTTTTCAGGCTTATTTAATAAATTCATTGCTTCTTTATAAATATTATCTTTTTCTGTACCTATTAATTTTGCACAACCTGACTCTACTGCTTCAACTCTTTCAGTACTATTACGTATAACTAAAACTGGTTTTCCAAAGGCTGGTGCCTCTTCCTGCAATCCTCCTGAGTCAGTTATAACAAATTTACAGGTTTTTAAAATTGAAATTAATTTATCATATTCTAGTGGTTCTGTAAGTATTATTCTTTTATTTCCTTTTAATAATTTCTTAAGAGGTTCTCTAACTATTGGATTTTTATGAAGTGGAATTATTAATATTGTAGAAGAATCATTTTTTATAATTTTTCTTAATCCAAGAGCAATATTATTTAAATTTGTGCCCCAATTCTCTCTTCTATGAATAGTCGCCAAAATCAAATTTTTATTATTAATATTTAATCCATCAATTTCAAGGGGATCTGATATCTTTGAAATCATATTTAGAGCATCGATTATTGTATTTCCAGTAACAAATACATTTTCTTTAATTCCTGAAGAAGCTAAATTATTTCTTGACATTTCTGTTGGAGCAAAATGTAGAGTAGAAATCTGAGAGATTAATCTTCTATTTGCTTCTTCAGGGTAAGGGTCTAATAAATTGTAAGTACGTAAACCAGCTTCAACATGAGCTATGGGAATGTTTTCATAAAAAGCTGCTAAAGAAGCTGCGAATGCTGTAGTGGTATCACCTTGTACAAAAACCAAATTTGGCATGTTTTCTAGAAATTCCGAACGCATACCATTTAATACTTCTTGAGTAATATAGTTAAGAGATTGATTATTTTTCATTAAATTTAGATTCTTATTTTCTTCAAGCTCAAATAAATCCATTACTTGTTTAACCATTTCAGAATGTTGACCAGATAGTAAAACTCTTACTTTTAATTTTTTTGATTTTTTAAAAATCTTTATAACTGGGGCTAACTTTATTGCCTCAGGTCTTGTACCTATAATAAAAGTTATTAAAGTATTTATTTCCATTCTGGCACCAATTCTGCTAATAATTTTAAGGATTCTTCTTTATTTTCCAAGTGTAGTAAATTTCTTAATTTATTTATTTTTGGATCCAGTTCTGATAGCTCAGGATAAGGTTCTCTTGCTTTAAAAATCAAAGGATGTTTAGTAGGTTCTGATTTGGCATTAATAAGCAGTTCCTCATATAATTTCTCACCTGATCTTAATCCAGTAAAGATTATTTCAATATCACCTTTCTTATTATTTTCATTTTTAATAGTTAAACCACTAAGTCTTATTAATTGTTCAGCTAAATATTTAATCTTTACTGGCTCTCCCATATCAAGCAAAACTAGATCTCCATTTTCAGCAATTGATACAGATTGAAGAACCAACTCTACAGCTTCTTTTATTGTCATAAAAAATCTCGTTATATCTTTATCAGTAATAGTTACTGGTCCTCCTTGTTTAATTTGTCTTTTAAAAAGTGGGATAACTGATCCTGATGATCCCAAAACATTTCCAAATCTTACCATCGAAAACTTTACATTAGCTTTTTTATCAATAGCTTTATTTCTTTCTTCTCCTGCATAAGCTTGCACTATCATTTCTGCTAATCTCTTAGAAGCTCCCATAACATTGGTAGGCCTAACAGCTTTATCTGTTGAGATTAATATAAATTGCTTAATACCGTTTTTTATAGCTGCAGAACAAAGGACATAAGTTGAAAGAACATTATTTTTTAATCCAGAAATAGGATTATTTTCAACCATAGGGACATGCTTGTATGCTGCAGTATGAAAAATTAAATCTATTTTATATTTTTTTATAAAATGATTCACAAAATTTTCATTAGTAACATCCCCTAAAAGTGGAATAATTTTATTTTCTAATGAATGGTTTGCTATTAATTCTTGATAAATTGTATATAAGTTATGTTCACTATTATCAATTAAGATAATTTTCTTTGCATTAAGTTCTAAGATTTGTCTACTCAGTTCACTTCCTATTGACCCACCACCTCCAGTAACACAAACTACCAGATCAGATATCCCTGGTCCAATTAAGCTTTTGTAAGGTAAAACAGTTTCACGGCCAAGTAAATCCTCTATTTCAACAGGCTTTAATTTATCAATACTTACTTTCCCACAAGTTATATCATAAAGTGAAGGGACTTGTAGCACATCTAATTTTCTAACTTTTAAAGAGTCTATAATTCTTCTTCTAGCTGATTTATCTAAAGATGGAATTGCTATAAGTACATGATCTATGTTAGAAAATTTTTCAATATCATTAAAAGAAGAAATCTTTATTCCGCATAACTCTCTTCCTATAATCGATGAAGAATCATCTATAAATCCTAAAACTTTATATTTTCCTGATATTTGTATTGAAGTAGCTAGCTGGGCGCCTGCATTACCTGCTCCATAGATAATTACATTTGGCTTCTTTTGATTGAAAATGTTTAATCTATAAAGTAAATCTCTTAAAAATAATCTAGAGCCCACAATTAAAGAGGTCAGTAATATAAAGTTCAAAGCCAAAAACTTTATATTTAAAAAAAAATTCTTATCAATAATTCCAATTAAATATACTAAGAAAAGTATGCTGAAATTTCTTATAACTGATGTATAAAATAACTTTCCACCTACGTACATGGTTATTGCTTTATATTGACCGCTAAAAACAAAAATTAAAAGTCCAATAAATAAATAGATCGGAATATTATATGTAAATATTTCTTTATCAAAAAAAGAGTTATTTATAAAGTAATTTGAAAATACTAAACTTAAAAAAATCAAAAAAGAATCTAATAAAAGCAAAATCGAACGACGTAATCTTACACTTTTTAATAAAAACTGATTTAAATATTTATAGACTAAAAACATATAACTTTTAAATCAAAAATGTGATTTTATCAATTTCAATCAATTAAATCAAAAAACTTACCAGTTCCATAGATCCCAACAAAGGGCAAAGTAATATCAGTAATAATTTCATTCGCAATATTAAATGAACTCTTGCCTACATAAATTAAATCTCCTGGCTGCAAGAATGGATTTTTATAACTCCCTCGTTGAGCAGATTTATTAAATGCAAATTTTCTTTTATCTAAATTTCCATCTTTATTAATTCTCACAAAATTTATTTTCCCTCTAGTTGCTCTTAAACCACCTGACATATATATAGCATCATTTAAAGTACTAGATTTTTTCATTTCAAGAATTCCTGAATTCTCAACTCTTCCTGAAACATTAATAGTTATAAATTCTGGATTTAAATTTGTTCTTATTGCTTTACTTATTTGATTAAGAACTGGAGATTTACTTGTTTTTATATTAATGTAATCCCCATCATAGATTCTTATATTAACAGAAGGATTTGTTCCATTAAGGAGCTCCATAAAATCCAATTCTGTTTTTAATTGACCTCCACCATTGGATAGATTATTAATCCTTATAACTTCAATGTTTGATAAATCAGAATAATAATTTACTCCCCCAGCTTTTCTAATGGCATCATATACTGAAGGGAAATAATAATCGTTAGAAAATGGTTTATTATTATTAAAAGGTTGATCACTTAAGACAAAGCTACCTGGAATAGTAATTAAACCAGGCTTTTCAACCTCGCCCCCAACAAAAACTCTTACAGGCCTGTGCTCTAAAATTTCTACTTCTATATTTGGTTCTTTTATATACAACTTATATTCTTCTTTTAAAATTTGTTGTAATTCATCAATAGACAGTCCTGATACATAAATTCTATTTAACCTTGGGAGAGTTATTGTTCCACTCGCATTTATAGTAACCTTAACATTGAATTCTTCAATTTCTTTTACTATAGATATTAGTAATTGATCTCCTTCTCCAAGGATATAGTCATTTTGAGGGTTTCTTTTTAAATATGAGGGCTTAGGTCCATTATTTAAATTTAATTGTTTTGCAAAATTTACATTATTAAATAAACCTAATAAAATGCAAAGAAGAAGGGCTATTTTTTTTAAAAAAAATTTTTTTCTAGTAAAAAATATCATAATAAAATTATAAATAATGAATTTAGTCTGTACTATCGTATAACCAACCTAATAAAGGCTTATTAAGCAGTTTAAGTTTCTGTTTAAATTCAACTAATTCGCTTTTTTTCACCTTACCTTTACTAACTAGTAAAATAATATCTTCGCATGAACTAAGATCCATTAACTTACTGCTAGTGACAATATTTACATTAGGCATTGATTTTCTTAATATTTTAGTAATTTTTTTTACTTCTTCAAGATAATTGTTATTAACTAAAACTATTCCTAATTGATTAATCTTAGATTGACTAATATTCTCACCTAACATATTTATTGAATCTTCCCATTTTTCTGTATCATTAAGATCGATCTCCTTCAACAAATTAAAATTTAAAAAGGATTGAAAATCTTTTAAACTATAAATAAGGCCTGAATATTTATCTGCAAAAATCGCGCTAGCTACTCCAAGGAAGATACCTGCAAACAAACCTAAAGCTACAATCTGCTTTTTTTTAGGAGCTATTGGGCTATCGTCCATAAATGGTGTAGAAATTAATTGCCAAGGATTAGTTTCTTCCTCCAATTGAAGCGATATTATTCCCTTACTGTTCTCCAAATTGACCAGCACTGTATCTAATCTAATTAACTCTCTTTGCATTTCTTTGGACTTAATTACAATATCTTTAGGCTTACTCAATATTTTCAAACGTGACTTTAAATTTCTTATTTCAATATCTAGATATTCGAGAGTTTTAGTATGCAGTTTTTTATTTAAATATCTTATATTATTTTTTAATTTAACAATCTCTGTATCCTCTTCTGTAAAAAAGTTTCTCGCTTCACCTAACAATACAACTTTATTATCCAGTACACTTATAAGATTCCTATTTCTTTCTTCAGTAATTTGGACAAACTCTGGCATGGTTCGATCATCATATTGATCTATATCTAAAGATTCAACTTCTTTTTTCTCAATCTCTAGCTCTTGAATTTGATTTTGTATCATCAAACGAGGATCTATAGTAATTTTCTCCTCAACTTTATCCAGATTATTTGGTATTGTATAACTTCTAACTGGTAATCCTGTAGGTAAAGTATTCAAATTATTTTCTAATGAGAAAGAAATATATTCTCTATAAGTCTTTTCACTTTTGTCAGTAATAATTTCTATTTGCTTATCGAAATAATTTAAAGCCTCTAATAAACCTTTGTTTTTATCTCTACCAGGATAACTTTTGTAAGCATTAGAAATTTTTCTAACTACCGGCAAAACAAGATCAATTGAAGAATCCTTATAAGAGACATTAAGTACACTAGTTCTTGCTTTTAATTCTATATTTACGTTGCTTACCCAATCGGAAAACTTATAATTCTTCATATTATTTCCCTCTAATTCTTTTTGTTCTTTTACAAACTCGAATATAGGTGTTAAGACAGATTTACTTTTAAGAATCTCTACTTCAGTATTAATATTAGAGGAATTATTAAAAGCACTTCCTATCAATCCTCTAATGGTAGGATCACTCACAGCATTAAATAAAGCTGCACCAGTGACAGAGTTTTTATTTTTTTGATTTAGTACTATTTGAAATTCTCCTTGATATACTGGTTTACTTGAAAACGCATAGCAAAAAGATAAAAAAACCGTAGATGAAGCAACAATCAGCGAAAGCTTACTTCTTCTGAGAATAGAGTCCAAAAGGAATTTAAGATCAAATTCATTATATGGTTTATAATCATCGTTATTATTAGAATTTTCTTTCAAATTAGTCATAAATTTTCATTAGTTGAAATATTTATTTTTGTAATTTTTTAATTAACCTATAATACTTCATCTTTATGAATAAAATCAAATTTATTATAAAGTTGCATTTAAAAATTCAATTCAATTATATGTAGTAAAATTCTGAATTTACAAAAGTTATTTTTTAGAATAATATTTTTCATAAGACATATATTACAATATTAAAACTATTGATTATTTGATGAGCGATATTTTCTTACCTGATATAAAAAAAAGCACAATTGCAATTATAGGTCTTGGTTATGTAGGTCTTCCATTAGCAGTGGAGTTTGGGAAAATAAAAATAAGTAATAAAAATTCTTATAGAAAAGTAATTGGATTCGATATTAATAAAAAGAGAATAGATGAACTAACAAACAAAGTGGATGTAACTAATGAAATAAAATCTAATATTTTGAATCAGGCAAAAGGTTTAGAGTTATGCAGCGAACCATATCTTATTAGAGATGCTGACATCTTTATTATTACCGTACCAACACCAATTACATCAGATAATAATCCAGATCTAATTCCATTAATCAATTCAACAAAATATGTTGCAGAAGCATTAATTTCAAGAAAAAATCGATGTAAACCTATAATTATTTATGAAAGCACCGTTTATCCTGGGACAACCGAAGAGATATGTGTACCAATTTTAGAAAACATTTCAGACTTAGTTTTCAATAAAGATTTTTTTTGCGGTTATAGCCCAGAAAGAATTAATCCAGGAGATAATAAAAATAAATTAACTTCGATTATAAAGCTAACAAGTGGTTCAAACAGCGAAATAACAAAATGGGTTAATGATTTTTATGCTTCCATTATTAGTGCTGGTACATTTATGTGTTCTTCAATAAAAGTAGCTGAAGCTGCAAAAATAATAGAAAATACACAAAGAGATTTAAATATTGCACTGATAAATGAACTGGCAATTATTTTTAACAAATTAGGAATAGATACATTAGATGTATTAAAAGCAGCTTCTACAAAGTGGAATTTCCTGGATTTTAAACCAGGCTTAGTTGGTGGGCACTGTATTGGAGTCGACCCATATTATTTAACTTTCAAGGCAAAACAAGTTGGTTATTATCCCGAATTAGTATTAGCAGGAAGAAGAATAAACGATAATATGTCTAATTGGATCTCAGACCAAATAATTTTAAAAATGATAAAAAATAATATTGATGTTAGAAATTCAAATATTTTAATTTTAGGTTTTTCTTTTAAAGAAAATTGTGCCGACATAAGAAATACAAAGGTTGTTGATCTTTATAGGGCTTTAAAAATTTATAATTTAAATTGTAAAGTTATTGATCCAATTATAGATATTAAAAATGCCGAAGATTTGTATAAGGTAAAAATAACAGATAAGCTACGTAAAGAAGAAAAATTTGATGCAATAATAGTTGCGGTGGCACACGAATGTTTCAAGAAAATATCAATTTCCAATTGGAAAAAATTAATGAAAAAAGATGCTATTATCTTTGATTTAAAAGGGATAGTACCAAGAGAACTAAATCCAAATAGAATATAAATTAAATATGGAGCAATATAAAATAAAAAAATATAGTATATACCAATTATTGATTGCAATACTTAAAAAGATATCAAAAAAAAGAAAGTTTCAATTATTAATATTATTTATTTTAATCTTAGCAAGCAGCATTTCAGAAATCATTTCATTAGCACTAATTATTCCATTTTTAACAATAATAAGTAATCCCGAAAAACTTTTAGAATTTGATTTTATTAAAAACATTAACACTTATTTAAATTTCGAAAATCCAAGTGAATTTATAATACCTGTTACTTTTATTTTTTGTCTTTCATCTATATTATCTGCAGTTTTAAGATTAGGAACCTTTTGGACAAACGGCAAATTAGCAGCGACTATTGGGGGTGATATTGGATCAGAAGCATATTACAAATCTCTTCAACAATCTTACGAGAAATACATAAATAGCAATAGTAGTGAAATTATTTCAGCTTTAAATATTCATATAGATACTGTGATTAGTTTTATAAATTTTGTACTTAATATCTTCAGTTCATTCTTTATTCTTTTAGGGGTGGCATTAACGCTTTTGACAATAAATACAAGAGTAGCTTTATTAATAGGAATATTTATGGGGGGATTTTATATACTTATTGGATATGCGACTGAAAATAGACTCAAAACAAATAGCAGGGAAATTACATTCCATAGTAATGAGAATACAAAAATTATACAAGAAGGATATGGTTCATTTAGAGATATTATCCTAGATAAAAGTCAAAAAATTTATTTAGATATTTTTAGAAGAACATTTTATCCCTATAGAAATCTTAGAGCTCAAAACAATTTTCTAGGTGTTTTTCCAAAGTTTATTATTGAAGCATTTGGTATATGCATTATTAGCTTAGTTGCCTTATCCTTATCTTCTTCCAATGGAAACTTTACTAATGCCTTTACTACCCTAGGAGTCTTTGCTCTTGGGGCTCAGAAGATTCTCCCCTCTATTCAAAATATATATGGATCTATATCTGGTATTAGAGGTGGAAAAAATTCAGTAGAAATAATTATTTTTCTTTTAAATCAATCAACTCCTAATAAGAGCTATAATGCCAAAAATAATTCCTATAACTTTACAGAAAAAATAGTTTTTGATAATACCTCATATAAGTATTCAGAAAAATCTAATTTCGTTTTAAAAAATATTTGTTTTGAGATAAATAAGGGTGAAAAGGTTGGAATAATTGGTGAAACGGGAAGTGGGAAATCTACAACAGTTGATCTTTTAATGGGATTATTAAAACCAACGAAAGGAAAAATTATTATTGATGGCAGAAACTTAAATGAACAGTCAAATAATATTTTCCTATCTAGATGGCAATCTTCAATAGGACATGTACCTCAATCAATTTATTTAACAGATCGATCGATAGCTGAGAATATTGCCTTCAATCAAAAAAAAGAAGAAATAGATATCAATGCTGTGAAGTTGGCAGCCAAAAAGGCTCAAATTTCAGAATTCATCGAATCTATGCCAAATGAATATTTTTCATCTATTGGAGAAAGAGGGATTAAATTAAGCGGAGGTCAACGCCAAAGGATCGGAATTGCTCGAGCACTTTATAAAGGAGCAAGAATTTTAATATTTGATGAAGCTACTAGTGCTCTTGATGATAGAACTGAAAAAAAATTGATGAAAACTTTAAATGACTTAAGCAAATATTTAACAGTGATAATGATTGCTCATAGATTAACTACAATAAAAGATTGTGATAAATTAATAAAGCTTAAGGATGGTAAAGTTGAAGCGATAGGGAAGCCTAATGAAGTATTAAAATTAAACAATTAATTATATCAATCTTTTAAAATAGATAGTTAATCAATAATATTAATAAAAAGAGGAAATATCAGTTTTAATAAGATCTTCATAAAAATTTAATTATCTATTTCAGAGATAAATTTAAACAAAATAAATTACAAAAAATTAGTATTTAAACTTTGATATAATTTTTCAATTTAATTTAAATTTAATATTAGTATTGAAAAAACACAAATAGGTTTTAAGAAGATATATTTATTTAAAATTAATTTTTATTCTCATAAAAATTTAAAAAAGATATTTTATAAAAAATTTTTATATTATTTATTTATTAGATTTTGGTTTAAACTCAGGCATAATTTCATTATCTATGGGACTTATACCTTTTCTTTTTAAGATTATTATAAATGTAAGCATAATTATTTTTAAATCAAGAATCAAGGATTGATTATTAACATATCTAACATCATAATCTAATTTTCTTTCCCAATCTAGAAGATTTCTGCCTTTAATCTGTGCAAGACCACTTAATCCAGGATAAACGTCATGTCTTTTTGCCTGATATGCTGAGTAAAGACCTAAATATTTTTTTAAAAGTGGTCTGGGGCCAACAAAACTTAGTTCACCCTTTAATACATTAAAAAGTGAAGGCAATTCATCTAGTGAAGTTTTTCTCAAAAACCTCCCAAAATTATTAAGCCTTTTTTGATCATTCTTAAATTCTTTTGTTTCTACATCCATAGTTCTAAATTTAATTAAAGTAAATAATTTTCCTTTATATCCTGGCCTTTCCTGTTTAAAGAATATTGGTCTTCCATTTAAAAAAAGATTTAAAAATCCTATTATTATCAAAAGTGGTAACAATAGGATAAGGGTAATAAACGATACAAAAATATCTAAATATTTCTTAATTATAAATCGATAAAACATAGGATTATTTTTTTATAGATTATAAACATACATTCATATGATTCTATTTTTTCATTGCTA
>MDTG01068977.1_pt1 | contig 10906 bp, 11 predicted proteins | sample 811421 | NCBI WGS metagenome assembly MDTG01 (sample SAMN05326645, study PRJNA326480) | marine metagenome | isolation source: seawater | place: Pacific Ocean: South East | collected 2011 | reverse complement strand
GTACACAACTTTATCTAACTTTGTGACAGGATTTTGTCTCATTTTGAGCGAATTAGTAATAGTTTTACACAACATACTGCCCACAACTAGCCCATTTGCAGATTTAAGTGATGAAATGGTTTTATCTGTTATCCCAAAACCTATTACAAGGTTTTTTTTAGGGTTGATTCTTTTTATACTTTTATAGTTTTGGAGAATTTTCTTAGGTGAAACCTTAAGCTTTCCTCCAGTAGTTGATAGCATTGATATGTAATAAATCATATCATGAGAATCTTTTATAATTTTTTTCATTCTGTCTTTAGAGGTGGTAGGTGAAATAAGCTGTATGAAATTTATTGATTTTTTTTTACATTTATTTGCAAATTTTTTATTTTCTGGATAAGGCAGATCTACTACAATCAACCCATCTACACCAGACAACTTGCAACTTTTCAAAAATTTATTTTCACCGTTCTGATAGATTAAATTAAAATAGCCCATTAATAAAATTGGCTTATCAGGATTATCTCTTTTAAATTTTTTAACAATTTGAAAAACATCCTTCAGTTTTATTCCATTTGTAAGCGCTCTGTAGGAGCTGCCTTGTATCTGACCACCATCTGCTATTGGAGTATTATGAGGAAATCCAAGTTCAAGAATGTCTGCGTATTTAGATATTCTTTTAAGTATTTTAAGAGAATTATTTTTTGTGTTATCTCCAGCAACAGTATAAGTTATTAAAGCTGGCCTATTTTCCTTTTTACATTTTTCAAATGCTAAGGCTATTTTTGATTTCATCTTATATAAGATCCCAACCTATTTTTGATGATATCTTTATCTTTATGGCTATCGCCGCAAGAATTACAAATTATAATTTCCGAAGACTTTAATTTCGGGGCAATTCGAATTGCTTCTGCAAATGCGTGGGATGGCTCTAACGATGGTGAAATATTTTCAAGTTTTGAAACTAGCTGATAAGCTTTAAGCGCTTCTTCGTCACTAGCAGATGTGTACTTTGCTCTTTTAGTATCTTTAAGAAAACAATGTAAAGGTGATATGCCAGGATAATCTAATCCTGCTGAAATTGATTCTGTTGAACCTATCTGACCTTCTTTATCCTGAATTACATATTGTGCAGCTCCGTGAAGAATTCCGATTTTTGATCCATTTGTTAATGGTGCTGCATGGAGTTTACTATTTTTAGGTCCTCCTGCTTCCACACCAATAAATTCTGCATGTGTATCCATAAACTCATTCCAAAAACCTGCTGCAGAACTTCCTCCACCAACGCAGTTTATTAATTTCAATTTTTTAGGAATCCTGCCAAATTCTTCTTCGATTTGCAGTATTAATTCTCTTGAAATTTGAGCGGTACTCCATGCGCAAATTTTGATAAATATATTTGGACCAACAGTTGAACCAACACACATATGCGTTGTATCGCAATTTGAAACCCAGTACCTCATACACTCACTTACAGCATCTACAAGTGTCTGGCTTCCAGTGGTAACAGGTACTATTTTCGCACCATTTTTTTTTATTGCATCAACATTTGGTTTCTGGCGTTTAATATCTTTAGCTCCCATAAAGATTTTACATTTTAGGCCAAACTTCTTTGCTGCCATTGAGAGCATTTTTCCAGCGTATCCTGCGCCTGTATCGCCCACAATATATTTTTTACCAGCTTTTTTTGCAATTAAACAATGAACTGTAGCATTATAAATTTTGTGGGCACCTCCATTAGCCTCAGAAACAACTTTTGCGTAAATTTGAGCTCCACCTAGATAATCTGTTAAATTTTCTAACTTAATAAAAGGTGTAGGGGCTCCAACGTAATTTTTAAAATAATAGTCCCTATCTTTTAAAAATCGTTTATCATTTCTTAGCTTAGCAAATAATTTAGTTAAGTCGTCGATTGGTTTTTTTAAAGTTTCAGGTATAAAGTTGCCACCGAATTTACCCCCGTACATAAAATCTTGATCATGTTGATCTATTAAAGGTATACTTTTTTTAAACTTCATTTAGATCTTTTATAATGATTTGATAAGCTTTTGAATATTCTTTTTAATGTTACCATTGGTGATGCTTCTACCCATCACAATACCTGTTGCACCATTTCTAAATGCCTGTTTTGGGGACATTACTCTTTTTTGATCGGCAATTTTATCCCCCTTAAACCTTATTCCCGGGGTAATAATTTCCATTCCTTTACAAATTCTTTTTGCAAATCTAGCTTCATGTCCAGAACAAATAATCCCATCTAATTTCGCTAATTTTGCTAAAGCAATTTGTTTTTTTACTAAATCCTTTATTGACTTTGTATGACCTATTTTTCTTATTGAAGAGTTTGAAAAACTTGTCAAAACTGTTACTCCAAGAATTTTCAAATTTTTGTTAAATTTATTTGTTGTTTTTTTAATTGCTTTGAGCATTTCATACCCACCACTGATGTGCACTGTCAGATATGATATGTTTTTTAAATCTTTAAGTGATACCACCGCAGCTGCACAGGTATTGGGAATATCTTTTAGCTTTAAATCAAGAAATATTTTATTGTTTTTCAATTTTGAAATAAATTGACGACCTCCTTTAGAATAAAAAAATTCTAATCCAAATTTATAACCAATATCTAATTTATTTGTTTTTGAGTCACGTATAATTCTTTTAATTACAGTTTTATCTTTTGTATCACACGCTATAAATATTTTTTGGGTCATTTGTTAATAAATTCACTTAATTTTTTACTTATTTTAAATCTTACTCTGTTTCTTTTTGGAGCATAAATCAACTCACCACTTCTGGGGTTCCTTGCGGAGAAATTTTCTCTAATTTCCTTTAAAATAAACGTTCCAAAACCTCTTATATAAACATTTTTTTTTTCACATAGTGCATTTAATATAGATGTAAAAAAAGTATCCACTATTTTTTCTACTTGAATTCTTTTTAGTTTTGGATGTTTTGTATTGAGTGTTTTAATAAGATCTGATCTTGCCAATTACTTTTCTTCTTTTTTCTTCTTTTTACTACCAATAGCTTTTTCAAAAATACCTTTTAATGTAGCACCAGATTTAGCTGCATTTGCGCCAAATTTTTTCATCAAGCTAGCTTCCTCTTCTATTTGTGCTGCTTTAACACTTAACTTAATCTTTCTAGATTTAAGATCTAGCTCTGTTATTTTTGCGTCCAAGGCGTCATTTTTAGAAAATATCTCAGGACGGGCGTCCGCGGTCTCTTTCGCTAAATCAGCTTTTCTTATATTAACAATAATCTTTTTATCTTTGTCTACCGCAACTTTTACACCTGTTTTTAAAACTTCGTGAATTCTTGTCGTAATAATATCGCCAACTTTTTTCTTATTGTCTTTAAACCAGTCTAATGGGTCTTTATCTAGAGCTCTTTTTGAAAATCTAATTTTCTCATCTTTTATCTCAATAATTTTTACATTTATTATATCGTTTTTCTTATATTTTTTTAATTCTTCTATATTTTCTGAAAAAGAAATCTCCTTGTAATGCAGCATTCCCGTCAAACCAGAATCAACTAGTTCACCAAATATTGCTTTATCTGTAACATTATTAATTTTAATTTTTACTTCCTCTCCCAAACTTTTTTTAATCTTATCCCATGGATTTCCTAAAGTTGCTTTGTAAGATAATGAAATTCTTTTAGTATCTTTTTCGATATTAACTATACGAAATTTAATTTTTTGACTTACAGATAAAACTTTACTAGGCTTAACATTTCTATTGGTCCAATCTAATTCTGAGTTATGAATTAAGCCCTCTATTCCATCTTGAATACGAACAAAAGCGCCATAGTCCATTAATTTAGTTACAGTTCCCTCATAAATTTCACCAACTTTGTATTTTTTTTCTATGTTAGCATACGGGTCCTCTGTTAATGCTTTAACAGAAGCAGAAACACGGTTTGTTTTTGAGTCCACTTTGGTGATCTTACATCGAATTTTTTCGCCAATTGTAACAAGATCAGATGGTTTTTTTACACGACCGTGGCTAAGGTCGCTAACATGTAATAATGCATCTACTCCATTAATGTCTAAAAAGATACCCCAGTCAGTTGTAGCTTTCACAATTGCATTATCAACAATGTCTCCCTCTTTAATATTTTTTAATGCTTCAATAATTTCAGCATTTTTGCTTTTTTCTAAAACCGCTCTTCTTGAAACGCAAACATTTCCTCTAGATTTATCAATTTTTGTTGCAATTACTTTTATTGGAGTATTCATCAGGTGATCCACTCTTCGCAAAGGCTTCTGATCAACTTGACTACTTGGCATGAAGCACGGCAAGGATTCAACTACACATATAAATCCACCCTTGATTTTGGAAGTAAGGTAACCAGTTAATTCTTCCTGAGATTCAAAAACTTTCTCCATTTTTTTCCACGCTTTCATTTTTCTGGCTTTATCTCTTGATATTACTACCTCGCCTCTAAAATTTTCCACTCGTTCTAAAAAGACCTGGATCTTTGAGCCCACCTTTAATTTTGAAAGTTCGTCATCATTTTTAAATTCGTCAATAGGTATCATAGACTCCATCTTTAATTTTGCATCCACAACAATAAATTTAGGAGTAATTTCTGTAACTGTAGCGTTAATTATTTCACCTTCCTTGACTTTTCTGTCTTTAAAATCTGCGTCTAAAAGAGATTGAAACTCTTTGTGTAAGGAACTAGTCTTTTTTGCTTCTTGTTCAATTGCCATATTTTTTTACAATCTTTTTGTCTATATATTTTGACATTTTTACCAGCATAGCATGTTTATTTAATTTACCGGTGTCGATTTCTATCGCATCTCTATGTTTGAGTAAAGGGCTGAATTTTCTTTTTGTATCTTCATTATTTCTTAATCTAAGGGCCTTTTTTACATCCTTTAATTTTATTTTGTTATCTTTTTTTTTAGCTCTTTGTATCTTCTCAATGAAGCAATATTTAAATTACATTTAAAGTGAAATTTGACGTCTGAATTCGGTAATATTTTTGTTGAAATATCTCGTCCTTCAATACAACAACTTTTATGTTTTTTTGCAAATTTAATTTGAAAAGCTTTTAAAATTTTTCTTACTTTATACACTTTTGCAATTTCAGTTGTTTTTTGTGAGACAATTGGTCTATGAAGATTGATCTTGTTAATTTTATTGTAATTGAATTTCTTAAACTTATTTTTTAAAAAGGAAATCTTATTTTTTGGTTTATATTTAATAACCAAATAACCTGCATATCTATATAGTAAACCTGAGGATAAAAACTTTAAATTATACTTTTTTGAAATCATCTTAGCACCTGTAGATTTTCCAGTAGCTCCTCCACCGTCGCATGAAATCTGCAAACCCTTAATATTTTTTTTCATATACCGCTCCTAATGATTTAATAATTTTCAAAAAATTTGGTGAAGAAGTAAAGACTGTTTCAAAATTTTTAATATTTGCTTTGATACCAGTAATTAATGATAAAACAACTGTAGACATACATATCCTATGATCACCTAAGTCAGGAACCTTGATTATTTTATCTTTTATTTCTAAATCATTTTTACCGTGTATAACTATTTCATCTTTTTTTAATTTACATTTAATTCCTAGTTGATTTAAAATTTTTTTCATTTCTTGAGCTCGAGAGCTTTCTTTATTAGCTAGGTCTTGGATGCCCTTAAATATAGATCTTCCTTGTGTTAGAGCAGCAATCACAAACAAAATTGGATATTCATCAGTAGCTTTAACATAATATTCTCTTGAGGCTGTTATAGGTCGAATATTTGAACTTCTAATATGGATATCACCGACTATCTCAAAATTATTTTTTTTTAAATTTTTAAAGTTAATCTTTGCACCATGTTTTTTCAAAAGTTCATAAAAACCTATTCTCGTTGGATTTAATCCTACTTTTTTAATTACCAATTTTGAATTTTTATTTAGCAATGTCAGTGCTGTAAAAAAGGCCGCTGAAGAAGGATCTCCTGGAATTTCGATATTAATTGGATTTAAATATTTTTTACCAAAAATATTTATATTATTGATACCATTTTTCTTTTTTATAATTATCGTTTTGTTATTGTTAATTAAAATATTTTCCGTATGGTTTCTGCTTTTAAATTTTTCTATTATTTCAGTAGTTCCATAAGAGTTGAGTCCAGCTAGTATAACTGCACTTTTAATTTGTGCTGATTGACCTGATTCAAATTTTATGCCGACAGGCATATCTGTAGAGATCATATTTAAAGGAAAATTAAATTTTTTTTTTGGCAAAAATTCTGCACCAAACTCAGACATTACCTCAATTAATTTTTTCATGCTTCTTTTATTTAAAGAGCTATCACCTTTGAGCTTCAAATTAATATCAGGGGTAGTCGACAAAATACCTATAAGAAGTCTTGCTAAAGTTCCCGAATTTCCAAAGTTTAAAGTAGAATTTTTTTTTGCAAAAAAAGAACCAAATCCCTTTCCATAAATTTTATAGCTTTTTGGTTTAACTTTTTTAATCGTAACACCAAGTTTTTTTAGAGAATTAATTGTTGATATTACATCCTCAGACTCTAAAACATTATTAGTTGTTGAAATACTCTGGCATATTGAACCTATTAAAAAGCTCCTAATTGAAATAGATTTGTCTGAGTCAACTCTTATAACTTTATTAAATTTTTTTATTTTTTGTTTTATAGTTAGTGAAAATCTTTTTAACGGCATTAAACTTATGAAAATTGAGATCCAAAATAATGCTCTATAGCTTTTGATGATTTTAATAACTCCCTTGACGTCCCTTCTGCAATTACATTTCCTTCTGAAATTACATATGATCTATCTGTAATATCAAAAAGATTTCTTACGTTGTGGTCTGTGATTAAAATAGCAGTACCGCTTGATTGAATTTTTAATATATACTTTTGAATATCTTGAATAATTTGTGGATCTAAAGCTGCTAAAGGTTCATCGAGTAATACAATTTTTGGTTTATTAATCATTAGTCTAGCTAACATTACCCGCCTTACTTCACCTCCTGATAAGACAGAGGCATTTAAACTGCGTAAATGTTGTAAATTAAATTCATCCAATAATTTTTCCGTCACTGCCTTTTGTTTTTCAGTATCTTTGAAATAAAGCTGACAGATTCCAAAAATATTTTCATAGGTTGATAAATTAAATACACTTCTTTGCTGTGGAAGATATCCGAGACCTTCTTTTGATCTTAAATGTATTGGTATTTGATCAATAGCTTTATTGCCTAAATATATTTTTCCTCCCTCAGGATTCTGTTCTCCAATACACATTGAAAACAAAGTAGTTTTACCACAGCCATTAGGCCCTAAAACCCCAACACATTCTCCAGGAAAAACTTTAAGAGAAAGTTTTTTTAAAATTGGTCTACCGTCAAAAGATTTACTAATATCTTTAACTTCAAATATGGGTCTATCTTTTTTAAATTTTAATATTCTAAAACCTTTTTTCATCTAAATTTACATTAGCTTTAACTTTACCATTACGATACGAGGTAATGTCAAGCTTCTGACTTGTTATATCAAATAATAATTTGTCTGCAATCAGGTTTCCCTGAATATCGTTAATTCTGACCTTTTCACTTATACTTAAATAACTTTTACTATTAGAATATTCAGCATTTTCTGCAAAAAGCTTACTTTTTAAATATTCGGCTCTAACATTTTTTTTAAATTTCATGTCTAATGTTTTATTATTATATACTCCCGCATTAGCTTTTATATATAGAACAGTGTCATCTTTGAAATAAAATACAGCATCTACATTCTTCATATAAATGATTTCAGATTTTATCTCATCGACGTAAGCTTCCTCAGATTTTAGTGAGTATCTATTTCCTTGAAGGTCAAAACCAGAATATTCTATATTAAAAAAAACATCCTTATTTATATCAGAATCATCTCTACTCTTTGTTTCTTTTTTTTTCGAAATGCTTTCGTTGTCAGTTTGTGACTCTTTGTTGTAATAAACTAAATAAATGATAATTACAGAAAATAGAAATAAAAAAAATTGAATAAAACGAAGTCTTCTTTTTCTATCAATCATTTGAGACCAGAATTAAGTAGAAAATGAATGTGAATTATTCCTTTTAATTTAAAATTACTTTTCTTTTTATAATCTTTATCTGAAACGACTAATAAACTTGTAATTTTTTTCTCATTCATAATAGCTAAAGCTTTAGACGCAGGCATACTTTCATTAATCATTAATGGTTTTTTTCTCATAAATTTTAAAAGTTTTTTTGTTTTGTTTAGAAATTTCATTTCTCTACGCAAATCTCCATCCGTAACTAATCCTGCAATATTTTTTTGTTTTAAAATTACTACTATTCCTAAATTTTTTTTATTAATTATTTTTAAAGCATCGCTAAGATTTTTTCTAAAATCTATAATTGGCAATTTATTACCTGTAACCATAATATCTCTAGCTAATAATAAAGAGCCACCAATATTTCCACCAGGGTGAAAAACTTTAAATTTCTCTTTTGAAAATTTGATTTTATTCATTACAGTGGTAGCTAAGCAGTCTCCCAACAACATAGTGATAGATGTACTTGAGGTAGGAACCATGCCAGTTAAATCAGACTCTTTTACTTTTGGTAATAAAATTTTAATATCACTTGCTTTAAGTAGAAGACTATCAGGTTTTGATGCAACTCCTATAATCTTAATACTAAATCGATTTGCGTATCTAAGCATGTTAGTCAATTCTGAAGTATTTCCTGAATATGAAAAAATTATTAAAATATCTTTTTTTTCAATTTGACCCATATCACCATGTAATGCTTGGGCCGGGTCACAAAAAAAACTTGGGATACCTACACTCGAAAAAGTTGCAGAAGTTTTTCTAGCTATGATACCTGATTTTCCTATACCAGCAAAAATTACTTTACCTTTGCAATTTAGAATTAGGTCAACCGCTTTTACAAATGAATTATTAAATACTTTATTAATTTTTTTTAATTCATTTACCTGCAAACTTGCTGATTTTTTTGCGAGATTTATATAGTCTTTTCTATTCATTAATTATTAATGTTCAAAAATATCAAATTTAAATCCACTTTGATCTAGTGCCACCCTGGTATCTAAAAAAGTTAAACACTTATTGAAAATATTAACTCTTTTTTCTCGGATTAACATTTTTTCTAATTCTTTTTTAATTTTATGTAAATAAATTACATCATTAGCAGCGTACTCCAATTGTTTATCTGATAATTCGTTAATATCTTTATTCCAATCACTGCTACCTTGTCTTTTGTCTAATGACTTGTCACAAAACTCTTTTGTTAAAGTCTTTAGTCCATGCTCAGAGGAATAAGTACGAACAAGCTTCGAACAAATTTTTGTACAGAATATTGGCTTCATTTTACACTTTAAAAAATACTCAAGTGCACTTTTGTCAAACCTTAGGAAATGACCAATCTTTAAAATTTTTTCATTTTCTAAAACTGAAACTAAGTTTGGAGCTTTATAACTTTCTTTGTTTGGTTGAATTATAAAGACGTTACCTTTTTCATCCGCAATTTGTATAAGGCTTAATTTGTCTCGTTCTGGAATTTGAAGTCCAGTCGCTTCAACGTCGATAGAAATGCTATTTTTAAATGATTTAGCTATCTCTGAAGTTATGTCCTCTTTTAACTTAGTAATTTTCATATATAGTTTCTAAATATCATGAAAAATCAAATTTGCACAATTTTAGGTGGTGGTGGATTTTTAGGGAAATATTTAGCCAGAAATATGACCAAGAAAAACTATAGGTGTATTATTCCCACTAGAAATCCCTTTCAAAAAGGATATTTAAAGACACAAGGCACTCCAGGTTCTATTGAATTAATCAAATGGGATCCAGATAATTTTAGTGAATTAAAAGACTCAATCAAAAACTCAGATGTCGTTATTAATTTGATAGGAATTCTATACGAGACAAGAAAACAAAAATTTATGAATATCCATTCTGATATTCCTGAAACAATATCAAAGTTATGCAACCAGCTAGATGTTAAAAAATTTATTCAGGTATCTGCAATCGGAGCAAATGAGAATTCAAAATCTTTATATCAAAGATCCAAATTTTCAGGAGAAACAAAAGCTCTTAGAAATTTTAAAAATACTGTAATAATAAGACCAAGTGTAGTTTGTGGAACAGAAGACAATTTTACGAATTTATTTTCAAAATTAAGCATACTCCCTATAATACCAATTGTTTCTATTAATTATAAATTTCAACCTATTTTGGTTTCTGATGTTGCTGAAGCTATTTTAAAAGCTATCGAAATCGATGATAATCACGGAAAAATTTATGAGCTTGGTGGACCAAAGGTAATTAGTTTTGGAGATATGGTTAAGTCTATTATGCAAGTTTTGAATAAAAAAAAATTTATTATTGGAATGCCGATGCCAATAGCAAAAATTCAAAGTAGTGTTATGAGTTTGCTTCCGTTGCCGCCTATATTAACCCGGGATCAATGTGAAATATTATCTGAGGCTGATAACGTAGTTTCAAATAATCATCTAACACTAAAAGACCTCAACGTTAAACCACTCGATGTTGAGGAAGCTATGAAAAAGTGGCTATGGAGATTCAGAGAAGGTGGACAGTTTGCAAAAGCCAAATGAAAAATATTAGTTTATTATCAGGATATATCTTTTTAATTCTTGCAACTATAACTGGCATTGTCTCAAATAGTTTTTTAAAAACTACTGAGGGGTTTACTAAACTTGGACCAACTCTTTTTTGTATAGTTAATATGACAGTGTGTATATTTTGTCTTTCAAAAGCAATGAGTGTGATACCTGTTGGCTTTACTTACGCTACATATGGAGCACTAACAATTACTGCAGTAACTTTGTTTGGAATTTTAAAATATAATCAATCACCAAACATTTATGGTACTTTAGGTTTAGTTTTAATCATTGCAG
>MDTG01000624.1_pt1 | contig 10906 bp, 12 predicted proteins | sample 811421 | NCBI WGS metagenome assembly MDTG01 (sample SAMN05326645, study PRJNA326480) | marine metagenome | isolation source: seawater | place: Pacific Ocean: South East | collected 2011 | reverse complement strand
TATATATGAATGACTACTCATTTGTGGGCCCACAGGGACTTGAACCCCGAACCTGCGGATTATGAGTCCGTTGCTCTAACCAATTGAGCTATGGGCCCCCGATAAACAACATTAAATTAATATTTTATTCTTAAAAATAAAGCATTATAATTCAAAGAAGTATTACAGTTATTAAAGCTAAAACTCTAGTATTTAATAAAGTAAATTATGGTAAATCAATCAACAGATTACATATGGTCGTTTTTAGGAAAACTAAGTAGTTTCATTGGTGTTTTTTCTATTAATATGATTATTGCTAGAAATTTGAGCGTTAATGATTTTGCTCAATTTTCCCTTTTGATGAGTATTATCCCTAGTTCAGTAATCTTATTCACTTTTGGTCAAGATATTAGTTCATCAAAAATGCTAGAAAATTCTATTAACTGGCAAACGCATGTTAGAAATATTTTAAATATCCTGTTACTTAATTTTATATTAATGCTAATTTTATTTTTTATTATAGGTGTTTTCTACAAAAATCAACTGACTTTATTGATAACTCTTTTTTTAATTATTTTCTTATCATCAGTAATGAGAGTAGTTGCTGACCTTTATCGAGCAAATGATAATTTTAGTGGATTTGTTTTATTTAACAGTATAAGAAGCCACGGTGGAATTTTATTCTGGATATTCTTTTTGTCAAATTTATTTATTTTGTATTACAATGATTATTTAATATTAGATAATATCTTTTATGCCATTGCTTTAGCTTGCTCTTTTGTATTAATTACATTTTTTGCACTTCAATCTAATAAAGAACATTTTAAAGAAAATTTTTATAAAATAGTAAAAGCAAAATCAAAAAATTTCTTTTCTTTCTATAAAACATCTTTCTATTTAATGCTTTCTTCTCTTCTGATTATGTTACGTTTTGATCATGACATTTGGGTAGTAAGTTATTTTGCTGGTAAAAATGACTTAGCATTGTATGCTTCAATTATAAAAATCATTGCTCTTGTCATGGCTCCCATTGCTATTTTTGAATCATTGATCCCCAAAAAAATAGCTCATTTACACTTAAAAAATGATTTATCTGCACTTGAATCTTACGTTAGGAGAATTAGCACCTTTATGTTTATAGCTGGATTAAGCAGTATACTTTTGATATACTTATTTGCCGAACAAATTATTGGTTTTACGTTTGGAGAATTTTTTACTTCCGCAAAAGGTAATTTGCGTTTGGCATTACTTGCATTTACTGGAAATATTTTACTAGGTCCATGCGCATCAATTTTACTGATTATAAAATATGAAAAAGTTAATGTCTTAATAAATTTATTCTTTTTATTCATATCAGTGTTTTTAGGATCATATTTGACTTCAGTTTATGGCTATCGTGGTATGGTTATCAACTATGTTATAGTTTTTAATCTAGTACACGTAATTTTTTATCTTTTTGTTTTAAAATATATTAAAATTAATCCACTACCATACTTCAATATTATAAAAGCATTTAAATATGATCAATAATCAAAAAAAAACAAAAGTGGTTCTATCGGGTGTCAATATTAATGAGGCTGGACAGCTCAAAGTATTTATTCAAATGATTCAAGCCTTTCTTTTAAAAGATGTAGAATTAATTTGTTTAGTTAATAACTCAGATTTATTTGATTTACAAAAAAAAGAAAAAATAAAATTTATTGAGTTCCCTGATATAAAAAAAAGTTGGCTATCTCGAGTCAAATTTGAATATTTTCAGTTATCAAAAATTGCCAAAGAAATTGATGCAGATGTATGGATTAATATGCAGGATACTTCAGCATTTACTAATTGCAAAAATTCTTTTGTATACTGCCATAATCCATCAATGTTTGCTGAAAAACGTTTTTGGTATATACTTTATGATTGGAAGTTTTTTGTATGGAATTATTTATATAAATATTTATATGCAATTAATATATCATCAAATAAAGCAGTTATTGTTCAGCAGGAATGGATTGCTAAAGAGTTTAAATCACACTTTAATATTAAAAATATTATTGTAGCTAGACCTAAAACTTCAACTAGATATTTTGCAAAGGATACTGATATCAAAAATTTAAATTTTATCTATCCATCCCTACCAAGAGTTTTTAAAAATTTTGAATTAATTTTAAATGCAATAAATTACTTTAATGATAATTACCCACATTATCAAAATAGGATTTCATGCACATTGACATTGGATGAATCTTCTAATAAGTTTGCAAAATATTTGGTTAAAAATTATGGTCATATTAACAATGTTGAATTTTCTGGGATTTTACCATATAGAGAGGTCCAAAAAAGGCTTAAAAATTCAACAATTGGTATTTTCCCATCAAAACTTGAAACATGGGGACTGCCGATAAACGAATACCAAGAAAACAATTTACCTATAATAGTAGCAGACCTACCATATGCACATGAGACAGTTGGTGATTATAATAAAGTACACTTTGTAGACCCTGATAACTATAAATATTTAGCAGATATATTTAAAAAAATTATTGAAGGTGATGATATCTTTTATGAGGCATCATATAAAAATGAAAAGCCATTAATCAATTCTTATGATGATCTTGTAGATAAAATTTTGAATTTAAGTGACTTATAGTTTTTTTTATTGTTATAAAAACTGATTAAAATTTTCAAAATACTTTAATTAGCCTTGGAATATGTTTTATTTAAAAGTATAATAAAAGATGTATGACTATATAAATAAAAAAAGTATTAAAAAAGCTTTTAAAAGTTATAAGGGCTCATTCCCATTTGATCATTGTGTTGTTGATAATTTCTTTACGGATGAAATGGCAAACACTTTATCAGAAGATTTTCCTGATTTTGATGATCCTATCTGGCACCAATATGACAACCCTATTGAAATTAAAAAAGTTTCTAATCTGTGGAATATTTTTCCACCAAATACATACAATCTTTTCAACGATTTAAACTCACCAGATTTTGTCAATTATTTATCGGACGTTTCAGGCATATCGCCCCTTTATGCTGATAATGGACTAAACGGCGGAGGATGGCATATGTTGAATAATGGAGGTAAGCTTAATCCACATTTAGACTATTCTATGCATCCAAAACTTCCACTTCAAAGAAAAATAAATTTAATTATTTATATGAACAAGAATTGGAAAGAAGATTGGGGTGGAGAATTAGGCCTATGGAGCTCTGAAGATAACGGTAAAAAACCAAAAAAAATTGAAAAAATAGTACCCCCTATGTATAATAGAGCAATTTTTTTTGATACCACAATGGCTAGCTGGCATGGACTTTACAATATTGTTAATTCACCAAAGAATGAATTTAGAAAAAGTTTAGCAATTTATTATTTGACTGATCCACCAAAAGATGTTGACAAGAGAGGAAAAGCTCTTTTTGCTCCCACAGATGATCAAAAAGGGGATAAAGACGTTGAAAAATTAATTGAAAAACGTTCAAAAATAGAATCTGCATCTGATGTCTACAAATAGCAGTCTTCTTTAATTAATACATGTCAAATAATCAAAAATTATCTGTAGGAATTATAATTCCTACTTTGAATGCAGAACAAGATCTTGAAAATAATCTTAAATTAATTGATCAAAACCAAAATGAAGTTTTAATAGTAGACTCATATTCTTCAGATAGAACTCTTGAAATTGCCAAAAAATATAATTGTGCTATTCTTATGGAAGATAATTTTAATCATGGCTTGACTCGCGAGAGAGCAAGAAAAGTTATTAATAAAGATATTGTAGTTTTTTTAACTCAGGATGCATATATAAAAGATCAAGATTCAATAGATGCACTTGTAGCACCAATTAAAGATAGTAATGCTTCTATTTCTTACGGTAGGCAAGTTCCTAGAGTTGGATCAAGTATTTTTGAATCATTTCCTGTTTATTTTAATTATCCAAAGACATCTAATATAAGATCAATTGAAGATATAAAAGAGTATGGAGTTTATACCTTTTTTGTTCAGATAATTTTGGTGCATATTTAAATTGTCATTTGGATGAAATAGGAGGTTTCGAACATATTCTCACTGGTGAAGATTATTTTGCTTGCTCAAAATTACTATTAAATGGAAAGAAAGTTGCATATGTTTCTGATGCAGTAGTTGAGCATTCACATAGTTTTACTCTTCTAGAAAATTTTCGTAGATACTTTGACACCGGACTTGTTAGAGGGGAAAGGCCTTACATTCAAAATTTAGTTGGACATGCCAATAAAAGAGGTGCTAAGCTGACAAAGCTTTTTTTTAAAGAAATTTTGGATAAAAATCCTAATCTTATCTTTTATGCTTTTTTTGAAATATTATCTAAATATATTGGTTTCAAGTTAGGTTTTTATGGACATAATTTTCTTCCTTTTAAAATTAAAAAACTTATGAGTAATCAAAAGTATTTTTTTAGCTAAGAATTATTATAGTTCTTTCCTTATAAAATAGTTATTATCAAGAATGAAAATTATAGTTACTGGTGGTTTAGGATTTATTGGGAGTAATTTCATTATAAACCAAATAAATAATACTGATAATAAAATTCTAAATATTGACAAAATTACATATGCTGGAAATATCAATAACCTATCTAGCGTTGACCAAAATATCAATTACACCTTTTTGAAATCAGATATTTGTTCTAAAGATACAATAAGTGATGCTTTTAAGGATTTTCAGCCAGATTGTATTGTAAATTTTGCTGCTGAATCACATGTAGATAGATCTATTGAAAATCCCATGGAGTTTGTTCAGACAAATGTAGTTGGAACTGTCAATTTATTACAGTGTAGTACTGACTATTATAGAAAAGGAAATAATCAAAAATTTAGATTTTTGCATGTATCTACCGATGAAGTATTCGGAAGTTTAGGGTTAAATGGTTATTTCACCGAAGACACTCCCTATGATCCAAGTAGTCCTTACTCATCATCTAAGGCTGCTTCAGATCATTTTGTCAGAGCTTGGCATCATACTTTTAATCTTCCAACAATCATTACAAATTGTTCTAATAATTATGGACCAAGGCAATTTCCTGAGAAACTCATTCCTTTAATGGTTATTAACTGTTTAAATGAAAAATCATTACCTATTTATGGTAAAGGAGATAATATAAGGGATTGGTTATATGTAAATGATCATTGTGATGCAATTTATGAAGCTCTTTTAAAAGGTGATATTGGCGAAACATATAATATTGGTGGAGATAATGAAATTTCAAACTTTGATATTGTTCATACTATTTGTTCAATAATGGATGAAATGAGACCTAGAGAAAATAAAAGAAAATACTCTGAACTAATCAAATATGTAGAAGATAGGCCAGGACATGATTTTAGATATGCCATTGATGCGTCAAAAATAAAGAGAGATTTAAAATGGCAGCCAAAAGAAAATTTTAAATCAGGTATTAAAAAAACAATTAATTGGTATTTAAATAACTCTCAATGGATAGAAGATTTACATTCAAAATATAATCAAACTAGGATAGGTTTAAAATAATGAAAGGGATTGTTTTAGCTGGTGGTAGCGGAACAAGATTGTATCCTTTAACTACTGCTACAAGTAAGCAGTTAATACCAGTTTATGATAAGCCAATGTTATATTATCCAATATCCATTTTGATGTTATTGGGCATTAAAGATATATTAATCATTTCTACAGAATATGATCTCCCTAGATATAAAAGACTTCTTGGAAATGGAGAGAGTTTAGGAATGAAGTTTACTTATGAAATTCAATACGAACCAAAGGGTCTTGCTGAAGCTTTTTTAATTGGAGAAAATTTTATTAAAAAAGAAAATGTTTGTTTAATCCTTGGTGATAATCTTTTTCACGGTAGTGGATATTTAGATGACATTCGAGAAAAAATTAAAAACCTCTCTGGAGGGTTAGTTTTTGGATACAGAGTTAGTGATCCTGAGCGATATGGAGTTGTAGAATTTGATAAAAGTTATAAGGTTAAGAGTATTGAGGAAAAGCCTAAGAACCCAAAATCTAATTATGCTATTCCTGGTCTTTATTTTTATGATAATAGCGTAGTAAAGTTTGTAAAAAATTTAAAACCTTCAAATAGGGGCGAATTAGAAATTACCGATCTTAATCGAGTATATTTAGAAAAGGGTAAACTAGATGTACAATTATTGGGTAGGGGAGTTACTTGGTTTGATACAGGAACACCATCAAGCTTATTAAATGCTAGTAACTATGTTAAATCAATTGAAGAAAGACAAGGTGTTAAAGTTTCATGCATTGAAGAAATCGCTTTTCATATGGGTTTTATTAACGAAGAAATTTTCCAAAGATATATAGATCTATATCCTAATTGTGATTACAAAAATTATCTTCAAAAATTATTAAAATGAAATTTATTAATACCAATATTACAGATGTAAAGATTATCGAACCTGAAATATTTGAGGATAATAGAGGATATTTTTTTGAATTTTATAATAAAAAAAAATTTTCCGATAACGGAATAAATGAAATCTTTCTACAATCCAACCATAGTAAATCAATTAAAAATACTTTAAGAGGACTTCACTATCAAGATCCTCTTGCGCAAGGCAAGTTAGTGAGATGTATTGATGGTAAAATTCTAGATGTAGCTGTTGATATTAGAAAAGATTCAAATAGTTTTTGTGAATGGGTATCTGTAACGCTAAGTAGTGAAAATAGGAAGCAATTGTATGTTCCTCCAGGATTTGCACATGGATTTTTAGTATTATCTAATTTTGCACAAATCACATACCAATGCACTGAGCTTTATAATCCTATATATGATAAAGGAGTCCTTTGGAGTGATAAAAAGATTGGTATTAATTGGGGAATAGATAAACCAATTTTATCTAAAAAAGATGCGTATCTTCCATTAATAGATTAATAGTGAAAAGAATATTATTAACTGGTGGGAATGGCCAGCTAGCTAAGGAAATAGAGTTAAAATTTAAAGATATTTATGACCTAGTTTCATTATCCAAAAAAGATTTAGATATTACAGATAGAAATAGTGTCAAGAGTGTTTTAGTTAATTATAAACCTGATATTGTTATTAATACGGCTGCTTATACCGATGTAGACGCTTGTGAAATTAATAGTGATTTAGCTTATAATATAAATGCACACTCTATAAAGCATTTTGCTGAATTTTTTAGAGGTTTATTTGTCCAGATTTCTACTGACTATGTCTTTGATGGCCAAAATGGTCCCTATAATGAAAATTCAAAAACAAATCCATTGGGTATTTATGGTAAGTCAAAATTCTTAGGTGAAAAAAATGTAAAAAAGTTGTTTAATAATTATTTAATTATTAGAACTAATGTTCTGTTTGGTGGAAATAGTAAAGCAAGCTTTTTGAACTGGATAGTTCAATCTTTATTAGCTAAAAAAACTATTTATGTTGTTGAGGATCAAATTAATAATCCTGTATCTACTTTTGATATCACTCATATAATTAAACTATTATTAATTCAAAAAGAAACAGGACTTTTTCATGTAGGTTCTGACCAATTATGTTCTAGATTTGATTTTGCAAATATGATAGCTGAAGTTTGGAATCTTGAAAAAAAATATATTAAACCAATCAGCACAAATCAATTAAAGAAAAAAGTTGAAAATTATGTAGCTGAAAGACCTTTGAGATCTGGGTTAATGTCCGCTAAAAAAGAAATACCTAATTTTTCATTAGAGGATTCTTTAATTAAAATAAAATTACAAAATGAATAATTAAAATTTAAAAATATTATAAATATATTATAAAATGAAAAAAGAAAAAATTGGAGTTGTTGGCCTTGGATATGTAGGAAAAGCTATAGAAGCTTATTTCAAAAGATTCTATAATTTAAATACCTTTGATATCAACGTTGATTCTTCATGCAGTTCATTAGATCAACTAGTAAGTTTATCTGAAATAATATTTATTTGCTTACCTACTCCTATGAGGAAAAATGGATCAACTGATCTTAGGATTATTGATTCAGTGATTAAAAATATAAATAGTATTGCAAATAGAGATTCAAATAAGTTGGTAGTAATTAAATCTACGATTCCCATTGGTACAACTAATAGATTTATTAATAAATATGATAAAATTAAAATTTGTTTCAATCCAGAATTTCTAACAGAAGCAAACTATTTAGAAGATTTTAAGAATCAAGATAGGATTATTTTAGGTGGAGATAATGTAGATGTATTATATAAGCTATATTCTGAAACTTTTATAAATGCAGAAATAGTTAAGACTGATTGCCAAACCGCAGAGATGGTTAAGTATGTAACTAATTCTTTTCTTGCTACAAAAGTCTCGTATGCTAATGAAATAGAATCTTTTTGTAGTCATTTAAATATTGACTACAATAATATGATTAAAATTGCATCTTTAGATCGGCGATTAGGAAATTCTCATTGGAATGTCCCTGGACCAGATGGTAACAGAGGATATGGAGGGACATGCTTTCCAAAAGATATGGCATCATTAATATGTCAATTTGAGCAAAATAAAATGCAGTCAATAATATTAAAAGCATCTTTTAATAGAAATAATAATGTTGATAGAAAAGAAAAAGATTGGCAAAAATTACAAGGAAGGGCTGTATCTGATGATTAAAATAATTTTTGATAAAATAGTTTCTTTTTTAATTCTCTTGCTTATTTTACCAATATTAATTTCTATTTCCTTAATCACTATTTTAGTTGATGGATTTCCAATTATCTATTCAGCAGAAAGAGTAGGATTTAAAGGCAAAATCTTCAAAATTTACAAGTTTAGATCTATGAAGAATGATTCTGATGAAATATTAGGAAAGTGGGGGAGATTTATAAGAAAGACTAATTTGGATGAACTTCTTCAGTTTTTTAATGTTTTGAAAGGTGATATGTCAATTATTGGGCCAAGACCTCATGATAAGCTAGAAGATGTTTACTTTAGTCAAAATATTGAAAAATATGATTTAAGAAAATCTATGAAACCTGGAATTACTGGCTTATCAGCTGTAAATGGTAATAGAGGTGGGACTGACTTAAAAATAATTGAAAAAAGAGTAGATTTCGATTTAGAGTATATTGAAAAGCAAAATTTTATTTTCGACTTAGTAATTTTTTTTAAAACTATTGTTCTTATATTTAAACCTAATAATTAGAGATCTTAATCTTCAATCAACTATTCCTAGTTCTTTTTTATACTTTGGTACCCATTCTTCAATTATAATTTTTGGTTCCCATCCAAGTAAATTTTTTGCTTTCCCATTGTCTGCTAGTGTTTCCTTTGGTTCAACAACAGGATCAATATTAACAGTTGGTCCTCCAATCATTTCTGCAATTTGATTAATAGATCTATTATCATTACTTCCAATATTTATTACTTCACCATTACCAACATTTTCAGACTGCATTGCAAGCAGATTTGCTCTAGCAACATCTTTTACGTTTGTGAAATCTCTTCTTTGATTACCATCTCCTCTGATAGTTAGTGGTTTATTATTTAATCGCTGTTTGACAAAAGTACACATTACTAAAGCATATGCTCCCTCAAGATTTTGCCTCTCTCCATAGACATTAAAATATCTTAGGGAAACAGTTTCAATATTAAATACCTCACTGAACATTCTGCAACATACTTCACCATAATATTTTTGCATAGCGTATGGTGATATTGGATTAACTGGATCATCTTCTTTTGAAGGCAGATTTGTAGTATTACCATAGGCTGATGATGAAGCGCTATATACAATGCGTCTAATTTTCATTTCTGAAGCTGCTTTGAGAATATTTATTGTACTTAAAGTATTATTTTTTTCAAATTTAAATGGATTTTTGATTGATTCTTGAACCCTTGGCAGTGCTGCTAGATGAAAAATTCCTTCAGTATTTTCTAAAATATTTTTTATAATTTTGAAATTGCTTTTTTCAGATAAATCAAGATTATGATATTTTACATCATTTCTACAATTTTCTCTTTTTCCAGTTGAAAAATTATCGATTACCTCCACTTTAAAACCTTCGGAAATGAGAAGATCTACTAAATTACTCCCAATAAATCCGGCCCCACCTGTTACAACATATTTCATTGAAAATTATATCGCCTAAATATTCTCATCAACATATGCACACATTATATGACCAATTAAGATATGCATCTCTTGAATTCTAGCAGTATTTTTGCTATTAATTTTTATAGTTTCGCAACCTAAACTTGACATTTTTCCACCGTTACTACCTGTTAAAATTACACATTTCATTTCTAGCTTTTTTGCAATGTTAATTGCATTAATAACATTTTGGCTATTTCCAGAAGTGGATATAGCAATAAGCAAATCATTTTTATTTCCCAGTGCATTAACTTGTCTTGAAAAAATTTCATCAAAGCCATAGTCATTTCCTATAGAAGTTAGAGATGATACATTATCTGAAAGTGCTATTGCAGGAAGTGAACTTCTATCTTGATTAAATTTTCCAACAAATTCTGCTGCAATATGGCTTGCATCACTTGCACTGCCACCATTTCCGCATAACAGAATTTTATTTTTTGATAAAATTGTAGATAGTGCTAGAGAGCATAAATTTTTAATAGATTCAATATCATTGAGCAAATAATTGGAAACTTTAATATGATTGGTAATTATTTTTTTTATCATTTAATACCTATACTCATCTTTTTTATATGGTCCATCGACATTTACTCCAATATATTTAGCTTGAGATTTAGATAATTTAGTTAAATCTGCATCTAAATGTTTTAAATGAATTCTTGCAACTTCTTCATCTAGCTTTCTTGGTAAGTCATAAATGCCTGTTGCAGGTTTATTTTTAGCTAAAAATACTTGTGCCAACACTTGGTTTGAAAATGAAGTAGACATTACAAAGCTAGCATGTCCTGTCGCGCAACCAAGATTAACTAATCTACCTTCAGCTAAC
>MDTG01199540.1_pt1 | contig 10907 bp, 13 predicted proteins | sample 811421 | NCBI WGS metagenome assembly MDTG01 (sample SAMN05326645, study PRJNA326480) | marine metagenome | isolation source: seawater | place: Pacific Ocean: South East | collected 2011 | reverse complement strand
ATGTTAATTAAAGATATTATTAAAATATCATTAGAATATAATGATAAAAATTATATAAAAATAAAAAAATTTTTTGACAAATACTATATATCATCAAATACTGTAAGAATAGAATATATAAAAGGAATAAGTTATTTAAATTTTTATAATAAAAAAAATAAAAAAAAAATAGCTCAATGTAAAATTAATAAATTATTTGATTTTATTAATATTTATAATGTATTATATTGGGATTGGGCTAATGTAAATACAGAAAATTATAACAATGATGCTAAAGTAATATGGGAATATGGATTTAATTTAATAAATTTAAATGCAAAAGAAGATAATGAAAATTTTAATAAATTTTTAAAAATAATATTATTAAATTCTGGTTTAATAATAAAAAATAAGTTAAATTTATATTTAATAATATCATTAATTAGTTATATTTTAAAAAAAAGTATAATTTCATTTAAATATTTTAAAAGTACTAATAAATTTAAATTAGTATATGATGAAAAAAATATAATAAAAAAAGATATTGATAATTTATATTCATATTATTATAGTATATCAGATATTAAAGAATTTTAAATATATGGATTATACTGTAAAAAATCAGGAGTTCTATCAAATTTATGTACATTAAAATCTAAATTATTATATTCATTTACTTTTATAGTATCTCCTTTAAATAGTTCTTTTTTATGATCTATTGTATATTTAATATTATCTTTATCTAATGCATAATACTCCCATTCACGACTACCACGATGTTTTGGTCTTCCTAATAATCTTTTAACAATAGTTTTATTATTAGTATCAACTGCTGATATATTTCCTATAACTCCATAATTATAAGTACCTCTTGTTGCAAATGATTTTAAATAGTTTGGTATATATTGTAAATATTTTGTCGGAGATAGTAAAGGATTAAATAGTTGATTATAATTATATGAACTACTTTGATAATTAGGATTATTTAAATTATTACAATTACATTTAGGACATTTAGGACATTTAGGACATGATGGACATGATGGACATTTTTTAGTTGATACAATATTATAATTAAATATATTATTAATATATAAAAAATAAATAATTAATCCAATAATAATTAAATTTTCTATTGAAAAATTTATCATATATATATATATATGATATTATATATATTATTATTTATTAAATATTATTCACTAGGAATTATATTGACATATTTTATATTAAATTCATGTTTTGCAAATTATCATGCAATTGATTCAAATATTATAAAAAAAAAAAAAATAATTATTGGTGGTAAAAAATTTAAATTACAACCTTATATAATTTAAAATAGTAATTCTATTTGGTCTTGTTCATTCTTATTAATCATTTCATATAATATTCCTGAATCAATTGAGTCTAAATTATATTTTTGATATTCTGGTTTAATTAATTCACGAAATTTATTTATAAATTCATCATCATCAAAATCATATAATAATTCTTCTTCTTTTAGATAACATTTATTAAAATAAAATGCATCAAAACAATATAAATGATTATTTGTATTATTTAAAATATCATCTACTATTTTATTATTATTAAAATAAATTTTACTTATTTTTTTATTTTTTAAAAATAATTTTATTTTATTTAAATTATCATCTCCTAAATAAGATAACATTTTAAAATTTTTATCATTATCTAAATCATTTAAATTAAATGGTGTTATATATATAAGTTGCTCTAGTGTAGTAAATGTAGGTCTTCCGCTAAAATCATATTTTTTTTCAATATAATCAAATGTAAATTCATTGTTGTCAAAAAAATTAACAATATCTATTAATAAAGGTGATTTAAAATTTTTATAAAACCATTTATTTGCTATTCTATTATTAAAATAATATTCATTAATCCAATATAATCCTTCTAAATATTCTTTAATGATAACATCTTTTGATTTATTATTAAAATAAAAATTATAATAATCATTAATACTTTTTTTAAAATTAAATGTATTACCTAAATTTATTTTATTATCTTTATTTAATTTTTTATAATAAGTATCTATCATATTATTAAATTTATACATAATTTGTTTATCTTTATCTAAATTTTTTAAATTATTTTTATGATAATAATTATCTGATGTATAATTTCTTTTTTCAAAAATTATATAATTATTTACTGTTTTAAATTTATTATTAATTGAATAATAATTATTAAAATCTGGAAAATTATTATTTTTTATATAATGAAATAATATATTTATTTTATTTTCTTTATCTTTTTTTAATAAAATATTATGGTGTACATAAGAATTAATAATACTTTCAATTTCATTTAAAGATGGAAAATATACTTGTTTAGAACCAAAATTATATAAATTTGATAAATTTGATTTAATATATTCTAATATTTCATCATCATTCTTATTTTTTAATTTTGATAATTTATCTTTAATATTATCTAATAATCTATAAAAATTATATAATTTTATCCATTTTATTAAATTTTCATGATTTAATTTTTTTTTAGTAAATTTTTCAACATCATTTTTTACTCTATTATAATTATGAAAATAATTCATAATATAATTTCTTTGTAATATATTATGCTCATTTTTTGCTAATTCTTTTATTAATTCTTTTAGAAATTTTAGATTTATTTTATAATTTTCAATTAAATATTCTTTGTTTTTATTAAAAATTGTAAAATAAGTATTTAATATTAATTCAATATCATTATTTACATTATACGATTCTAACTTTGGTAAAAAATCATCACCAAAAAATGTAAATAATAAAATAATATCATTAATTAAATTATGATACTTAATATCATCTGATTTATTTTTTAAATAAGATAATAATGTTTTTCCTAATGAATCGATATCTATTATATTATATGCAAAATGAAATATATTATCATCATTTAATTTTTCAGAAGCTTGTTGATCTCTTCGTAATATATTAATATTTTTTGATTTTTTTAATAATAATAATGCTAATAATATCATATCAGCATCAGGACTAAAAATAGTAATATTTTCATAAATATTATTTTCTATTATATAATCTACTATTTTTTTTTCTCCTTCACCATGTTCACTTGTATCACTTAATATATATTTAATATTACTATTTAATTTGTTTATTCTGTTTTTAAATTTATTAGATTTTAAATTATTAATTAATAATTCCATAAAATTAGTTGCTGGTGAAATATTATTTTTACTCCATATAGATTTTTTATTGGGTAATAATTTATGTGATATTAAAGATTCAATTGCACCTAAATACCTTCGTTTTCTTTGTTCAATTATTTTTGCTTTTGATGGAGTACCATCTATTGATAAATAAATTAATTTAATATCTTTTGAAATAAAATTATTTTCTAATATAAATATTACATCATCTAATACACCATCTATAATTATTTGGTCTATATCTTCAGTAATATTTGTTGATAATATTTTTTGAGAAATATTATGTATAATTGAATTAAAATCAAAAAATATATGTTTTGTTGATAATTTTTTATAAGGATATTTAGTATCTAATATTAAATTTGTTTTATTATATTTTAATCTTAATGAATTAAAAAATTTTTCAATTCCCATTATTATTATATAATAAGATATTATAAAAATTGATTTATAATATATATATAAATAAATGATATATATATTATATAGATAATATGGATATAAAATTGCCATATATAACTACTGAATTAACAACAACAGTATCATTAGAACCAAATTTATTAAATAATAATTTATATAATAATTTAAAAGATAAATTAAAAGATAAAGTATTAAATAAATGTTTAGAATTAGGATTTATAACTAATGTATATAGTATAAGTTATTATTCAAATGGAATACTAATTCCTGAAAATTTTAGTGGAAATATTCTTTTTAATATAAAATATAATGCTCGTTTATGTTATCCAATAAAAAATACTAATATCGTAGCTAAAATTCATAATATTACTAAAGTATTAATTGTTGCTGTAAATGGTCCAATAGTAGTAATTATTAAAATTAATAATTTTGATAATACTAAATTAAAAAAAAATAATAAGAATGAAATAACTTATAATAATAACTTATTAAAATTAGAAGATGATATAATTGTAAATATAGAAAATATTAATATAAATGATAAAGATACCCGTATTCTAATACTAGGTAAATTATTAAATATTGCAAATGAAAATGATATAAAATTAGGATATGATAATGAAAATACAGACATATTAGAATATGAAGAATATTAATTTTTTATTTTTTTTTATTTATATAATTTTTTAATTCATTTTGTTTTATATTAAAATTTTTAATATTTTTATTCATTTTTTTATAATTATGACTGTTGCTATTATTGTAATAACATTTATTATCTGTATTATATTGAACTTTAGACAGATAGTTGTAATTATTTGGTTTATTAATTGTATACGAATTACTAAACATTTATACTAATATTATATAATTTATAATAAAATATATAATATTCAACTTTTTATAAAATGATTTATATAAATATTTCGGTCTAAATTAATCGTATTATTATTTATACTGTTATTATATTTATTTATTTTTAATGTATAAGTTTTCTCAAGATCATATAAAAATTTTTTTTTTATTTTTATTATTTTAGGTAAATAATAAATAGTATCTATTGTATTAATATATTCTTGTAATTTGTGATATATATTAGTTAAATTTTTCATATCAGTTAAATTTTTACATTTTATATCATAAAATAATATTAATAAATTATTAATTGTTTCTATATATATATTAGGTATGGTTGTTTTATTTAAATTATCAATATGTGTAAATAGAGTTTGCTGTTTTAGTAAAAAATAAATCATTAAATAATTTACTAAAATTATACAAATTATATAGAATATAATATTCATATATAATTATTGAATATTATTAATTATGTTTGTATAATGAAATAAATGTAATGCATTAATTATAGTATTATTATTTTTTTTTTTTATAGTATTATATAATGTTAACCATACATTTATAGATTTATGTTTGTAATTTAAATTATTATTAGATTTTAATTCATTTAAGAAATTTTTATAAATTGATTTAAAACTATTTATATTTTTGAATTTAATCATTTTTGAATATTTTAAACTAATTTGCCAAATATTTATATTATTTATTTTTTTATTGTATTCATTTAAGCGATTTTTATATATCATTATTATTTGTTAATATATATATCTCTATATATATATATATGAATAATCAATGCAATGGTAATACAATTGAAGTACAAAGATTAAATTTAATAAATAATAACAGTAATTTTTTTATTCCACTTGTATCTAATAATTTTCTTATAGGTAAGCAAACAAAATTACAATATAATAGTTTATCATCTAAAAATATGGAACAATATCATTATTATAAAAATATGAATAAACTTTATCAAGATCCAAGTATCTTTTATGAACCTTTTATAAATGGAGGTATTTCTACAATTAATAAAAAATGTTATAATTAAAATCTAATATAGATATATATATATGTCATTTACTAATATAAAATATGATAGTTGTGCGAGTGATTGTGCAATAAGTACAGGACCTTTTCGTAATATAGTTGATATAAATCGTCATGAAAATATTAATAATATTAAAAATGTAAATTGTGATAAAAATAAAAATACGAATATAAGTAATAATAATATTGATATTGCAAGAAAAATAAATATAGAAAGTCATTTATTCGGTATATCAAATCCATTAAATAGATGTTCTAATAATACTTTATTAAATTGCTCTAAAGAAATATGTAATAATAAAATACATACACCTACTTTATGTAATTTAAATATGGTAAATTATGGTTCAAATGCAAATTTATCTTGTAATAATTAAAAATCTCTTTTATATATATATAAAAAAAATAATATAATGGCTTTTACTAGAAGTAAATTTGATACTTGTAATTTAAGTAAAGTATGTAATGAAAATAATAAAATTTTAGATAATATATTAGATTCAGATAGACACACAAATAGTGAAAATTGTTTTTTTAGCGCATATCCTATAAATAAAAAAGCAAATTTAAAAAATGTAAATATAGAATCAAATTTATTTAATTTAGGTGAACCACTACGTAATTGTGATAATTATTCAGAAATTGATAAATTAAATAAATTACCACAAAATGTAAATAATATAAATAGTTTAGTATGTAAAAATATTAATCATACAGAATATACAAAATTAAATCCTTTATATTCTACACAATTAATTAGTCCATTTAATGCTAAATTATCACCCTATGTTTATAGCAATGAATCACTTAATAATAGTTTTGACACTTTAAGTAAATACCAAATGCCAGTATGTAATAGAAATAATTCAAATACACAAACTTGTGCATTTAATGGAAATAATCTTTCTAAAATTGGTTTAAATACATCATTAGATTCACGAGATAAATATCAAAATGAATTAAATAATTTAAAAAAATTAGATAGCATTTATAGTATAGAACCACAAACTAATATTTTAAATAGTAATAATAATAGTAATTTATCACTTATTAACTGTCAATGCACAAATTCTATGTAAAAATAATAAATTTATTATAAAAAAAATTATAATATATATTAATATAATATATATTATATGGATATAGTAAATAGAATAACAAATTTTTTTATTCCTATAGAGAAAAAAGTAATAAATAATTATGAAAATCAAAACTGTGATAATTCAGAACAATGTTTTGAAAATAAAATATACAAAGATAAAAAAATAGATATTAGATTTGGTAGAATGGTAGGCGAAGATAATTATATTAAAAAAAGAGAAACTTTAAATGATAGATTATATTCATCTGCTAAAAATATTACAAATAATTATAATAGTTATATGAAAGAATATGCAAAGGGTGAGAATACTATGAATAATATTAGACCAGTTATTCCAATAAATGTTAGACCAGGGCTTAATGTAGGTTATAGTGAGGATGATTCAAAATATTTTGGAAAAAATACTAGTTTAATAAATCGAATATATCCATTATATGATGATATAGATCATCGTAGAACAACAAATAATAAACAACAATCATATACACTTCCTGTAAATAAATCTGGTATAAGTTATATAAAACCTGCTCAACTAGGTCATATTGAATTAGCTGAAAATAAATTTTATCATAATGATAATATAAGTAATAGAACTTCTAATATTAAAAAACCACAAACTAAATTAAATTTTAGAGAACATGAAACTAAATTTTCACCTATATCAAAATTAATTGGACATGTTCCAACTGGTAATAAAGGTACAATAATATCTGGTACTGTTAAAGAATCAAATAAAATTGGGCCTCATATAATAAATCAATCACAATTAGTAGGTAAACAACAATTTAATAATTATCATGATGATTTAAAAAATACTACTAAAGAATTACATTTAAATAATGAAAATACTAACATGATAATGCAACATAAAACTAACTTATTAAATAATTATCATGATGATTTAAAACATACTATAAAAGAACAAAATATTCAAAATATACCAAATAAAATGATTAATGGTTCTGATAATATAATGTATTGTCCAATTCAAGATGAACTAAAACATACACAAAAAGATGAAAATATATTATTACAACAAAATAAAATAATAAGTTCAGATAAAAATATTAATGGTCCTGGTATTTTAGATGAAATTAAACATACTAACAAAGAAAATATTGTATTACTATCATTAAATAATTATATTACAAGTAAAGGTACTAAATTAACTACTGAAATTCAAGATAACTTACATACAACAAAAAAAGAATTAAATATTTTTAATACAAATAATAATAATTTATCTAGTTCTTTAAAACAATATATAAGTAATTTTCAAGATACTATTAAACAAACTTTAAAAGAATTAAATATATTTAATGAACATATGGGCAATGCAACAAATAACACAAAAGATTATTATATTGATTATAGTCAAATACCCGATACTACATTAAAAGAATTATTATGCAACTCTTATAATATAGGCGTGGCATCTGGTATTATAAAAAAACATCAATTAATAAATTTAAAAGATATTCCAGCTACAACATTAAAAGAATTAGTTATTGCTAATAATTATACTGGAATCAGTAATATTGGTAATGGAATATATGTTCCATTACAAGACGAACTAAGACAGACTTTAAAAAGTATTAAATCTGTTTTTTATTGTAGTATTGTGAATGGTTATAAAAAAGAGATAGATAGAAATGCTAAAATTTATTTGTCTGATGATAAACAAGATATTGAATATGAGTTAAGTAAAATCATTAAAGGAAATAAAGGAAGTAATAATAGAATACCTACTACTAATAATATGGGTAAAGTGTGTTTAGCAGATAATATTTTAAATATAGATTATAACATTGCTAAAGTAAATAATAATATTAATAATATACCAACACAAAATAATATTGGTAAAGTATGTACTAAAAAAACTATAAATAGTAATAATAGAATGATTAATGTATCAGAACAATTATCATCTAATCCTTTTGTAAATAAATTAATGTTAAAATCAATTATATCTTAATTAAGAAGGATATTTTGCTATAATAATATCTTTAATATGACGTTTTAAAATAGTTTTAATATAATTATATGCCTTAATTATTATATCTATATCTTTTGCACCTGTTATTATTATATTACCTGATTGAAAAACAAAAATTGAAATATTTTTTTTATTATTATTTTTATCAATTTCATTTGCATTATATTTGATATTTACACAATCATGTTTACATGGTTCATATAAACAGTTTACTTTTAATTCTGATAAAATATTAAATAACACTTCTCTTTCTATATTAAAAGGTATCTTAAAATTACTATTAATTAATATAACTTTAAAATCTGTTATATTTATGTCTTTATTATTTTCTATAAATGGTTTTTCAATTATTATATTATTAGTCATAATTGCTTTTACATTCGATAATTTTGCTTTTAATATATCTAATACATTAAAACTATCTTGTATATCTTTACAACCACACATTTGTATTGAGCCATTTTTAAATAATTTAACATTAATATTTTTTTTACTAAATTTTGAATATATTATTAATGTTAACTGATTAAAAAATATTTTAGTTGGTTTTTTTTTTTTATATATTATAGGTTTTAATTCATTATTATCATATTGTTTACTTTTATTACAATATTTTAATTCATTAATTTTAAATTCTTCTAAATCTAAGTAATTAACAATATTGTCAATATTTATATTTATATTTAGTTTACAACATACAGATACTGTAGATATATTCAAATCTTTTGGTATTTTATCAAATTTATATTTATCTAATAATTCTTTATAATTTATAGTCATATTATTTATAATAAAATGCTTTAAGTATTACTATATTATATTTATAAATCAATACTTTAAATATAATAATAATTATAATATTTATTATTATTTAATATAATATCTATTAATTTCAAATTTTTTAATATAGATTTTTTTTCTTTATATATTTATATATATATAAAAAATGGCAACTAATGAGATTGATAATTTATTTCTAGAAGTATCTACTGATGATGCAGATATATTTGAAGCAATGAATGGTGGGGCAAAAAAAAAGAAATCTAGAAAGGGAACTAGAAAAAGTTCTAAAAAGAAATCTAGAAAGAAATCTAGAAAGAAATCTAGAAAAGGATCTAGAAAGAAATCTAGAAAGGGATCTAGAAAGGGATCTAGAAAAGGTTCTAAAAAGGGTTCTAGAAAGAAATCTAGAAAAGGGTCTAGAAAGAAATCTAGAAAAGGGTCTAGAAAGAAATCTAGAAAGAAAATAGACGATGATGATGAAATGAGTGGTAAAAAAAAACGAAAAGGGTCTAAAAAAAAGAAATCTAGAAAGAAATCTAGAAAAAAATCTAGAAAAAAAGCATCCAAAAAAAGATCTAGAAAGAAATCTAAAAAAGGTTCTAGAAAGAAAAAGGGTTCTAGAAAAAAATCTAAAAAAGGATCTAGAAAAAAATCTAGAAAGAAGAAGTATTAAATAAATACATTTAAAAAAATATATTCATATAAATTATAAAATTAATTTATATGAAAATTATTTCATGGGATATTGGTATAAAAAATTTAGCATATTGTATAATGGATGAAAATAATATTGATATTCCAGTATCGATACAGGAGTGGAATATACTAAATTTAATAATTGCAGATAAATGTAATTATTGTAATGAATTAGCTACATATCAAAGTTTTATTTTAAATAATGAATATAAATTTTGCTGTTTTCATAAACATCATCATCAAGAATTAATAGAAGAAAATTTAAAATTTACTTTAGAAAATAATAATATTTGTAATTATTTTATAAAATCAAAAGGATGTAAGTGTGATAAAACATGTGAATTTTTAATTAACAATAATAAATATTGTAAAACACATTACAATCAAATAGTAAAAAAAATAAATTTATCAAAATTAGAAAAAGTAAATAATAATGTAAATAAAATACCTATAGAAAAGATTAAATTAAATTTAATTAAAATTTTAGATAATAATAAACATTTATTAAATGTTGAATATGTTGTTATTGAAAATCAACCAGCCTTAAAAAATCCAAAAATGAAAGCTATATCTGATACATTATATACATGGTTTATGATAAGAGGTATAGTTGATGAAAAAAAAATAAAAAAAATAATTTATTGTTCACCAAGCAATAAATTAAAAATAGATGAAGATAATTCAATTAAATTACTTTCAAATACTAAAAATGATACAGAAAAATATAAATTAACTAAACAATTAGCAGTATTATATTGTAACCAAATAATAAAAAATGATAAAAAAAATTATGAATTTTTTAATCAACAAAAAAAAAAAGATGATTT
>MDTG01183656.1_pt1 | contig 10907 bp, 12 predicted proteins | sample 811421 | NCBI WGS metagenome assembly MDTG01 (sample SAMN05326645, study PRJNA326480) | marine metagenome | isolation source: seawater | place: Pacific Ocean: South East | collected 2011 | reverse complement strand
TGCCATATCTAGACATTTCCGATAGTCCACGGGTTATTAAGGCTGCTCTAGCGCTGCACCCGAGCCCAATCCCATCAGAAACCCCAGCTGCTATAGCTATTATGTTTTTGATTGCACCTCCAACTACAACTCCCGAAACATCTTCAGATAGGTAAAGACGCATTTTTTTGTTGTGCATTAACTGGATAACCTCCTCACCGAATTGCCTACTTCTGGTAGCCAATGTAAGAGCAATTGGTAGCCCCACTGCCACCTCTCGCGCAAAGCCTGGTCCAGAGAGGATAGAAAAAATATTTTCCTCGGATTTATCTTCCTGGCGGAAAACCTCATCTGGCAACATCATCGACCCTCCCTCAAACCCTTTACTCAAAATAATAAAACCCCATGGATGACAGTTGGAAAGAACAGCCCTCAGAGTTTCTCTAAGAGCGTGGGAGGGAACAGCCAAAATTACTAACATCTGATCCCCCAAAACCGAATCAAGATTGCTAGAAATAGTTAATTTTTTCGGCAACAAAGGATCTGAGGATCCTATGATTGCTCGGAGCCGTTTTTCCGTTACTGGCAAAATCGACTCTAAGGTATTTTTTACCGGGAGACGGCGCTTATTTTCCCTTTCCTTGCGCATTTCGTCTGCATGGCCTTGATCGCGACACCATAGCGACACTGAATTACCAGCCTCACACAGAACCTTAGCAATTGCTGTACCCCAAGCTCCTGCCCCCAGAACGGCAATTTTTCTCATTTTCGCTGAAAACCCAAGGGCACCTAGTCTAGCTCTGAAAGCAAGCTATCAAGGACCCCGCTTTCATGTGCATCATATAGATCATCACAACCACCTAGGTGATTAAGTCCAATAAAGATTTGCGGCACGCTTGTTTTCCCAGTTAACCCAATCATCTCTTCCCTAAACTCCGGGTTTTCGTCAATGTTAACCTTGTGAATTTGATCAACCCCTAATTTGTTTAGCAGGTCTTCTGCCATCCTACAGTAGGGACAAGTATCGGTGTAATACATTTTTATATTTTTTTTCACTCAGCTTTCTCCATGGGCAAATTTGCTTGCTGCCAAGCATTCACACCTCCCGAAAGGATCTTGATGTCGTTAAAACCTCTTTTTCTCAGATGCATTAGACTGGCAACTGCCTTGGCATTACTTGAACCAACCAGCACCAAATCTTTATTTTTGAATTTCTCCAATTCTCCTGCCCGCTCGTCAAGAGACTTCTCTGGAATATTTCTGGAACCTATCAGATGCCCCTCCTTAAAATCCTTCTCCAATCGTAAATCCAGTATGACAGTTTTGCCTCTATTCATTACCTGAACGACTTCCAGCGCACTCAACTCCGCAACCTTATTTATTCGTTTGGATATTGATGGCCACAGAAGCACTCCCGCACTGCCCAGTGCTAAAATAACCAAAAGTATATTCTCTACAATAAAGTCCACGTTTCCCCCGAATTATGTTTTTAGTCATTTTATCATTTCATAATGTCTGGCCCAAATAGAATTCAAAATCCATGTGTAGAGGGTCCTCGAGCCGCCAATTTTGATTTACAATAACCCTTAGAAAAGTCTGTCAACTACTCAGAGAGGGTGAACTTGACAACATCAAACAAAAAAATAGTGTTTCTTCGACACGGCCAAAGCATTTGGAATAGGGAAAACAGATTTACTGGTTGGGCTAACATCAATCTGACCGAACAAGGTGAAAATGAAGCGAGAAACGCAGCTAAACTGTTAAAAGAAGCTAACTTTCATTTTGACTACGCGTACTGCTCGGTCTTAAAACGTGCCATTAATACGTTATGGATAACTCTCCAATCTCTTGAATTGGAGTGGATTCCCCAAGAAGTATCCTGGAGACTTAACGAAAGACATTATGGGGCTCTGGAGGGATTGAACAAACTAGAAACTGCTCATAAATATGGTGAAGATCAAGTACAGTTATGGAGACGAAGCTTCGAAATACCGCCGCCTTCCCTCAAAGACGAAGACCCTCGATTACCGCAAAAGAGTATGCATTACAGCTCGATTCCAGCGTCCGATCTACCAAAAACTGAGTGCCTTAAAGACACTATCAATCGAGTTTTACCATTCTGGAATAACGTCATAGTTCCTAGGATTCGGCAAAGTGACCAGATATTAGTCGTATCGCACGGCAACACAATTCGAGGCCTAATTAAACACCTCGATGGGCTATCAAAGGAAGAGATAATGGGCCTAAACATCCCTACTGGATTGCCGTTGGTATATGAATTTAACGAACAGATCCAGCCATCAAGGCATTACTTTTTAGGGGATCCTGAAGCTGCGCGAAAAGCTGCCGAGCTAGTCGCCAATCAATCTAAAATCAGTGAGTAAGTTAAGACCTAAATTTCCAGGATTCATTTTTTTATTTATTTCTGCACAGTTTGTTTTTCTGGGTACTACTCTTGCCCAAAATTCTGGCACAGAAAAAATACAAGACCTAAAAGAAAAAATTCAGACACAGCAGGGGGAATTAAAAAAATCTCAAAGAAAAAAAAAGGAAATTTATAGGGAGTTAAAAAAATCAGAAAAGGCTATTAGCAAGACAAACCGAAGGCTATATTCGCTAACAAAGAAACAGAAAATATTACGTAAGGATCTGAAAAATCTGGAAGAAAAAACATCCCTAGTAGAACAAAACATTAAAAGCGAGAGACAATTACTCGAGAAACACTTTTACCACCTATATGTAAATGAAAGCGGGGGATTAACCCCTATAAAGATTATCCTGGGATCGAAAAATCTAACAGAAACAAGCAGGCAAATTAGATACTTATCATATGTATCGGCGTCTAGGCGGGAGTTGATACTCAAACTCGAGGCTAATCTAGCTAGTCTTGAAACATTATCGTTTCAAAAAAGAGGAACCGAAGAAAAGCTGAAAAAACTAAAAAAAAGCGAAGCCAACCAGAAAAAAAAACTAGTAGAAGAAAAAAGCAAAAAGCAGCATATTCTAAAAAAGGTAAACTCCCGCATAACTCGAACAAAGAAATCTTTAAAACGAGATGAAACAGCTCTAAATCGAAAGATCAAAGAGCTAGCTCGGGCAGCAGAAAAAAGACAAAGATCGCGAACCATAAAAAACACTAAGCTTCCGGATCGCACCTTTGATGGCAAATCCTTCAAAAAACTTAAAGGTAAACTGCGATTACCAGCCCTAGGGAACTTAAAATACAGATTTGGAACCCAAAGAGAGGGTGATATATTATGGAAGGGCGTTTTTATTGAGGCCAACAAAGGTCAACCCGTGAAAGCGATAGCGTCGGGAGAAGTTGTATATGCTGATTGGCTTGGGGGATTTGGCAATCTACTAATAATTGACCATGGGGGCGGTTATCTTAGTTTGTATGGAAATAATGAGAGCCTTCTGCAAGGAGTTGGCAATATAGTTAAAGCAGGTGACACTGTCGCAACGGTAGGGAATACTGGGGGAAATAGTAATTCAGGGCTATACTTTGAGCTTCGGTTTAAAGGGAAGCCTTTCAACCCGCTCAAATGGGTGAAATTTTAAGAATTTAATTTAGGTCTGTTTAACCAGGCTTTTAACAGAAAAGATTATAAGGAGTGAAAAATGCGTCGTAAATTTAACCATATTTGGCTTATTGGAATTGGAGCCTTGCTTGGCATCCTTATTAGTCTTAATTTCTCCGCCATAGCCGACAGACCATCTAGTGGCCCTCTTCCAATAGACGAATTGAGAGCTTTTACTGAGGTTTTTGGGCGAATCAAGAATGATTACGTTGAAGTTGTTGATGACAAAAAACTAATAAACGAAGCGATTAACGGGATGCTATCGGGACTCGACCCTCACTCCGCATACCTGGATGCCGATGCCTTTAAAGAACTGAAGGTTGGTACCCAAGGAGAGTTCGGAGGTTTAGGAATCGAAGTAGGAATGGAAGATGGGTTTGTTAAGGTAGTAGCCCCTATCGAGGACACTCCTGCTTGGCGAGCCGGATTAAAGTCAGGGGACCTAATAATAAAATTAGACGATGCAAACGTAAAAGGGATGACTCTCAGCGATGCTGTAAAAAAAATGAGGGGTAAGCCCAATACAGACATTGTCCTAACCGTGATCAGGAAAGGGGATACTAAACCGCGTATTATCAAAATAACCAGGGCAATAATTCAGATTCAAAGTGTAAAGTCGGTTCTTCTTGAGCCGGGGTACGCATACTTTAGAGTTACCCAGTTTCAAGAACATACTGGAGAAAAGTTAGCAGAAGCAATAAAAGAAAGGTTTGCAGAAAATAAGGAGCCTATCCAAGGAATTGTTCTCGATCTTCGTAACGACCCAGGGGGACTGTTGAACTCCGCAGTTTCAGTGTCCGCAGCTTTTCTCGGAAAAGAAAAACTAGTGGTTTATACAGAGGGGAGAGCCAGGAATGCTCGCATGAAGTTATATGCTCAACCAAGCTATTATTTGCGCCGTGGAGGGAAAGACTACCTAGCAGATATTCCCCAAGATGCCAAAAGTGCCCCGATGGTGGTTCTGGTCAATGGGGGTTCGGCATCAGCGTCTGAAATAGTAGCGGGGGCTTTGCAAGATCATCAAAGAGCTATAATTATGGGAACTCAAACATTTGGAAAGGGGTCTGTCCAGACGATTCTTCCGTTGGGAAATGAAACTGCTATTAAATTAACGACAGCTCGCTATTACACTCCCAATGGACGATCTATACAGGCTAAAGGCATTACTCCCGACATTGTTGTTGAAGAGGCCACGATTCAGGAAGAAAACGGAGATCCAAACTTAAGAGAATCAGACCTAAATCGACATTTGGAGAATACTGAGAATCAGTCTAGCCCTGGAAGTCAGCCAGATGATTCCAAAAAACCTGGAGAGGAAAATATGCCGACTATAGTTTCCAAAGAAGACTATCAACTTAATCAGGCCATAAATTTACTAAAAGGACTACGGATTATTCGTGCCAATTAAGGCTAATCGATTTAAGAGTATCCAGTAATTGGCCTCACCAAAAGCCCCTATGATGGCAATAACAATATTACCTCATGAACGACGATCAATTACTTAGATATAGCCGCCACATATTGCTGCCCGAGTTCGGGATAAAGGGGCAAGAGACCATTCTAAAATCCCATGCTTTAATCATTGGTGCGGGAGGGCTAGGCGCTCCTGTCAGCATGTATCTAGCTGCGAGTGGACTGGGGAAAATAACCATTTCTGATGGGGATAAGGTTGATTTAACAAATTTGCAACGCCAAATAGTTCATTTCAATAAGAATATTGGGGAAAAAAAAGTGTTTTCAGCACAGGAAACTTTGAAGCTTCTGAACCCTGATACTGTTATCGAGACCATTCCTCAAAAGTTAGATCAAAGAGGCATATTGAACATAGTACAAAAAGCTGACGTCGTAGTAGATTGCACTGACAACTTTCAAACAAGGCACAATATCAATAAGGCTTGCGTTAAATGGGGAAAACCCTTGATCTCGGGTGCCGCTATAAAATTTGAAGGGCAGGTATCGGTTTTTAATCAGAGCGTACCTGACAGCCCATGTTATGAATGCTTGTATCCTGAAAATAATGATTTCGAGGAAACCCGATGTGCTGTTATGGGGGTGTTCTCGCCTCTAGTTGGCATTATCGGATCTATACAAGCCTTAGAGACTCTCAAGACCCTAACCAAAGTTGGCTCAACCATGTTGGGAAAGCTACTTCTATTCAATGGATTAACATCCGAGTGGCAAACCCTCACACTTCACAAGGACCCAGGGTGCAAGGTTTGCAGCGTTAAATCTAAAAATTAGGTTTTTCTTAGTTAACCAAATTACCAATGTGTGAAATCCTCGCATCAACCCAACTGGGTTTCTGCACCCCAGGATTCACCCAAATTGTCTTCATACCCATTAACTTTGCAGTGCGCAAATTTTCTAACGTATCTTCAACCATAATACACCCTGCGGGCTGTAAACGACGTTTTCCCAAAACACGGTGAAAACCCCTTAAACATGGTTTGGGATTAAATTTAGTGCTCTCTATTGAAAAAACATCAACGAACAGACTACTAATACGAAGAATATGTAAAACCAACTTAATATAAAAATATGGAGCATTCGAGTATAGGTATTTTTTTCCTCTTATGGCCTTTAAGATGTGTTTTAACCGTGGCAGGGCGGAAACAGTTTTTCTGGATATTCTGAAGTCGTGAGTAGCTGCCAAAAAGTGATGCGGATCAACCTTGTGATGTTTAATTAATCCAATTATCGTTGCTCCATATCTTTCCCAGTACTTTTGGCGAAGATAGGTCGCCTTATCAAAATCCACATTCAAATATTTAACTATGTACAAGGTCATCAACCGGTTAATTTGAGGATATATATAATATCCTGCATCGTGCAGAGTATTATCTAAATCAAAAATCCAAACCTTTCCCTGAAAACCAGATTGCATGACTACAAAGATTAATCCTCGTCGTAACCGAAGGGAAAGAATAGCAAAATTTTTCAGCTATTACTGATCAAAGTCCCAATCCCTTGGTTTGTCAAGACTTCGAGCAAGAGAGCATGTTCGACACGCCCATCAATCACGTGCGCTGAACCTACCCCACTACTAATGGCACCCAACGCAGCTTTCAACTTTGGAATCATTCCCCCATGTATAACCCCGGTATTCATCAAACTCTCAACCCTGTCGGATGAAAGATTGGTAATTAAATCACCTGTTTCATCAATCACCCCCTCTGTATTGGTTAGTAAAATTAGTTTTTCAGCGTTAAGAACACCCGATAAATTCCCAGCCACCAGATCGGCATTAATATTATATGATAAACCATCCCTCCCTATTCCTATGGGGGCAATAACCGGAATGAACTCGCCTGACTCGAGAAAAGACACAATACTTGGATCAATGTTTTCAACCTCTCCGACCTGGCCAATATCTTTTCCTCCACTGCCACCCACCTCAAGAACAAGTTTCCTAGCAGTTATCATTCCCCCATCCTTCCCGGTCAAGCCAATGGCTTTTCCTCCCTGCTGATTTATTAAACTAACTATTTCTTTATTAACTAATCCACCTAAGACCATCTCTACTAGATCCATTGTTTCACTATCTGTAACCCTCATGCCCTGATAAAATTCCCCTTTTTTGCCCATTTTAGTAAGCGCCCTATCTATTTGCGGTCCACCACCATGCACAACCACCGGGTTCATACCGATAAGCTTGAGAAGGACAACATCACGAGCAAATGATCTTTTGAGGTCTTCCTCAACCATGGCATTGCCACCATACTTAATAACAATTACCTTGTTTTGAAATTGCCTTATATATGGCAAAGCTTCTGATAAGATGTGGGCAGCGCTGTTAGGCTGATTTAGTGGGATTGCCATTGATTTCAAATAATCCTTAGAATTATGGTGTTATCAGTGATAACTTTAACCGATATTGATTCACAGTGCTTGATTGATTAATATTTTTATTGGCCACCAAAACCTAAGTTATTACTATATATATTTTCAATATCAATCACTACTATGACAAAAAACGACTCACTCATAGAATTTCCTACCGATTTTCCTTTAAAAATTATCGGGAAACCCGAAAATAATTTTCAGGAAAACATACTAGAGATAGTGAAACGACATGATGAAAGCTTTGACCCAATAGATGCCGAAATGCGATTTAGTAAATCGAACCAGTATATAAGTATCACTTGCACCATTAAAGCTAATTCTAAAAGACAACTAGATGCCCTTTATCATGAATTATCAAAATTCCCTCAAGCTATAATGGTTTTTTAATAGGTACAATTTTCTAATGGCCCTTGATCATCAAAACCAAAGCACCACTAGTGACATTTTTGTCAAAAACCTTGGCTTAACTAAATATGATATTACCCTTAGAGCAATGCAGGAATTTACATCTAGGAGAGAAATCAACACTTCCGATGAGTTGTGGGTTTTAGAGCACACCAGCGCCTATACGCTCGGCCAATCCGGCAATCTTGAAGATCTTTTTGAAGAGAATAATCCCCAGATCCCGGTAATTAAAAGTGATAGAGGAGGACAGATTACCTACCATGGTCCAGGACAACTGATTATTTACACCCTTCTAGACCTTCGCCGTCGAGGAGAATCAGTAAGAACCCTAGTTAGGAAATTAGAGCACGCAATGATTCAGTTGCTCGGTCGATATGGTGTCAAAGGACATGGATCGGTATCAAAGCCTGGTGTTTACGTAAATGATGCTAAAATTGGGTCTCTTGGGCTTAGAATAAAGAGGGGGTGTTGCTACCATGGACTGGCTTTAAACGTAAATATGGACTTAACGCCCTTTTCAACCATTAACCCCTGCGGCTACCCTGGATTAAAAGTCACCCAATTATCAGACCTAGGGGTTAACGAACAGATAACCAGTGTGCGCAAAAAACTTCTGGAAGAATTAATTTTAGTTTTATGAATAAAAACCAATTACGACAAGTAGGACGTGAGAAAACCTCCCGAAATCCCGTTAAAGTAATCCCAACTAAAAAGATTATTAAACCTCATTGGATAAAAGTTAAGATATCTAACAACGAAAATTATCAAAGAGTAAAAGCCACTTTAAAGACCAAAAAGCTTCACACGGTTTGTGAGGAAGCGTCCTGCCCAAATATTGGAGAATGCTTTGGCAATGGCACAGCAACTTTCATGATATTAGGTGATCTTTGTACGCGACGTTGTCCATTTTGTGATGTGGCTCACGGAAGACCTTTGCCTCCCAAAAAAGACGAACCTGCGAACCTAGCAAAAGCCATATCGGATCTAGAATTAGAGTATGTAGTAATCACCAGTGTTGATAGAGACGATCTAAAAGACGGCGGTGCCGAACATTTCAAATCCTGTGTAAACGCCATTCGTAAGAGTTCACCAGAGACAAAAATTGAGATATTAACCCCAGACTTTAGAGGCCGGTTAGAAAAGGCTCTGGAAATGTTTAAATATGGGTTGCCGGATGTAATGAACCATAATCTTGAAACCGTACCTCGTCTATACAAAGAAGCTAGGCCGGGAGCTAGCTATGAACACTCCTTACTACTCTTAAAAAAATTTAAAAATCTATACCCCTATATCAAAACCAAGTCTGGGTTAATGGTGGGACTAGGGGAAACTGATGACGAGATATTTAAAGTCATGCAGGATCTGAAAGCGTCTAACGTTGATCTATTGACCATCGGCCAATACCTTCAACCTACTAGTGGTCATCTACCTGTTAGAAGATATGTCGCTCCAAGCACATTCAAAAATTACCAAATTGCAGGAAAAGATATGGGATTTAGCCACGTTGCGAGTGGCCCCTTAGTCAGATCATCTTATCACGCAGATCTACAAGCCCAAAATGCAGGCTAACTTCCTAATGAGAAGAAATAATATCTAGGATTTCTAATTCAACATTTTTAGAGCGGCCCCTAAAACTCGGTCACTGGCCAACTCCTGCAAACAATCACTTTTGCTATTTACATGTCGATGACAGCCCTCCAACATGCAGGGAACACAATCTTTCTCTCCTTGAATTATGTAAACATTACCTTTTTTTTGTGATCCCACCAAATTCCAAGGACTATCTCCCGTCGGCATATCATACGTTTTTGGCCAGGGGCCCCATTTCTTAGGATTTGAAGGGCCAAATAATGCCAAGGTAGGAACACCAAGCATAGAAGCCAAATGTGTTACAGCCGTATCGGTACCCACATAGAGACCAGCACCCAACAGACCCCTTGAAAGTTGAGACAAAGTAACCTTGCCAACCAAATCAACTGTATTAGATGGCATGTCGACCATTAGACTATTGGTGTATGCCCTCTCACCAGCCCCTTTTCCACCCACCAGCACTATTTGCAAGCCGGTCAAATTATGAAGTGACTTAGCCAACTTGCGCCAACCCAAAATATTCCAATTCTTGTACATAAATTTTGCATACAAATGAAAAACGATATAAGAACGGTTTTTTGGAAAAGCTTTAGCCTTCGATAACTCCGTTTTTTTTAACAACACCTCAAAATCAAGAACAATATTCCTTTTAACACCCAAAAGTTCAATTACTTTTAAATTCATTATAAGAGTATGAGTATTAGCGTTATCGTATGGAACCCATTTGGTCAACAATCTTTTTTTCCATGCATTTTTTTTATCTATCACTAAAGCACCAAAACTCCTGGGGGCGGCAAACCATGCATAAAAGGTGGGTCGGTCGCCAGGAAGAAGGGAAACAGATAAGTCGTATTTTCGAAAAATCTTTAGCAATAGAGTGGCATGCTCAAAAAAACTGGGCCTCTCATCAACACAAATGACTTTATCTATGTAGGATACTCTACATGGTATATCCTCAGTACCAACAAATAATAGTAAATCGATAATGGCATTAGGATAAGCATCTCGAAGATTTTTAACCGCAGGCAGGCTGAGCAGAACATCCCCAATACGCCTTGTACAAATAACTAGAATATTATTCGGGTTGCCTCCCAAATCACTAATCATTCACCCCCCCTGGGGAAATGTTGATCTAAGCCTTTAATTGCAACAACTCTGTTACTACGCATAGTGTCTTTGAGATGGGCAAGATTGTTATCGAGATTATTTTTGCTATTTTGGAGATGCCATAAATGAAAAACGAGCGCTGCGTAGCGAACGCTTTTATGAAACACTTCCCCATTAACCAGTCGTACAGCCAAATCGGAATCTTCCAAACCCCATCCCTGGAAAGACTCATCCAATCCATTTACCTTCTCAAAATCTTTTCTCCAAAGTGACAAATTACATGTTTTGACTCCACCCCATCTTTTTGGCGTCAGCTTCCTTAAAGGATTATCAGGGAAAGTCAAGAGGGGGGAAATCCCATTAACCTCTCTCTTAAGAAACTTTAGCACCCATTCCCAAAAC
>MDTG01150552.1_pt1 | contig 10907 bp, 9 predicted proteins | sample 811421 | NCBI WGS metagenome assembly MDTG01 (sample SAMN05326645, study PRJNA326480) | marine metagenome | isolation source: seawater | place: Pacific Ocean: South East | collected 2011 | reverse complement strand
TCTTTTCCTATCAATTTGTTTTAATTAAACGGGCATATTCATTATATCTTTGTAAGAACTCAAAACTTTGTTTCTTACATTTAAAGTCATCTGAAATGCAATATTTGAAATTTGCTGTTGCATAATAACCTTTGTAAGGTCAGTTTCTTTACCAAGTTCATAATCTTTGGTAATTTGAGAGGCTTTGTTCTGACTTTCAGCAACAGAATTAATAGCATCGTTAATTTTTTTTGAAAACTCTTCAGTTTTTTTATTTCCTGAAAAAACCTCATTTGCTTTTTCTAGAATATTCTCCCTAAGAATATCTGTGCTTATATTTTGTCCTGCAATCTTCATAACATTTTTTTCCTTTTAAGTTACTTTGGCGTAAGCCAATTGGTCTGCAAAAGTTTCAATTGATGTGTTTTCATTAATTTTTGATAATGACTTGTCTATCATTATAGATTTATCATCAATGATGTTGCCATTACATAAAACAAGCGCTCTTTGAAGAGTGTTTTCTAGTTCTCTTACATTTCCAGGCCAATCGTGACTTAACAATAATTTCCTAGCTTCACCAGTAATATAGGGTACAATTTTACTTTCATGATTATGTTTATCTAAAATTTTGATTGATATAGGTAATATATCATCTTTTCTAGATAATAAATTACGAGTTTGAAGCGGAAATACATTAAGTCTGTAATATAGATCCTCTCTAAATCTAGACTGATTAACCTCATGTGCCATATCTCTATTTGATGTTGCCAAAACTCTTACATCAACGTCAATATCCCTTTGTCCACCAACTGGAGTAACTTTTCTTTCTTGCAACACTCTTAATAATTTTGCTTGTAAAGATAGAGGCATCTCAGATATTTCATCTAAAAGTAATGTTCCATTATCAGCTGCTCTAAAAATTCCTTTATTAGCATTTGAAGCACCAGTAAACGCACCTTTTTCATGACCAAAAAGAATTGCCTCTAACATATTTTCAGGAATAGCAGCACAATTAACAGCAACAAATGGTGCATCTTTTCTATTAGAATGTTCATGAAGATAGTTTGCTAATACTTCTTTTCCAGATCCTGTAGGACCATTAATAAAAACTGTAACATCCGTGCTAGCCACTCTTCTAGCCAAAGACAACAATTCATATGTTTTTGCATCACCAGCTGAAAAAGATATATTTGGACAACATGTACTGAATATCAATTCTAAAGAATACTTGTCTGTGTAATCTGCAACTTTAATCCTTTTAACAGCTCCACCTAATTCTTCATTAATCTCTACTCCATTACAATTACTATCATCAGTAATGATAATTATCTTTGTCAATTTAGCTTCTTTTGCAATTGAAACTAGTTTTGATGAACCCCCAATTTCATTCTCAAAAATATTTGAACAAACAATAGTATCAGCTTCATAACCAACTAGATCAATACCAAAAAAGTCTGGTTTTGAGCTACCTATTCCTGCCTTTATAACTGTAATATCTCTTTTTTCTAAAATATCACACAAATTATTAGCTATCTTTAAACTATTATTTACAACAATAACTTGGCTCATAAAACACTCCTAAAATTATTAAAAGTAAAGAAGCAAGAAGCTTGCCAAATTATGGTTATTCATGCTCAGTTAGTTAATTTTAATTGAATTTAAATCATTTTTTTTCATATAAGATTGATTTATTTTGTAAAATGTCATTAATATGACAAATGTTTTACTAATTTTACAATTATTTGACGGTTTTTTCATATGAATGTTGTCGATAAACTAACTAATTCACCAAATAAAGATAAGTTTATATTAAATAAAATCAATGAAATGATTGATGGTGATAGTCCTATTACTAAGTCAATGAAAAATTTAATTGCTATGGTTTCTCAAACAGATAGTACGGCATTAATATTAGGTGAAACGGGGACGGGTAAGGATATTGTTGCTCAAGCAATCCACAAGTGTTCGGAAAGAAAAGGTCCTTTTATTACTATAAATTGTGCCGCAATTCCGTCCGAATTGCTAGAGTCAGAACTTTTTGGACATGAAAAAGGATCATTTACAGGTGCAGACAAACTAAGAAAAGGAAGATTTGAGCAATCTAGTGGTGGCTCTCTTTTTCTTGACGAAATTGGTGATATGCCCTTACCTCTTCAAGCAAAATTACTAAGAGCAATTGAGAGTAAATCAATACAAAGAGTAGGTGGTACAGACGATATAAAAATTAATTTGAGATTGATTTGTGCAACACATAGAGACCTCGAAAAAAAAGTTGAGACTGGAGAATTTAGGGCTGATTTATTTTTTAGAATTAATGTTCTTCCAATTAATGTGCCCTCTTTAGCAGAAAGAAGAACTGACATTCCTAATCTTCAAAAAACACTCTTAAATAACATTAAAGTTGATGAAATACAAAAACCAATTTTTACAACTGACGCAATAACAGCACTTTGCAAACATAACTGGCCTGGTAATGTTCGTGAATTGAAAAATGTAATAGAAAGAGCATGTATAATTTTTCCTGGGAAAGAAATATCAAGCACAAATGTCTATGAAAATTTACTAAGATTAAAAATACCAACAATTGCAGAAGAGCAAGATACACTTTGGGAAATGACATCTGATTTAAGTGGGATAGATAATCTTGAAGATGACAATTCAAATAGTAATCTTGAAAATTACTTACCACACCCCAAAAATTATAAGAATTGGTTTTCTTTTTATGATGAAATAGACTTGAGGAGACATCTCCAAGATGTTGAAATTGTTTTAATAGAAGAAGCTCTGGCAAAATCAAATAACAAGGTAGCCCTAGCTGCAGATAAACTAAAGCTTAGAAGAACCACATTAATTGAAAAAATGAAGAAATATTCGATTAATGTTGATTAATGACTATTATTTTTTAATTTTGTGATGTTTTTTGCAATTAATTTGAATACACCATCCCACGGCTCCCAAATATTTCTCTCGAATATGTCCACACAAGAGTTTAGTGGGTTCAATAAAATATTATTCCACGAACTTTGTTGCCAATTAGCAATTTTAGTCGACGTTCCAACACCTCCAGAGATAAATGGTACAGTAGTCTTAATGGATATAACCATATCTAACGCTGCACAGAGTGCAGCCACGTCATCAATATTATCAAAATGATCTAAATCATCAAAATTATGTACTTTAACTCCAAATTCATCTTCAATTTTAGTTAAATCTTCTTCAAAATCTTTGTATTGTAGGTTTATTAGTGTTATTTTGGGAATCTTAAGAACAGAAGACCAATCCGATATAAAACTATTATTTGTTTTTCGTCCAGGAGATATATTCGAGGTTTTCCATCCTATCCCTATATAAGGACCATTTCCTATAGAGCTCAGGCGTTCTCTCCAAAAGTTAACTCTTTTTGGATCGGGAACAAGATGAGCAGAGATACTGTCATTATCTTCAATTTTATCAATAAAATGCTTATAAAGACTTCCCAACGGTAAATGAAAGTCAAAGTCATCTCTTTTTGTATCAAAACTTCTATCCTCAGGTTTGATTTCTACATTTGGAAAGGAGCGTTTTAACAATGGCACTAATTTTGGTTGGCACTCTAAAATACAGTGTTTAGCTTGAGTTGATATAAATGATAAACAAGATGTCCAATTTAAAGTATCTCCAATTCCCTGTTCGCTCCAAAGAAGTATTGTTTTATCATGAAGGTTTTGCTTACCATCCCATAATGGTTGTATCAATTTTCTCTGTTTTTTAATGAGTTTTTGAGTTTTCCAACGCCATTCATATTTATCAAGACCTTCTTTCAATTTACCAGAATTAAGAAGAGTAAAGCTCATATTTTGATGTGCTTCAGCAAAATCAGGTTTGAGTGAAAGCGCTTTATTATAAGCGTCTAATGACTCATCTAGTCTACCTAAGTCTTTTAAAATTAATCCAATATTATTGTAAGCGTCAGCATAGTCAGGCTTGAGTAAGATAGATTTTTCATATGCTTCAACTGCTTTATCTAGATTACCTTGATGGTTTAGAGAAATGCCCAAATTATTATATGCCTCAGCATAATTAGGCTTAAGTGATATTGCTTTATTATAAGCCTCGAGTGATTTGTCTAATTTACCTTGGTTTCTAAAAACATTACCAATTTCATTATACACTTCAGTATATTCCGGTTTAATAGACAGAGCTTTTTTGTAATTTTCCATAGATTCATCAAACTTACCTTGATCTTGAAAAAAATCGCCCATATTTTTATAAATTTCAGCATAATTGGGGTTTAGCGATATTGCTTTATTAAAAGCGTCAATTGCTTCGTTAAACTTTCCTTGACATTGTAAACTTAACCCCAAATTATTATAGGCCTCAGGGTAATTAGGTCTAATACAAATAGATTTTTTACACGCATATATAGCCTCTTCTAATCTACCAATATCTTGAAGAATCGTAGCCAAATTATTATAAGCCTCAGCAAAATCAGGTTTAAGTAAAGTTGCTGTATTAAAAGCATTTATGGCTTCGTCCACATTTTTTTGGTCTTGAAAAGTTAAACCCATATTATTGTATGCATCGGCATAATCTGGTTTAATTGAAATTGATTTTTTATATGCTTCAACAGCTTTATCAAAGTTACCCTGGTATTTCAGTGTGTTACCTATATTATTTAAAGCCTCTGCATAGTCAGGTTTAAGTGTAAGCGCTTTATTAAAAGCGTCTAAAGCTTTATCTAACTTTCCTTGTTTTCGTAATGATGAACCAAGATTATTAAAACCGTCAGCATAATTTGGATTTATTTCAACTACTTTCTCAAAAGCATCAGATGCATGTTCAACTTTATTCAAGCCCATATTTGCAGCTCCTAAGAAATTCCATACAATAAATGACTGTGGATATAACTTTGTAAGTATCTGAGTTTGTTCAATTACAGCTGATAATTGTCCTTGATTATAGAGATTGACTAGTTGGTTAATTATATTTTGAGGTGGATTATTTACTTTATTATTTTTATTGAATTTGCCAAGAGCTTCAAGTCCTTGCTGCGCTCTAATATTCTTTGGAAAAGCTACTAATATTGCTTGATATAAATCTTTAGCTTTTGTTATTTCATAATTTTTTACATGTGATCTAGCCTTCATAAGTGCCTGATCCACAGATAGTTTTGCCAACATTGCATATTTCTCTTACATTATAATCACATAAAGTTTGCAAATGCTGTGCCAAGCAAAAGTTTGAAATTATGAAATAATATTTAGTAATATTTAAAGATTTTCTATTAAAACTTTGGGTATAATTAAATATGAAAAAAATAAATGTATTATTAATTGTTTGTATTTAATAATATTTTTGATTTAATAATTTACCAACTTTAATGAATTCACATCAGCTTTCAAACTTTTTGATAATAAAATTTCATTCCTTTATGTTCAACATAAACTGGATACTCATCAAAGTGAAATGCTTTTATACGCCGGAAACACTCTTCTGTAGACATATTCAAATCAATCCTTTTCATTTTATTAATATCGCTAATTGTTCGAGCATCCCGTGTCCAACGGAAATTCGAAGATTTGTCAGATATTTTTTTAATTTCATTGTAGGATTTTTTAGAAAGTGTTTTAAGAAATTTTTTAAATACTTCAACTGAAAATTCTTTTGTTTTTTCAATCAAAGTTTCAATTGTAAAACTTGTATCTATTGGAAATTTAAATACATCAATTATTTTCCCATTATCAAATTTCTTATTCATCAAATGTATAGTGATGCCAAAAAACTTTGCATCTTCATACAGAGCCCAACAATAAGGACCACTTCCTGGAAACCTAGGTGTTGCAGGATGAAAGTTTAGGGAAAGAAACTTTGCATTGTTAATTAGATATTCTGGTAAAAGCCAATAATTTCTATATGAAAATATGAAATCACCTTTCCAACTTGTAGCTTTTAATGGTAAATTTTCTCCTCTTTTTTTACTATATACTACTGTAATGTCCATTTCATAATTTATTAACTCTTCTATACATCTTTCCGTATGAACACAATTAAGAGCACCAAAAAAAAGACAAGATTTATCTTTTAAAAAATTAGTTAACATTTTTTTTATTACTCTCATGCAATGAAACATAATAAATCTTCAGAAGGGATGTTGGCTTTTTAATCTTAATTTCGTTTATTTGATCTACGATAATTATCATTTTAATTCCCAAATTTATAAAGATTTAACTATACTTATCATCAATGTTAATGCCTATTATAGGCTACTTTATTTATTGAAAAGAATGTTTTTCAATTTTAAAATTTCATCACACCATAGCTAAAATATTGTTATTAATACTGGAAAATTTTTTCGAGTCTTTTAGTTCATTTAACCGTATTGGCATAGTAATTGCTCTTTTAAAGTTAATCAAATCAAACTTTAGTGGCAAGTTAAAATGGCAATAGGTTTCACGGTTGATGGTACTAATCCCTTCAATGCTATATTCTTACCATTGGCAAACAAGTTTGCTAATAGTCTATATAATCAGGGAGTTCACGTTTTTAATGCTCCTTCTGTGTTAAATGAATATAATTCAAGAATTATTTTTGGTGCACACGCAAACCCAAATTTTTGGTTGAAAAATAAAAATAGTAAGGATATTTTCGTTAACTTTGAACCAATATTCTTAGAAAATTGGCAAAATGATAATACTTCTTATATGTCGTTAATGAGAAATTCTAGAGTATTAGATTATTCAAAAAAATCAGAAATTTACACTAAATATTTTAATTTGTTTCCAATACCTCCTTTTTATAAATCTAATGGTAATATTGAAAAGAACACTGACGTTCTTTTTGTAGGAAGTATAAATGAACGTCGTAAATTAGCTCTTACTAAATTACTAAATAAAGGAATAAATCTTAGTATAAAGTTTAAAATTTTTGGAAATGATCTTTTGAAACTGATTGAAAAATCTAAATTGTTTTTGGATATAAATTTCCATAAACATGAAGCAATTTTTAACATATTTAGATTTTGTTTATGCTCAAATACTGGAACTGTTTATACAGGAGAATCAGGTATAACCTCTGATTACCCAGAAGTTGAAAAACTTCTCGGTTTAACAATAACCGACGATATTCAAGAACTTTCAAAAATTATTATAAAATTAAATAATGATAACGAATATCGACAATATGCTCTAAAAATCCAAAGAAATATTGCAGAGACTTTAGAAGATAAATTTCAAGTTTTTTCCAGAGCATTTGCTGAGGAATTCAAATGAAAATTTTATTGATAAACTGGAAACCTAAATTCGAATTTGAAGATGCCCTAAAATTTTTAATCTGTGGTTATCTGAAAGAAAGTAAATTGGCATGATACGAAAAGGGGTTCTTTTAGCTGGTGGTAACGGTACTAGGCTTTTTCCTAGTTCTGCATCTATTTCTAAACATCTTTTGCCTATTTATGATAAACCTATGATATATTATTCTTTATCAACATTAATGTTAGCAAATATTAAAGATATTTTGATAATTTGTAATAGTAAGGATTTACCAATCTTTGAAAAGCTTTTTACTGAGACTATTGATCTTGGGATTAATTTCTCATTTGCAGAGCAATTAGAGCCTCGAGGGGTAGCACATGCATTAATAATAGCTGAGAATTTTATAGGAAATGACTCATGTTGTTTAATATTAGGTGATAATTTTTTTTATGGGCATAATCTATCAAAAAGTTTAAAGAATATTTCACAATCAAAAAATAACACAATTATTGCCTATCCAGTTATGAATCCAAGCAATTTCGGCGTAGTTGAGTTTGATGAAAAGCTGAATATTACTGGACTTAATGAGAAACCCTTAAAGCCAGCTTCAAGATATGCAATTACAGGATTATATTTTTTTGACAATACAGCACCTGAAAGAGCAAAATTGGTTTCAAAAAGTAATAGAAATGAGTTTGAAATCGTAGATGTACTTAAAAGTTACCATAAAGATAGATGTCTTACCCTAAAATTAATGGGACGGGGTGATGCTTGGCTTGATGCTGGATGTCATGAAAGTTTAATTGATGCTTCTTTGTTTGTAAGATCAGTAGAAAAGCGTCAAGGGTTGAAAATAGGTTGTCCAGAAGAAATAGCATGGAGAAAAAAATGGATTAGCAATGAAGAACTTTTGAATATTAGTAAAAAATATTCAAAAAGTTCTTATTCAAATTATTTGAATTCATTACCTATCGAAAAAATTATGGGAGCTCTTTAAATGATTATAAAGCCAATGGAAGAATTCGAATTAATGAATGAAAACGAAGGCATACCTCTTTTCAAACCTTATATTCCTAAAAATACTGTAAAGTATGTTACAGACACACTTAACTCAAGATGGATTGGAGAGGGCCCTAAGGTAAAACATTTTGAAAAACAATTTGCTAAATTTGTGAATACTAAATCGAGCTGTGTTGCTGTTAATAGTGGAACAGCTGCTTTACACCTATCTTATATTCTTTCAGGTGTTAAAAAAAATGATGAAGTAATCTGTCCACTTTTTACATGTACAGCCACTAATCTTCCAATTTTATATCAAGGTGCAATCCCAATTTTTTGTGACATAAGTAAGAACAATCTAAATATGAATGTAGATGATATAGAAGGTTTAATAACTGAAAAAACTAAGGCTGTCACTGTTGTTGATTATGGAGGAGTTCCAAATAATTATAAAAAACTAAGAAATATTTGTGATAAATACAATCTTAAACTGATAAGTGACTGTGCACATTGTCTAGATGGAGAATATAGACATAAGCGTATTCATGAATGGTCTGATTTTACGATATATTCTTTCCAAGCAATAAAAACAATGACAACAGGTGATGGGGGTATGTTAATTTGTTCAAATGTTACTGACGAAAAATTAGCAAAAAAAATTCGTTGGTTTGGAATTGATAGACAAAAAAAACAGCAAGGAATTTGGGAAAATGATGTTTTAGAACTTGGCTTTAAATATCATATGAATGATATTGCTGCATCGATAGGAATTGCAAGTCTAGAGGAAATAGAAAAAACATTAAAAAGACGTCGTCAAATATTTAGTCGTTATAAAAAGAATCTTAAAAACATTGAGTATAAAATTTTTGAAAATAATCAATATAATTCTAATTTTACACCCTGGCTTTTAACTTTAAATTGCGGTGAAAAAAGAATTGACCTCATGAATAATTTAAGAAAAAATGGAATAGAAAGTGCACAAGTTCATTATAGAAATGACAGATACTCAATTTTTGGAAAACAAAATAAAAATTTCAAGAACATGGACGCAATAGAAGACTCTTATCTTGTTATTCCAATGTATCCACAATTGCGAAATAGTGAAATTGACAACATTTCAAAAATAATTTTAAAAGTTCTACAATAGTAAACAAAAATTCAATCTACAATGAATTTATTTTAGACATAAATGGTTTTGGGAGCATTTCCTTCAAAATAATTTTGATAAACTGAAAGATATGCAGTTTCCAAACTTTTTGTGTATAGTTCACTATTGAATAGTGGATGTGACAAACGATTTATTTTAAGCTTTTCTTTTATTTTCATAAGATTTGTTGGTTTTTTTGCTAAATCTAAGATTAAGTTTTCATAATCATCAGAGGATTTGGTAACAAGTTCTGGGAGTCCAACTGCATTTAATAAACTAGCTGCGACACGAGCGACAAAGCTCTCTCCAATTTTTGTGACTACTGGAAGACCAGTCCAAAGTGCATCACTAGCTGTTGTATGAGCATTAACATTAAAAGTATCTAAAAAAATATCTGCAAGACAATGACGTGAAAGATGTTCATCGTGCGGTAACCTATCTGCGAAAATTAGACGATTTCTAGCTATACCTCTTTTTTCAGCTTCTTTTTTAAGATTATCCATTGCCCAAGTATTTGACTTCATCAACCAAAGAACACTTCCATCAACTTTTCCGAGTAACCGCATCCAGATGTTAAATTCTTTCGGCGAGACTTTGTAATTATTATTAAAACAACAGAATACAAATCCATCACTCGGTAATCCCATATCTTTTCTTGTAAAAGTATTTTCAGAGATTTTTCTTGTATTGTCAGTTGGTTGGTAACTATTAGGTAAATAGATAATATTTTCTGTGTAATGATGTCGTTTATTTTCTGGAATTATTGTATTATCAGCAATGATATAATCTATAAAATTTGTACCTAATGTTCCAGGATAACCAAGAAAACTTATTTGTAGTGGAGCTAATCCAAATGCAAATGGTCTTAGACGGTGATTCTTTGTAAAGCCTTTCAAATCAATAGCAATATCTAATTTATCCTTCTGAGCAAGTTCAGCAATTTGTATATCACTCAAGTCATTTACATCGTAAAAATTATTTACGTTATTAACTACTTTTTCACGCATTTTATCTTGCGTGTTAGGTCCATAAGAATAAGCGTTAATTATAAACTTGTTTTTGTCATGATCTGTAAAAACTTTAGACATCAAATGCATAGTGGCGTGCTCGTGAAAATCTGCACTAAAATACCCTACACGTAAATATCTAGGTTTCGAAATTGGTGCTGCTGGTACTGTGAACAATTTATTAGGTAATTTCTGTTTTGCGTAATTTTCGGATCTTTTTCTATGGGATTTTGGTGAGTCTTCAAAAGAAAGAACTGAAAATGGTTCAATACATTCTTTTTTAATTCCTAAAAAGGGGATTAATTCTTTTTCTTTTTTAATAGAGTTCCAATCACAAATATTTGCTTGTTGATGAAGTTTATGCGCTCTAGCTGTCTCATAATTAGGGTTAAGGGATAATGATTTTTCAAATGAATTAATAGCCTTAACAATTTTACCTTGATCTTGATAAATTAAACCAAGGTTATTGTAAGCACTTGGATAATTAGGCTTAAGTAAAATAGATTTTTTATATGCATCTATTGCTAATTCATATTTATTTAAATC
>MDTG01347089.1_pt1 | contig 10908 bp, 6 predicted proteins | sample 811421 | NCBI WGS metagenome assembly MDTG01 (sample SAMN05326645, study PRJNA326480) | marine metagenome | isolation source: seawater | place: Pacific Ocean: South East | collected 2011 | reverse complement strand
TTTATCAATTCATAAAAATTCTCAGATTAAAGGGGCAGTAAACCTAGACGGCGTTCCGATGGAAGTGTTAAAACTTTTTCCTATTAATTTGTTATTGCATAAAAAAATTCCGCTTGAAGGTTTAATGAACGGTTTTTTGGTCATTACTCAAGATGGGAACTTAGATACAAATGTAGAACTTGGACCAATAGCTGTAAAGCTTAAAGGTAAATTGGATGAGACTGTAATAAATCTTAAAAATGAGGGCATTATATCTTTAAACCTAGATTCTAAACTTATAAATTACTTGCAGAAAGTAATAAGTGTTGATAGCGCACCAAAAATAGATATATCCATTTTTAGTGGAACCATTCCCATAAAAAATATGGAAGATATCAAAAAATACGCTATTAATGCTATAGTTAATATTTCTCCTATATTATTCATTATTAATGATTTGGAAGAGAAAATTACGCTCAACAGTTTCAGTGGGTATTTAAACAAACCATTAGCTTCAAATCCATTTGAAATAGGTTTAAAATCACTATTGGAAAACTCCAAAAGCAAAGAAATAGGAATAGAATTTAAAACCTTATCATCTTTTGCCAATCACACGCTTAAGGTAGATGAGCTAGAACTGAGGATTCAAAATTTTTTGACAGATATTTTTAGACTAGTTAGTCCAACTGTAGATTTATCTAGTTACTTGGGAAGTAGCTTTTCTACCACATTTAAAAAAGAGGGTTCTCAGTTTAAAGGGAATATCCAAACTCCTTTAATGGATATACCAAAAATACAGTTTGAGATTACTAACGCCCTTAAAGTAACGAAACCTGTAAAATTTACCTATATTTATGAGGGTTTTTCAACAAAAATCCAAGGAATGATAAATCATTTGGACATACCTCTTGAAAACTTTCCAGCTAAAATAAAAAACACTGAAATCGAAAGTTCTTTTAGCTCTGATATATTATGTATCCCCTCACCGCATACTAAACGGCCTGTAGTATTAAAAGATTTCACAGGGCGTTTAAAAGGCGAATTATTTAAAGATTTTGGTTTCTGCATTCTTGGGGTTGTTGAATTAGAAAATCAAAATGAAATCTTTTTAAATATTGCTCCCGAACTTCCTTTCGAAATGTCTGGCTCAGGTTCGTTATCGGAAAAAAATATTATCGAGAAATTTCACATGGAAATACTTGGCAATGAACTAAATGGATCTTTTAACGCGCAGATAGATAACCATAATTTCCAATTGACAAAGCCTTTTAAGGGAGCATATAGCATAGAACCAAAAAAAGTAAATTCTGCATTAGAAAAGCTTAAAAGCCCTTTAATTATTGCCTCGCCCTCCAAAATAGAACTATTTGTTCAAGCTGTATCTTTCCCTCTGGATAATTTTTCAATTGAAAATATTGTTTTTGATTTAAGATGCTCTACAAAATCATTGCAGTTAGAAGGACTCGAAAATAGAAAATTAATTAGCTGTTCCAATGTCGTTTTTGATGCGAGTAAACCCCTAGCTAACTCATTAACTCATTTAAAATGTTCTGGACGATCTGATGAAATAGGCGAAGAAACTGCTAATTTCATGTTCAGTAGTTCAATAGATCCAGTAAATAAAATTTTAGATAAACTTTCATGCGAAATAAATAATTTACAAACATCGCTTCTAGATATTTTTATTGGAACAAGGGGGACCTTGCCCTATATTGCCGGTAATACGTTAAATTTAAATTGTTTCATTGATGATGGTATAGCAGCTCAAAGCATTGACATAAATATAGATGCCCCAAACCTAGATCTTAACGGAAACTTTGAGCTGATCAAAGATAACAAAGTTCTAAGGTTGACTAAGCCAGCATCGGTGTCCTACAAATACTCCCAATCATCATTTGATGCTATACTCAATTTTTTTGCTCTGACAAATATCGGTGATTTACAACGTTTACGCGCTTTAGAAATAATGAATAAAGGTGCGCTGAAATGCGTTGTAAAAAATTTAGTAGTACCTTTTGAAACGCTAAAAAATAATCCAGAGACTACCAAAGAGCTCATTTCTATGAGTACTTTAGATGCATCCATAACCTTTAGCGATTTGGAATTAGGGACGCCAAATCCTGATGAGTTACTTACAATTAATAACTGCGCCCTTGATTGTAATAAAAACCAGGGATCACAACACCCGTTTCGGCTCAATTATGTCTCATCGATGAGCTCTAGCATAACTAAAGAGAATGGTATGTTAAAAGGAAGCGCTTTTTTCAATTTTTCGAGCACACCCAGCTTGAAAAATGAACGATCATATAAAACAGGTTTTAATGCAAAACTTTCAAAAATTCCTACGGCTTTGCTAGATATTTTATCGTTTTACGATCCGATTACATCAATTTCTCTTTCAACTTTTACCGGTAATCTTATTAGCGGATCATTAGCTATGTCATTTAATGATCTCGAAGGTCCTATTACCGCAAATATAAATAGCCCATCTGCCAACATAAATTTAGATGGCAAAATAGTCAACCAGCATCTCCTTCTTAATTCCCCTCTTAATGCCTCCTTTAAAGTATCAAAACAGCTAAACGAAATCCTTTTTAAGTCAATCAACCTTTCTCTTGAAAGCTCAGAAAAACCTGTAACATGTTTTATCGATAGCCGCGACTTTAGTTTTAAAATGAGTGGATTGAAAGCAGGAAACCTCACTATTGGCAAGGGAGAGGTAGATTTCGGAAAAATGGTTGCAAAAGATCAAGGTTCTGCCCGTGATATTAATATAATGTTTGAGCTTATAGACAAAGGCAGTATACCCATTTGGTTCGCTCCTTTAAATTTTTCAATGAGAAAAGGTGTTTTTTCTATTGAAAGAACAGAATTTTTATTTGATAACCTATTAGAATTATGTTTTTGGGGAAATATAGACCTCAACAAATCATATGTTGATTGTGTATTAGGACTTACTAAGCAAGCATTAAATACTTCATTAGGTATAAAAAAAATCGATGATAATTATGTTTTGATGGTTCCCGTGAAGGGAGCATTTGGAAATGTTAAGCTAAATACGGGAGCTGCTGCAGGGAAAATAGCATTTTTGCTTACCAAAAAGCATTTACAAAAGAAAAAAGGGTTTTTTGGACAAGTATTAGATGTTGTCGAAAATTTATACGACAATCAGTCTTTAGTTCCTCCTCCAAAAAAACCCTTTCCATGGGATTAAAATGTTGTACTACGCTATTGTAATTTTGTCTTCTAAGTAAACAGCTTGAATAGAACGCAGCAGTTCAACACCTTTTTTCAGTGGCCTTTGGAACGCTTTACGTCCAGAAATTAGCCCCATTCCTCCTGCTCTTTTGTTAACTACTGCTGTATACAAAGCATCTTGCAAATCGTTGTTGCCCGAAGCACCACCAGAATTGATAAGTCCTGCGCGTCCCATATAATTGTTTATCACTTGATAGCGAGTTAAATCAATAGGATGATCAGTTGAAAGCTCTGTATACATCCTATCCACTTGCTTACCAAATGATAATTCTTTAAAACCCCCATTTATGGTAGGTAGTTTTTGTTTGATAATGTCTGCTTTGATCGTCACGCCTAAATGATTGGCTTGACCTGTCAGATCTGCTGCGGTATGAAAGTCTTTATCTTTAGTCTTAAAGTGAGAATTTCTTGTATAGCACCAAAGAATAGTTGCCATACCAAGTTCATGGGCTCGTTCAAAGGCTTGAGCAACTTCAATTATTTGCCTATCACTTTCAGCGGAACCGAAGTAAATGGTGGCTCCTACTCCTTTACATCCCATTTCGTAGGCTTGTTCAATAGAACCAAATGAAATTTGATCGTATGTATTTGGATAAGTCAAAAGCTCGTTATGATTAAATTTTAAGATAAAAGGTATTTTATGCGCATATTTTCTAGCAACAGAGGAAAGTACACCAAGCGTGGAAGCAACGGCATTACATCCGCCCTCGATAGCGAGCTTGATAATATTTTCTGGATCGAAATAGTCGGGATTTGGGGCAAAAGATGCTCCTGCGGTATGTTCTATGCCTTGATCTACTGGCAGAATTGAAAGATAGCCAGTACCTGATAATGCTCCGCAGTTTAAAATTTCTTGGATACTTTGCAGCGTTTTAATTGAACGGTCTGAAGGTCCAAAAATTCTATCGACCCAATCACCACCAGGGATGTGTAGCGCAGTTTTTGGAATTGTTTTGCACTGGTGCTCAAGAAGAAACGAGGCGTGCTCCCCCAAATTTTCTATAATTTCATCGTAATTCATAAATTTCTCCTTTGGACATATAGTATATTTTTTACTTATACACTTTTTTGTTTTTTTGACAAAATTTGTAAATGGCCTTATATTAAATTTGTTTTGTTCAGTCTTTGTTTAGTTGTTTAAATATGAAATATGTTTCTCTTTTTTTAAGAGGATCTAAGAGTTCTATTAATAAGAATTAGGGTTACTGTGTTTTTAAAAAAAGTTGTCATTCTTGTTTCTTCTCTTTTCCTAGTTGCTAGCGCTACATTTTTCCTCATGAAAGCAGCACCTGGAGATCCTTTTATCCAAGAACAAGCGGTTCCTGAGGAAATTATTAAAAGCTTATATGCCCATTATGGGCTCGATAAACCTATTTTTTTTCAATATATTAAATATCTCAAAGGATTAATCACTTTTAATTTAGGCCCCTCATTTAGATATGAAGGCCGAACTGTTAATGATATTATTTCTGAAGGGTTCCCTGTATCTTTTATTCTTGGACTCGAAGGGCTAATTATTTCCCTTGTATTCGGGGTTTTTTTTGGGACTGTTGCCGCATTAAATAGAGGAAGATGGCCCGATAGACTTGCGATGGTGTTTGCCGTTTTTGGCATTTCCTTTCCAAACTTTATTATGGCAACGTTTCTACAGTATTTTTTTTCGATGAAACTTAATTTACTTCCTGCAGCAAGGTGGGGAAGCTTTAACCATACTATCTTACCTGCGTTATCAATAGCGGCTTTGCCAACAGCATTCATTGCGCGATTAGTAAGATCAAGCACCCTAGAAGTCCTTGAACAAGACTATATTCAAACAGCGCGATCGAAAGGGTTGTCAATTTATAGAGTGATTATCAAACACATCTTAAAAAATAGTTTTTTACCGGTAATCTCCTACATAGGTCCCCTTACAAGCGGGATTATAACAGGAAGCTTTGTAGTTGAAAAAATATTTGGCATTCCAGGTTTGGGCGGCTGGTTTGTGTCTAGTATTTCTAATAGAGACTACACGGTAATTATGGGAGTAACAATGTTTTATAGCAGTTTATTGATGTTGTCTACATTTTTAGTGGATATTATATATTCAATTCTCGATCCTAGAATTAATTTTTCACAAAAAAAAATCTAGCAGATGAAATCTAAAGCAGCGCAAATAAAGGCAAATATTTTTCCAAGAGCAATTCCCATGAAAATTGGTTTTTGGAATACCTCCTACGCAAGGCTTTATAGAAATAAAATAGCATGTATTTCTCTTGCTGTAATAGCTTTGCTTCTTTTCTGTGCAATAATTGTGCCTTATTTAAGTTCCCATACTTATTACGAAACACACCTTTCACTTAAAAATACCGCACCTTGTAAAAGGTTTTGGTTTGGAACCGATGAGCTTGGACGGGATCTTTTTGTACGTATTTGGTGGGGCGCTAGAATATCCCTTTTTGTGGGTATAACAGCAGCTCTTATTGATATGGTTATCGGGGTGTTATTTGGGGCTTTTTCTGGCTTAATGGGTGGCAAAGTGGATGAGTTCATGATGCGATTATGCGATATACTCTATTCATTACCCTATTTACTAGTTGTCATTCTCCTAATGGTTATTTTCAAACCTGGTTTAGCAACTATTATTATTGCATTAACCATTACTGGCTGGATAAATATGGCGCGTATTGTAAGGGGCCAAATATTACTTATAAAAGAATATGATTTTATTCTTGCATCGCAAATGCTTGGCGCAAGTAGGTTAAGAATTCTTGGAAGGCATCTTATTCCAAATTGTTTTGGTCAGATTATAACAACTATGACCCTTACTATTCCAACCGCAATATTTTCAGAGGCTTTTTTGAGTTTTTTAGGGCTAGGTGTTCAAGCTCCATTTGCTAGCTGGGGAACTATGGCAAGTGACGGTTTATCAGCTATGAGATACTACCCGTGGAGGCTATTTTTTCCTTCTATATTTATATGTATAACAATGCTTGCATTAAATATTATCGGTGATGGTATACGCGATGCATTTGACCCAAGGATAGAACATTGAGCTCATTACTTGAAATTGATAATTTATCAATATCCTTTGCAAAAGATGAAAAAAAAGTATTTGCGGTTCAGGGCATTAGCTTTAATCTAAGTCAGGGAGAAACTTTAGGCATAGTTGGAGAGTCCGGATCCGGTAAGACTACTGCCGCAAAATGCATAACAGGGCTGCTATCACCTCGAAATACACGCATACAGTCGGGCAAAATTTTGTATAGAGGTGAAGATCTTTTGAGAAAAAATGAGCGGCAAATGCAAAAGATTCGGGGAAGGGAGATAAGTATGATCTTTCAAGATCCAATGACCTCTTTAAATCCAACAATGCGAATTGGCGCACAAGTTATCGAAGGCTATGCATTTCACAATCCAAAGGCTACAAAGATTGAACGATTTGAGCATGCAGTAGATTTACTTCAGCGTGTTGGAGTTTCAGATGCACATACAAGAATGAATCAGTTTCCCCATGAGCTCAGTGGAGGGATGCGTCAAAGAATAATGATTGCAATTGCAATGATTTCATCACCAAATCTCTTAATAGCTGATGAACCAACAACGGCTTTGGATGTTACTATTCAAGCTCAGATTCTTAAAGTTTTAAAAGAAACTCAAGAAAAGGATGGAACAAGTATTATATTAATTACTCATAATTTGAGCATTGTATCAAGTTTTTGTGATAGGGTTATCGTGATGTATGCCGGCAAAATTGTTGAAAATGCCCCTGTTGAAAAACTATTTACAGAGCCTAAACATCCCTACACACGTCGGTTAATCCAATCAATACCTCGTCTAGATCTACAAAGTTCTAAGGAGTTATACTCAATCAAAGGATCACCTCCAAATCTATTGGATAAAAAAAAGTATTGTGCATTTTCAAATAGATGTCCTCATTTTATGAATATCTGTAAAAAAAGCCCTCCTAACACTTATTTATTTGAAGACAACCACAGTGCATCTTGTTGGTTATATCACTCAAAATTCCAAAAAACAGGGGGCCCAAAATGACTCAACCTCTTGTTCAGGTAAAAAACCTAAAGAAATATTTTTCAGTGCGCAATCGCGTGTTAAAAGCTGTAGATAATATATCCATTAATATTTTTCCCAATGAAACCCTTGGCCTTGTGGGTGAATCTGGATGTGGCAAAACAGCTCTTGCACGCTTGTTAATGGGGCTCTACAATCCGACAAGTGGAAATATATTTTACAAGGGTAAAAGTATCTATTCCACACTTAGTAAAAGACGGGGTACCCTTTTTAAGGAAATGCAGTATATCTTTCAAGATCCCCATGGGTCTTTAAACCCAAGGATGAGCGCTGCTGAAATCATCTCAGAACCGCTGAGTATCCACTATCCTGAGAATAAGTACGATAATTATAGAAAAGTTATTGATTTAATGAATATGGTGGGTCTAAATGAGGATTATTTAACAAGGTATCCTCATGAATTTAGCGGTGGTCAAAGGCAACGAATAGGTATTGCACGGGCACTTGCTCTTAATCCAAATTTTATTGTTTGCGACGAGCCTATAGCAGCGCTTGATGTATCTATACAAGCGCAGGTAATAAATCTTTTAAAATCGCTTCAGTCAAAAATGGGGCTGACCTATCTTTTTATATCCCACGATTTAGCCATGGTTAAATATCTTTCAACTAGAGTTGCAGTAATGTACTTAGGTCATATTGTAGAAATTGGTTTTAGCGCCAGTCTATATTCGAGTCCCCTACATCCATATACGCAAGCCCTTTTATCAGCAATACCCATACCTGATCCTATTGTTGAAAAAACAAGGAAAAGACTATTCATAAAAGGTGAGGTTCCGAGTCCATTGACCCCTCCAAAGGGATGTGTTTTTAATACAAGGTGCCCAAAAGCAACAGAAAAGTGTTTTAAGGTTAAACCACAATTAAAAAAGGTTTCTTCAGGACACAAAGTTGCCTGTCACGTGTATTAAGAATAAGTAATGTTTACCGATGTAGGAAGGGCAAAGTGAACATTTTCTCGGGTATACTCAACTTCTTCGACAATAGTAACGCCTAGTTTTTTAAGGTGATCAATGCAATTTTGCACAATATATTCAGGAGTAGATGCTCCGGCAGTGAGACCAATATTACTTATATTTTTGAGATGTTTTGAAGATATTTCTGATGAACAATTAATTAAATAAGATGGAATGCCATTAGAGCGAGCGACTTCGCATAAACGGTTGGAATTTGAGCTCGAAGGATCTCCAACGACAAAAACGATATCAACAAGATCTCCAATCTCATGTAGGGCTTTTTGCCTATTAGTTGTGGCATAGCAAAGAGATGAGCTATTTAATGTTTCAACACGCGGGTATTTCTTCTTCAGCGCAGACGTAATTTCATTAACATCCTGGATGCTTAAAGTGGTTTGACTGGTGTAGAATAAGGGAAGTGTATCTGGTAGATTAAGATTCAAAACATCATCTACAGTTTCAATAATTGTGGTCTGATCTGGTGCTTCACCAAACGTACCGATAACCTCAACATGATCTTTATGCCCAATAAGAAGAATATGGTAGCCTTTTTTAGCATATCTTTTTACAGCAGAGTGTACTCTGGTGACTAATCCACATGATGCATCTATTTCAAGTAACCTTCTTTTTTTTGCATGATCTCTAACCGAAGGAGCTACACCGTGAGCAGAATATATTATGCGGGAGCCTTCAGGTACCTGATCTAAGTCCTCAATAAAAATTGCTCCTTTTCCTTTCAGCTCATCAACAACATGTTTATTGTGCACTATTTCGTGCTTTACATATATTGGTGGACCGAAATTTTCAAGTGCTTTTTCCACAGTTTTAATGGCTCTTATAACCCCAGCGCAAAATCCCCTAGGTTTTGACAAAAAAAGCTTCATATTACTATCTAATAGCCGAATCTATTGTATAAATGCAATTATATAAAAATGATTTTTTTAAATTACTCTTCTTTTACCACGTCAGCAGCACATCTAAAACCGTATGTTGTATTGCATGTTCCTGGATTATTTCTATGACGATGAGAACAACGTAAATCATCTTTAAGACTTTTCCAGCAACCACCTCTCAAAACGCGATAGACCCCTTGAAGTGGACCCTCGGGATTTTCTGGTCTTTGCATCGAAACATCATAATAGTTGTAGTCATACCAATCTTGACACCATTCATATACATTAGCTGCCATATCATATAGCCCTAACTTATTGGAAGGATAGCTTTTTACAGCTGTTGTATCAGCGCTAAAAAAATTGGCCTGAGTTCTTTCAATTGAATTACCTGTAGTATAATGGAGTTCCTCGCAGCATGATGCAGCAACTTCCCATTCGGCTTCAGTTGGAAGTCTTTTGCCAATCCATTTAGCGTAGGCAATAGCACCATACCATGTTACCCCGATAACTGGGTGTTTAGAATATCCAGTTTCTATACTTAACTTACCACCTGTTCTTCTAATTCTTGAGTCGCGAAGGTGGATAATATCGTTATTGTTTGAATCTTTTTCACCACCCATAACCTCAAGGAATCTAACAAATTGCTCATTAGTTACAGGGTGGACATCAAGAGCGTAACTGCTTAGTTGAACTTTATGCCTCGGTCTTTCGTCGCGACCTCCCTCGTCACTTCCTCGGTAATATTCCCCTTCTTTAATTACTTCCATTTCGGTGAGCAAAGGATCTAAATCTTTGATAACTTCTTCTTTAGGAATATATCTTGCAACAGTGCTATCTACGTGGAAAGCAGCAGCTGGGTCAGGATCATATTCTGGGCGTTTAATCTCTTGAGGCTTAAGATCGGGTTTGACCTCTTTTTTTATTAGCCTTGAAACTTCACTTATCATAGTTGTAGATGTCTTACTTGTTTGAGTTTGTGAAGTGCTTAGGTTTTTAGTTATTATACCTAAGCTCTCAGCAGTCTTACTATTTTGTTCAACAAAAGAGTTTTCTTCGTCCGCCCAGTCAAATATATCTTGTTCTTGATTTTTATCTGGTTGAGTTTTTTTCTGCGGATGTGCTGTAGAATCTAGTAATTTAATTAATGACTCTGGCCGTTTATTTGGGTCGGGACTGAGGCAACTTTTTATAAGAGGGTCCCAGTTAAGCCTATAGTCGGGATTAAATGTGGAAGGAAGAGAAAAATAGCCTTCAGGAAAGGAATGAGTAAGTAGAAAGTAGGTTAATACTCCAAATGCATACACATCAGAGCTTGGTCCCACGGGATTTTCACGAAATATCCTTTGCTCGGGTGCTAAAAAATGGTAGGTCTGCAAAAAAGATGCGTGTAGCTTCGATAACTTATTTGATTCTATTATTCCATTGTAATACTTTTCTTCACCTGACTTGTTGAATATAGAATCCGATAGATCGATCGAGAGTATTTCGGATAAAACCTTATACATTCGAGTTAAAATAGCCCCTTCTCCAACGATATGAGATAGTCCAAAATCTGAGAGGCAAACATGAAGCCCTTTTTCTCCTTTGCCTATTAAAATATTGCTAAGCTTTAGCCCTCTGTGAGCGAGGGGTTCTTTACCTAAATTGTATCGATGAGCATAGGTGAGTGCAGAAGCGATTTGTGTGAGCATTTCGAGAATTTCATTTTCATTAAGAGATTGTTTATTCAAACTAAGGTATTGCATTAGATTGGTTGT